>Ga0315293_10001489_pt1 | contig 22750 bp, 26 predicted proteins | sample YL17G13_20_MG_FD_203071 | JGI IMG/M metagenome (GOLD analysis project Ga0315293, IMG submission 203071) | Sediment microbial communities from Yellowstone Lake, YNP, Wyoming, USA - YL17G13_20 | ecosystem: Environmental > Aquatic > Freshwater > Lake > Sediment | place: USA: Wyoming | collected...
ATAAGATAGATGTTCCCTATGCTTCAAAGAAGGCAATAGAGATTGTCAAAAAGGCAGGAGGAGCAGTAAGCTGCGAATCTTCGGCCAATGCTGAAAAGTCAGAATAAAAAGAGGAGGTTTAATGGCATTTAACTGGATATATAACTTTCCAGAAGTTGCTTTTCCATCACAGAGGAAGCTTCCTTTCAAGGAAAAGCTCAAGTGGACTTTAATAATTCTGATTCTGTTTTTTGTTCTAGGGCTTGTCCCTCTTTTCGGATTGGGCATAAATGCGCTTGAAAGATTTGATTACCTTTCAACAATCCTTGCATCTGAATTTGGCTCATTGATTTCCCTCGGAATAGGACCAATCGTTACTGCATCAATTGTCCTTCAGCTTTTGAATGGTTCGGGGATGGTTAAGTTTGACCTGAATTCAGAAGAGGGAAAGAAAAAATTCCATGGAATCCAAAAATGGCTTACAGTGGCATTCATAATATTTGAATCATTTGTTTATATATTCATGGGTGGGCTTGCGCCTGCTGAAGCACTGATTGGAACTCCAACTTATCTCTCCATGCAGCTGATACTTGTATTCCAGCTTTTCCTCGGCGGATTGATGATTATGTTCATGGATGATGTAATAAGCAAATGGGGATTTGGCTCAGGAGTTTCATTATTCATTGCAGCAGGAGTTTCAAAGACTTTAATTGTCAGGGCATTCAATCCTCTTCCATCTCCAACAAATCCTGATATAGCATCAGGTGCCATTCCCGCGCTTGTGCAGAATCTTGCGGCAGGCGAACCTACTGCAGCCCTGCTTTTGATGGCAGGAATTGTTGCCACTGTGGTTGTATTTGCAATTGCTGTTTTTGGACAGGCCATGAAGGTAGAAATCCCCCTTTCATTTGGAAGAGTGAGGGGATATGGAATCAGATGGCCCCTGCAGTTTATTTACACATCAAATATTCCTGTAATCCTTATATCTGCTTTGATAGCAAACCTCCAGCTTTTCGCAAGGCTGTTCGAGAAGTGGGGATATCCAATACTGGGAACTTTTGTGGGAAATTCTCCTGCATCAGGACTTGTTTCCTGGATTTTTGCCCCAAATCTTGTTGAAAAGATAATAACAAGAAGCGTTACCCTTGCAAATATCGGGCAGTCTATTTTTTACGTGATTTTCCTTGTTGTTGGTTCTGTAATTTTCAGCATTTTCTGGGTGCAGACTTCAGGAATGGATGCAAGGGCCCAGGCAAGAAACATAATGTCTTCCGGACTTCAAATCCCCGGCTTCAGAAGGGATGAGAGAGTGCTTGAGCACATACTCAACAGGTACATATGGCCCCTTACAATAATGGGAGCAATTTTTGTGGGAATTCTGGCAGGAATAGCTGACCTTTCGGGAGCGCTTGTCCAAGGAACAAGCCTTCTGCTTACAGTCATGATTATCTACAGGCTTTATGAGGAAATAGGAACCCAGCACATGTATGACATGAATCCGATGCTGAGAAAATTCATGGAGTAATATGACAATAACTGCAACAATACTCTCACTTCCACCTTCAGTCATCATATTTGGGTTTTCTTTTTTGGTCACCATAATTTCTGTTGTTGCCTATAAGTTCTTTACAAACCAGGCTGAGATGAAGCAGATTAAGGATGACCTGAAGCTTCACCAGAAAGAGATGAAGGACAACAAGCACGACCAGAAAAAAGTCCTTGAAATCCAGAAAAAGGCAATGGAAAAAAACATGAAGTACATGCAGCATTCCTTCAGGCCCATGATTTTTACTTTCCTTCCGATAATATTGCTGTTCGGATGGCTGAATGCAAATATTGCCTATCAGCCAATTTTGCCTGGCCAGGATTTCAATATGTCTGTTTACTCCTCTTCGGACTTCAATCTTTCAATCATGCCGGATGGAACAACAATACTGAACAAGAGCGTCGGAGAGGGCTATAAAATATTTACAATGAATGGAACCGAGGGAAAATACACAATGTTTTTTGACGCCCCTGGCATGGAGCAGAAGACAGCTGAATTAATCATAACAAAAAATCAATCCTATAAAGGTCCTGTGTTTAATTTCAAGGGAGAAGGGGTAAGTAAAGTTGTGATGAGTAACAGCAAAATGATTCCTTTTGGCAAAGGTTTCAATATTTTCGGCTATTATCCTGGCTGGTTCATGTTATATTTTATTTCTGCAATAATCTTCAACTCCATTCTGAGAAAGATTTTCAAGATTTATTGATTAAATAGTCAGTCATTCAACCCAGAAAACAGGCTCTGTTATGTCCTCTGAGCGGCATCTCGGGCATCGGGAAGGCCTGGAGAGCTTCTCCCTGTTTCTGAAGTCAAATCCGCAATGTTTGCATAAAGGATTCTGCTCAACTAATTTCCTGTGCATCGGCTTTAGGGTCTGCCGGATGTGCTTCAAATCTTCAATTATGTCAGCAACAGGAACTCCAAAATAATCAGACAGCTGCTTTACAGTATGTTTTTCCTTCTCAAGAATTTCAATTATGTCCTTTCTTATGGTTCGCATCATTTTCCTATTAATTCGCTGAATCTTAATCCAAGAAGCTTTGCCTCTTCCAGCTTAATCGCAAGGTTGCTTCCTCCTGTTTTCTTGACCTCTTTCAATGGCATAAAGTACCATTCTTCATTATTGAACCGAACTCCAATCCAGGGCTCTGCACAGAATATTTCTGCAAACTTCTGAAGCCCATCTGCCTGCTCCCTTGAAACATATTGTATCTTTGCCTTTGTTGACTTGCATTCAATTGCAAATTTCTTTGAGAAATTTCCTGCAATTATGTCCGGACTTGGAAACCTTGAAGAACCTGAGCCAGCTATCCTATGGGCTGCCCATCCTGCGTTCCAGAACAGCCCAATAAGCTCCCTTTCTGCGTTTGCCCCTTTTTGCTTCTGCATGCACTTGGTTTATATGAGGTATTATTAAAATTTTAGCCCAAAAAATAGAAATATTTAAAAATGAAGGTGCAAAAGGAAGGAGTATGAATAAAAGGCACATACCTCTTGCTGCAATGGAAAAGATTCTCAAGAATGCAGGAGCAATGAGGGTTGCTGACAAGGCAAAGATTGTTCTGAGAGATGCTCTTGAAGAAATAGCTGATACCATGTCCCAGAATGCAGTTAAATACGCAGCCCACAGCAAGAGAAAAACAGTAAAGGGCTCTGATGTTAAATTGGCTGCAAGGATTTGATTACGATTTAAAATGAATCCAGTTCTTAAGATAAAAAAGCTGCGTGATGATATTGATAACCTGGGATATGCCAAGCCGGGCGATGCAGCAATAGACCTGAGGGCTTCAGGAAGATGGATTGTTGATCTGGATGAGAATAAAAAAGAAATTGAGCAGGAGAGCTATGAATTGAAGCCCATGGAGAGAATTTACATAAAAACGGGGATGGAATTTGAAATCCCTGCAGGATTCTGGGGAAGCATAAGGGACAGAAGCGGGCTTGCATTAAAGCATGGACTCCATACCCTTGGAGGAGTCGTAGATGAAACATTCAGGGGGGAATTGGGAGTCATTTTCATGAACCTTGGAAAAAATCCCTATGTGATAAAAAAGAATGAGCGAATTGCACAGATGATAATATGCCCCTATGCTGCCGTTGATATAGTGTATCAAAAAGAATTGAGCCAGACACACAGGGGAAAGGATGGATTCGGAAGCACCGGAAAACACTGATCTCCTCGTTTCTTACAAAAACCAAATATTAATTCCTGCATGGCAATTGAGCAGAAGAAGTGAAATAAGGAAGTAGGACTAATACGGGAACCAGAAAAAAAGAGTTTGTTTATATGCCTGAATCAATAAAATAAATCAAACTTTTATCTTCATGAAATCATGGGCTGCAAATGACTCCGGGAAATATATTCTCGCTTCATCCTCAAGCTCATGGACTGACTTGTATCTCTGGGAGAAATGAGTTAGAATCAGCTTCTTTGAATTTGAATTGCTTGCTATCAATGCTGCCTGCTTTGCAGTAAGATGCTCGTGCTCCTCTGCCTTTAGCTCTTTTTCCGAAAGATAGGTTGATTCGCAAATAAGGACATCTGAATTCTCTGCCAATTTTACTGCATTTGTGCAAAAGGCAGTGTCTGCAACATAGGCAATCTTTTTTCCAGGCAATAAAATTGTTGCATCTTCCGGGCTTATTTTTTTGCCTTCAAATGCAACTTCATTCCCGTTCTGGAGCCTGTTCCATAAAGGACCCTTTGGAATTTTCATTTTTTTCATGAAATCAAGATTCATTCTTCTTTTTGGATTTTCAACAACTGCAAATCCAATGGTTGGAACAGAATGCTTTAATGGAAGGCATTCTACATTGTATTCTTCGCTTTTGTAAATTATCCCCTTCGATGCCTCATGGACTTCTATTTCAATTCTCATGTCAAATTCAAAGGCCTTGAGCATGTAATTGAAATGCTTCTTTGTTCCCTTTGGGAGATAGATATGAAGTGTTTTTTCATAGTTCTGCCCGCAAAGAGTTTGTAAAAGCCCAGGCAGTCCAAGAACATGGTCGCCGTGCCAGTGGCTTATGAAAATCTTTGTTATCCGATTTATGTCCACTCCGGCTATTTTCATCTGCCTCTGGGTTCCTTCTCCGCAGTCAAGCAGCAAAGAGTCTTTCTCGTGATAAATCAATATTGCAGAATGATTCCTTTCTTTTGTCGGCACCATTGAAGAAGTGCCCAGCATGAGTATTTCCATATTCCCTCTAAAAAGCAAAGGTTTTTAATGTTAATTATTCTTGCATTTATAAGGGTTATGGCAGTTAAAAAAACATCTGAAAGGAGCAGCATCATAAGGGGTTTTTTGCTTGCTGGAAAGGTTATTACCGAGGAGACAGACCTTGCAAGGGAGCTTTTCAACCAGGGAAGGTTTGGGATAGTTCTTGAAAGCAAAAAAGTCCAGCTTTCAATAATTGAAGCTCTTTATTTGCTGGAAAAGGAAAAAATTGTTGTTTGCCAGAAAAAGAAAAAAATCAAGTTTGATGAATTAATTAAAACCGGAGAGAAAAAAGAGCCTGAAATCTGGACAAGATTTCTTGTCTACAAGGATTTGAGAAATAGGGGATATGTTGTAAAGACCGCGCTTAAATTCGGAGCAGACTTCAGGGTCTATGATAGAGGCGTAAAACCAGGAGAAGACCATGCCAAGTGGATTGTCTATCCTGTAACAGAAAGCTCTGCCATAACTTGGTATGAATTTGCAGCCAAAAACAGGGTTGCGCACTCAACAAAGAAAAGGCTTCTGATAGCGATTGTTGACGATGAATGCGATGTTACCTATTATGAGATAAAGTGGACAAGGCCATGAACATTAACGCGTCAATAACAGTAGACCAGGTAATCAGGGTTGTTGCTACAAAAGGCCCTGTCATTCCCATACAGGTTTCCAAGGAACTTGGAGGCAACACCATGTTTGCAGGAGCGCTTCTTTCCCAGCTTGTTGGCCAGAAAAAAGTTTTTGTTTCCAGCCTTAAAGTGGGAGGCTCCCCTGTTTACTATGTCAAGGAGCAGATTCACAGGCTTCAGGATTTTGCCAAATACCTAAATGAAAAAGACAGAAGAACCTATGAATTGCTTAGGCAGAGCAGGATTTTAAGGGACAATGAACAGCCTGCTCTGGTAAGAGTCTCTCTCAGAAACATAAAGGATTTTGCAATTCCCCTCGATGTTACATTTGGAGATGAGAAGGAAATTTTCTGGAAATGGTATCTCCTGAATGAAGAGGATGCAAGGGCATTGATAAAGCAGAATCTCAATATCGACGAAAAAGAAAGGGAAGAGAAAAAAGAATCCAAGAGCGAGGAGAAAAAAGAGGAAAAAGAAGTTGAAACACTCCTTGCCAATTTTGTTCCTGAGGAAAAAGAAATTCCAAAGCAGGAAACCATAGTTGTTCCTGAAGCTAAAGAAGAAAAAAAGGAACAGAGGCAGGAAATAAGGCAAAAACTGCCTTCAAAGGATGATTTCCTCGATGAAATAACAATATTTTTAAACGGAAAGGGCATAATCATAAAGAACTTTGAGATAAAAAAGAAGAGCTCTGAGATTGACCTTACTCTTCTTGTCCCGAGCGCAGTTGGACAGATTGAATATTACTGCAAGGCAAAGGACAAGAAAAAGGTTAGCGACTCTGATGTCTCTTCTGCCTATGTGCAGGCGCAGCTTAAAAAACTGCCTGCAATGCTCCTTTCAAAGGGAGAAATGACAAAGGGAGCAAAGGAACTTGTCTCAAAGGACATTAAAATATCAATAGTAAAAATGTGGGGGTAAAAATGAGAAAAGAGCTTTTTTTGGTTTTAGTGTTGGCTGTAATTGCAGTTCTTGCAGTTTCCTGCAGCCAGAATACAACGGTTACCCAGACGCCTGGGCAGGCTTCGCCTTCTGCTTCAACGGCAACGCCTGTAAAGGGAGGCAATGAAACAGTTGCACAGCAGCATGCGTCTCCTGACATCGATGCTCTTACAAAGAGCGGATATGACTGCCTGAAAGGAACAAACTTGGAAGTCTGCAGGCCTGTAAACTATGCAATTGGATCTGTTGGAGATACCCTTGGGTTTGCATTTGGGGTTGTGAATGACTTCCCAACTGCAAAAAAAATTGCAATAACTGTAACCTTTGTAAACACCCAGCAGGGAGTCGGGGAGTTGCCAATTCAAACAGACAAGGATATCATGAACCAATGGCTTTCTGTGAACAACTTTGACTCATATTATGATCTGCAGCCCCATGCGCAGCTATCGCAGCCTGTTTTGATAAAAATAGGGAATGAGGTTGCAAATGGTGTGTCTACTGTTCCTGGCGCCTATGTGTTTGAAATACAGGCAAAAACCTATGACAATGGCTTCTACGACAACTATGGAGGCTCTCAGCAGGTTACTGTAAGAATAAAGTAAATATTTTTAAATTCTTTTTTCTTTTTTACTTTTTATGGGAACAAAACTAAAGGACATAATGGAGAAAAAAGACATTTCTTTCAAAGATTTGAGCGGAAAAAGGGTAGTTGTCGACTCATTCAACATACTTTACCAGTTTCTGAGCTCAATAAGGCAGAAGGACGGCACTCCGCTGATGGACAGCAAAGGAAGGGTGACAAGCCATCTTAGCGGATTATTCTTCAGGACTGCAAAAATGCTTGAATTTGACATAAAGCCTATTTTTGTGTTTGACGGAAGGGCTCCTGAGCTGAAGAAAATGGAAAAAGAAAGAAGGGCCGAGGTCAAGGAAGAGGCAAAAAAGCAGTACGAAATTGCAAAGGAAAGGGAAGACATTGAATCAATGAAAAAATTTGCATCGAGAACTTCTGTTTTGTCCAGTGAAATGATAGAGGAATCAAAGGAGCTTTTGGAAGCCATGGGGCTTCCTGTAATCCAGGCTCCTTCCGAAGGAGAAGCCCAGGCAGCTCATATTGTCAACAGGGGAGACGCATTTGCAGAGGTTAGCCAGGACTATGACTGCCTGCTTTACGGAGTTAAAAGAGTTATTCAAAATCTTACTGTTTCTGAAAAAAGAAAAAAGCCAGGAACATTGAGCTATGTTACAGTCGTTCCCCAGATGATTGAGCTTGAAGAAAATTTAAAGAGGCTTGAAATAAACCAGGAGCAGCTGTTAATAATCGGAATTCTTGTCGGAACCGACTACAATATAGGGGGAATAAAAGGAATAGGCCCGAAAAATGCCCTGAAGCTTGTAAAGGAGTACAAAGACAGATATGATGAGCTTTTTGAAGCTGAGAAATGGAATGAATTTTTTGATTTGGATTGGAAGGAGATTTTCAATTTAATTAAAAAAATGCCTGTAACAAATGAATATCAAATAGAATTCAGGGCAATAGACGCCGATAAAATAAAGGCAATTCTGGTTGAGAGGCATGAGTTCAGCGAAGAAAGAATTGAATCCTCCCTCTCAAAATTAAAGCAAAAAGTAAAAGAAAAAGAGCAAAAGGGACTGGGGGCTTGGGTAAGATGAAAAACAGCGAGAAGGTTTCAGGTTTTTTAGGGTCATTAATTGTAAAGGCAGTTTATTATTTTGCATTTTCTGCTGTGTTTGTTCTGCTTTTCTGGTGGGCAGGAATAATTGACAGCTTCAAATGGAAATATGCTATTGTCATGATGCTTGGGCTGCTTTTCCTTAGGATTTTCATTGCTGAAATTTTCGTAAAGCAGGATAAAAAATGAAAGGGATAAAGGTTGTTCTCGGGGATGCCCAGAAAGTAAAGGAGAAACTTGCCAATAAAGGGTTAATCGATAATGATAGAATGATTGTTAAGCAGGATAAATCAATCATATTTCCCATAATCTCAGAAGCAAAGGCAAAGAAAATAATCAAAAATGCAAAGATTGTCATCGCAAATTTTAAAAAAAAGAAGGAAAGAAAATCTTTTAAGGAAGCAGTGAAGAAAAAGCTTACAAAAAAAGAGCTTGAAAAGCTTAAAACTTCATTTGATGTCGTAGGAACAATCGCAATTCTTGAGGTTTCGAAAGAGCTTGAGAAAAAGGAGAAGCTTCTTGCTGAAACTCTTATGGAAATAAACCCCGGGATAAGAACTGTGTTGAAGAAAATAGGAAGCCACGGGGGAGTTTTCAGGACCCAAAAAATGAATTTTCTTGCGGGGGAGGACACAAGGGAAACTGTTCAGAGGGAAAATGGGGTTTCGATAAAGATAAACGTTGAAACTGTTTATTTTTCCGCGAGATTGAGCACAGAAAGGAAAAGGATTGCTGAAGTTGTGAGGCCAGGAGAGAAGGTTTTGGTTATGTTTTCAGGAGCAGCGCCCTATGTCTGCGTTATTGCAAAAAAATCAAAGGTAAAGGAAGTTGTTGGAATTGAAATAAATCCAGAAGGGCATAAATACGGGCTTGAGAACCTTAAATTGAACAAGATAACAAATGCAAGGCTCTATTGCGGGGATGTGAAGAAAATAGTTCCAAAATTGAATGTGATATTTGACAGGATTTTGATGCCTTTGCCAAAATCAGCAGAGGAGTTTCTGGATGTTGCGCTGTCTTTCTCAAAAAAAGGAACAGTAATCCACTTCTACGATTTTCTGCTTGAAGAGGACATCCCAAAAAAATCTGTTGAAAAGATGGGAAAAGCCTGCAAAAAAGCAGGAATGGACTTCAGGGTTCTGCACTGGAACAAGTGCGGACAGAACAACAGGAGAAGCTACAGGATTTGCGTTGATTTTGAGATTGACTAAATTTCTATTTTAACTTTTTTAGATACTCTAACAACTTTGGATGCAATGATGTTGTAAAATATTTCCGCACATCTGCAGGTTTAATCCATTTCATTTCTACAAATTTTTCTCCGGCTTTTTCTTTTCCACCAGCAACCTCACAATAATAATAAATCGAGAGGAATTCTCTTTTTTCCGGATATGTTTTTGCAAATGCAATTTTTTTGACATTGACTCTCAGACCTGTTTTAATCTTAATCTCGTGTTTGAGATAAAATTCTAAATCCTTTTTATAGGAAGGCCTTCCTCCTGGAAATGACCAGGAAAGCTGCTTTACATAAGGATCATTTTCTCTTTTGCCTATCAGAATTTTTCTAGTTTTAGGGCTATAAACTATTCCCAACACATTCACAAAAAATATGCCCCTATCTGATTTCATCCAGTTCATAGTATTAGTGATTATTAATAACTTATAAAGTTTCTCTAATTGGCTTTCGAAACATTTAAAAGTGTTTGTCAATATAAAAATAAAAGAAGCGCAATGTGCGATGATTAAGTGAACACCCTCTAATGCGCAAGCAGGTGAAGAGTGGAGTAACTGCTGAGCACACGCAAATTCTTAAAATTGCAAAAGACAAATAGAATGTTTTTTAAGTTTTTACATTTTTGTTTATTGCATGAAAATCGATCCGCATGTTCACTGCAGGGATGGAAAGCAGGCATATAAGGCAACAATAGCGGGAGTAATGGAACTTGCAAGAAATCAGGGAATTGATATTATTTTTGACATGCCAAACACAGACCCGCCAATAACGCGGGAATCCGATGTTAGGGAAAGGATTATGCTTGTTCCAAAAGAGAGGTTAAGGGACTATTATTTGTATATTGGCGCGACTGGTGACGAGAACCAGCTGGAAGAGGCGGTAAGATGCTATAATAATTATCGTGTAGTTGCAGGAATTAAACTATTTGCGGGCAAGTCTGTTGGAGATTTGGCAGTTATTGAACTATCGCAGCAAAGAAAGGTTTACAGGACTCTGGCAGGGTTGGGATATAAGGGAGTGCTTGCAGTGCATTGTGAAAAAGAGGAATTTATCAATAATGACATTTTTATTCCTTTGAGCCCAATTTCACACTCTTATGCAAGGCCCTCAAAAGCTGAAGTAGAATCCATAAAAGACAATGCAACTTTTGCGATGGAAGAAGGTTTTGAGGGAATTGTTCACGTGTGCCATATCTCAACTCCTGAAGGCGTGGATTTTGTAAGGAAAGCCAGAAAAAAAATCATGATTACCTGCGGAGCAACTCCTCAGCATATTTTATGGGATAATTCTATGCTTTCGAGAGATGATGGTTTAAAATATAAAATGAATCCTCCATTAAGAAGTAAGGAAGAGGTTGAAGAATTACGAAAACAACTCAAAGCAGGTCTTATTGACTGGATAGAAACAGACCATGCTCCACACGCAAAGCAAGAAAAAACCGGACCACCCTATTTGTCCGGATACCCCTCTCTGGAATCATACAGCAATCTTGTTGATGTTTTTTTGCCTTCTGAACTTGGAATTGGCAAAGATAAGATAACTATGCTGACATTTCATAACATCTTAAGAGCATTTGAAGAAAAACTAAAATATCACCCAAACATCTTCAAATAATCTTCGCCTTCTGCCTTCTCCTCTGCCTTTACCTTTGAGATGCCATCCAGGAAGTCTTTCTGCGTAACAATGTACTTGTTTTTCCTGATTGCAAAGTATCCTGCCTCTGTGCAGACTGCCTTTATTTCTGCTCCTGACATCTCCGCCATTTTCTCAACAAGCTTTTTCCTGTCAACCTTGGCATCGAGCTTCATTTTCTTGGTGTGAATCTTGAATATCTCCGCAATTCCCTCAGCATTCGGAAGCCCAACCTCTATGAGCCTGTCCAACCTGCCGGGCCTTATTACTGCCGGATCCATAATGTCCTTTCTGTTTGTGCATCCAATTATTTTTATATTTCCGAGAGGCTTGAATCCGTCCATTTCCGCAAGCAGCTGCATGAATGTTCTCTGCACCTCCCTTTCTCCGCTTGTTCCTATATCAATTCTTTTTGCTGCAAGCGCATCAATCTCATCGATGAATATTATTGAAGGCGCTTTTTCCCTTGCAAGCTGGAATATTTCCTTTACCAGCTTTGCGCCCTCTCCTATAAATTTCTGAACCAATTCAGAGCCAACAACTTCAATGAAAGTTGAATTTGTCGATGATGCAACCGCCTTTGCAAGCAAAGTTTTTCCTGTTCCAGGCGGACCGTGCAGCAAAATCCCCTTTGGAGGGGTTATCCCTACTTTTTCAAACAATTCCGGCTTAAGAAGAGGCAATTCCACAACTTCCTTTATTTCCTCCCTCTGCCTATCCAGTCCCCCTATCTGCTGCCATTCTAATTTTGGCTTTTCCATTATCACAAATTTCTCAACATTGAAAGCCTTTGAAACAGGAATCTTTCTTATTATTGTGAGATTTTTCTGCTCGACAAGAACATAGTCTCCGGGCTCGACGCTCTCGCATCCCGGAGATAGATTTACAAAAAATTCATTGCCGTTGTTCAGTCTTATCAGGATTCCGTCCTTCAAAACATCCTTTACCTCTGCAGAAAGAAGGGGTGTTTTCTGGAATTTTGAAAGCTCGTCCTTGAGGTGATTTATTGTCTCCTTCAGCACCTTGTTTTCAACCTCAAGATTATTTACATCAACAGAATATCCCATATGCATTGTGTTTTTAAGCGCTTTTTCCACGTCAATGTCTGATTTTTCTTTCATGCTGCTGTTTTTGCCTTTTTGTTTAAAAATTCTTTGGTTTTATGCAGACAAGCTGCTTGCTGACTGTTGTGAGGTCGATAACCTTCCCCCTGTGAATGAAAATATCATCCTCAATTCTTATTCCAAATCTCAGGGGAAAATAAAGCCCGGGCTCTATGGTAAAGTACATTCCATTCTCTATTTTCTGATTTTTATCGTATAGCATGGATGATTCATGGACTTCTATCCCTAGCCCATGGCCAAGGGAATGGATGAATCTCTTTGCATATTTTCCAAATTCTTTTTTTGCAAAATCGTCAAGCTCTGAGTAATTCATACCTATTTTTATTTTTTCAATTGCTTTTTCCTGAACTGAAAGAACAAGACTGTACATTCTTTTTTCTTTTTCAGAAGGGCTGCCAATAAAAACCGTCCTTGTTACATCTGTGCAGTACCCTTTATACCTTATTCCAAAATCAATGACGCAAAATCCCCTTCTCAGCGGCTTGTTGCTCGGAATATGATGGGGGGTTGCAGGGCTTATTCCCGATGCAACAATGATGTTAAACGAAGGCTCAACATTATTTTTTATGCATTCTATTTTAAGAAATCTTTCAACATCCTTTTCTGTCCGGAATTTTCCAAAATTCCCAATACACCTGTTAATGATGCCGTTGGTTATCCCTGAGGCCTCCTTTATTATCTTTATTTCTTCCTTTGTTTTTGTTATTCGAAGCTCCTCTATCAATTCTGAAACATCGATGAATTTTGCCTTGAAATGTTTCCTGAATTTTTTCAGTGCAAAAATGCTGAAATTTCGGGCTTCGACCCCTATTTTTCTTGGATTCCTGAGCTTTTTCTTTATTTTTTCCATAAAATTTTTTTTCATCAGGTAAAACTTCATTCCTGATTTAAGCAGATACTCAATATCCATTAAAGGAGCAACTAGAAAAGGCCTCTTTTTGGCAGGAACAATCAGAAAACCGTATCCCTTGTAGTTGGCGAGATATCTCATATTGGGATTTTCCTCGTTTGTCTCCATATTATACAGAAGTGCAGCATCTATGCCCTTTTCCCTTAGTTTTTTCTGTAATTCCTTTATTTTCACGTAAATAGGGTTATAAATGCCCTTTTTAAATGCTTTGAAACTTAAAAAAATAGAAAATTTTAAATACTACTTGGTGCTTAATCTTTCTTAACTGAAAAATGATAGAAAGCCAGCAAACGCAAAAAGAGCCTGAAAAAAGGTTTTCTAAGCAGATTATTGGAAAAACAGTTGTTTCCAAGACTGGAAAGAAGTTTGGAGAGGTTTCTGACCTTATATTTGAGACAAAAACAGGAGAGCTAATCAACCTCATACTTGCAAATCCAACGCCTTACGCAGAAAAGCTTGAGCTTGAGAAGGACAAGGATGGAGAGATTTTGATTCCATTCAGCGCAGTAACTGCGATAGGGGATTTCCTTGTAATTGCTGAAGAAGACATAATTTAATTCTAATGAAAAAATTTTCAAAACCATACAGGAAAGGCTATTTGGATGTTGGTGAAGGGCACAGTCTTTATTATGAATGCTGCGGAAACCAAAAGGGGCTTCCTGTGCTTTTTCTTCACGGAGGGCCGGGCTACGGATTTGGCAGCAGAAGCAAGGATTTCTTTGAGCTTAACAAATGCAATCTGGTGCTTTTTGACCAGAGAGGGGCTGGGAGAAGCAAACCATTTGCGAGCACGCAGGCGAACACAACCGGTAGGCTTGTCAAGGATATAAACAAGCTTCTTGATTTTTTAAATTTCAAAAAAGTATTTTTATTCGGAGGGTCCTGGGGCTCGACACTTGCGTTGATGTATGCAATAAAAAATCCAAAAAGAGTAATGGGAATGCTCTTAAGGGGGATTTACACTGCCACAAAAAAAGAAAATGATTTCTATGTTAATGATGTAAAATTATTTTTTCCTGAGGATTATCCAAGGTTCATATCCCTTGTTCCCCAGAAATACAGGGGAAATCCCTTAAAGTATTATACAAAAAGAATGGCGAATGGAAGCAAAAAAATAAGGCAAAAATACGCCTTTGCCTGGGCCAGGTATGAGCATTCCATTCTTAAGCTTGTTCCTGAGGATATTAAAAAAATCGAGGAAGAAACAAAAAAATCAAATTACCTTTCACTCGGGGTTCTGGAAACATACTATCTTTCAAATGGCTGCTTCATTCCAAATGATTACATAATTAAAAATGCAGGAAAAATAAAAGTTCCTGTTTCAATAGTACAGGGAAGATATGATATGGTCTGTCCTCCAATTACTGCCTGGAAAATTCACAGGGCCATTAAAAACTCAAGATTGCAGCTGACCATATCAGGCCACTCTTCCTCTGATCCTGAAACCAGTCAGGCCCTTAGAAAAGAAATGAAAAGGTTTTGCAATCTATACCAAAAGAAAAAACAGCTGAAGTAAGGTAACCTTTTTAAATACAAATATGTCTTTTAGCTGTGGGGTGTTTAATGACTGTAATCTGGACTGAAAAATACAGGCCGCAGGACTTCAAGGATGTTCTGGGCCAGGACCATGTTGTAAGCAAAGTTGAGGCTTTTGTAAAGCAAAAAAACATGCCTCATCTTCTTTTTGTAGGCCCTGCAGGAGTTGGAAAAACTTCATTGTCTCTTGTAATTGCAAGGCAGCTTTTCGGAGAATCATGGAGAAATAATTTTCTTGAGCTTAACGCATCAGATGAGAGAGGAATAGATGTAATAAGGGTAAAGGTAAAGGACTTTGCAAGGACAAAGGCAATCGGAGATGTTCCCTTCAAAATAATCTACCTCGACGAATGCGATGCCCTGACAAGGGATGCCCAGCAGGCATTGAGAAGGACAATGGAAAATTTCACCCAGAACTGCAGGTTCATTCTTTCTGCCAACTATTCCAGCAAGCTCATTGACCCAATACAATCGAGATGCGCTATTTTCAGGTTCAGGCCGCTTGAAAAGCCACAAATCAAAAAAATAATTGAAAGAATAGCAAGGGATGAGAAGCTGAAGATAAGCGATTCTGCAGAGAACGCCTTGTTTTCAATTTCAGCGGGAGACTGCAGGAGGGTTGAGAATATCCTTCAAAGCTGCGCAGCAATTTCACAGGACATAACCGAGGAGCTGATTTTCTCTCTTGCGTCAATGGCAAATCCAAAGGACATTGACAAAGTGCTTACGCTTGCATTCTCAGGAAAATTCTCTGAGGCAAGAAGCGAGCTGCTGACTGTCATGCTCAACTACGGATTGTCGGGAGCAGACGCGATAAAGCAGATGCAGAAGGAAATTTTAAATATGAACATTGACAATAAAAAGAAAATGATGCTGATAAATGAATGCGGGGAGGCTGAATTCAGGATAAGTGAGGGTTCTGATTCATTTGTCCAGCTTGAGGCATTCCTCGCAAAGGTAGGGCTGCTTGGAAATGAGTGACCATTCAATTGTAGAAGAGGCGAGAAGCTTAGTTCGGCAGATAGAGGATTCCAGGGAAAAGATAATCATAATTTCAAAGCAGAATGCTGTAATGAGAGCCCTTCTTGTTGACAAAAACAACAGGATTCTCGAGCAGGAGCAGAAGATAGAGGAAATGACAAGATTGCTTGTTCTTGCCGACAAAATGCTTTCTGAAATGAAGGAAAAGCTCTACAAAAAAGAGGAAAAAGAGGGCAGGCTTTCTGAAAAGCTTTCAGCAATGGCATCGGGAATTGACGGACAGCTCTCTGAAATGCAGAAAAATCTTAGGCTTAGCGAGGAAAATGCAAAAAAGCTTGGCATTGAAAAGGAATCTGTCCAAAAAAAGCTTGTTGCGCTTCTTTCCATTTACGAAAAAAGCAAAACCCGGGCCAGATACCTTGATGAAAAGCTGAAAGAATCTGCCATAAATCTCCCTCCTGACAACAAAAAATCCATTGAAGCCCTGAGGAAAAGCATTGAGGCCAAGGAAAATGAACTGCATAATCTTTCAGGAGTGCTTAATGAGAGCCAGCAAAAAATAAGGAGCCTTGAGGAAATAAACACAAAACTGGATGTTCAATATTCACAGGAAAAGGAAATATTAAGGAGGCTTCTTGGAAAGCGGGAAGAAGAGATTAAAAAATTAAGTGTAATGGCAGCCCAGGCAAGGCCTGTTCAGGCAATCTTTGAAAGAAAGGAAAAGCCAGTCATAAGCATTCCAAAGACATTTGACCCTTTTGAGAAAAAGGAAATTGAATCAATGATTAAGATAGCGCTTTCACACGGAGATTCCATTGAAAAAATAAAAGAATCCCTGCTTAACGCAGGCTATGAAAAAGAAAAAATAGAGGAGATAGTCAGGAAACGTGCTTGACTGTTATCTCCTTTGTTATAAACTGGTCGTAGTCGTATTCTAAAGTTGCGGACATGGTTTTCAGATAATCCCCCTGGCCTCCTGTTGGCTGGGTGCATGATATCTGCCTTTCGTTGTTGAAAAGAACAACATATCCCTCTGACCCTGTTGCAGGCTGGCCTGCTGATGTCTGCATTCCTGTGCATGACAATCCAGTCATTCCAGTGTCTATCTTCAGATAGACCTTATCCCTGTTTTGTATGGCATTGCTGCAGCCAGTGCCCATTCCAAATACCTTGCCTTCCCCAAGGTGCTTTATGGTCAGGGTCATTAATATTTTATCTGTTCCGCCCTGGGATTCTCTCAATGATGTTATCTGTATCGGCGCTCCTGAATTTGCCACTGCCTTTTCTTCATTCACAATGCATACTGAAGTGTCTGTGCTTGAAAGGTCTTTTTTTATACAAATGTTAGAAGAAACCTTTGTTCCATACTGGTAGCATACATCTGCCTTGAATGTAGAAGCAACATCTCCAAACAAAGTTCTTTGGTAGTTCAATCCTGAAAAATCCATTACAAGGGTGTCTCCCTCAATGACTTCCCCGCTTGGTCCTCTTCTTGTGGAAAGCATTCCCTGGAGAGGATTTTTAACCAAGGCTGCTGCAGTTACTCCATAATCTGTAGGGTCAATTCCTGATATTGAAGCTTTTATGTTTGCTCCTGTTGGAATTTCCCATTCCCCTACATTTTTCATCTTTATGTTTACTGTGAAAGGATATTTTGCTCCGTCAAAAATATTGTCCGGCGGCGCGTCCTGCACAAACTCAAGAGAAAGTCCCTGGGTTCCACCTACAAAAGTTGGCCCCACATTGGTTGTGTTCTGCTGCTGGCAGGCTGCAAGTCCGACTATCGCAAGCGCCATCAAAATCACTACAAAAATTTGTTTCATTTTATCACCCTATGATATTTTTTTAATCTGCACGCTTCTCTGCTTTGAAAGCATGTACCCGTACATCAAATCTGCATTGAGAGTTGTTGTGTATGCCAAATCTCCTGTTACGCTGAAGACGCAGGTGATGGTTGCACTCTGGCCTGTTCTAAGGCTTACTGGAGATGCAGGAGTGCATGTTCCTGCCTGTCCGCCAAGAGTGAATGGAGAGTAGGTTATCTTGTTTAGGTCACTATGTGCCAACCTTGTGCACATAGTAGTTTTCCCCTTTTCGTAAACCTGCCCTCCTCCCGAATTTGTTACTGTAATCTTGAATATGACTTTATTTTTGAGCGATTCCTGTTCAGCAGAAGTTATTGCGATTGGCGCACCCTGCCCTCCTGTGGAAGCTGCTCCGTGGGGTATGCATGCTTTTTGTGTAACTGCTCCATATGGATTCGGGTCAACGCATACTGCGAGACTTGCCTGGGTTTCATAATCAAAGCAGGCAGTTGCCTGAAGATTAAATGTGAAAATATCGCTGTCCTTTGGCATATTTACATTCAAAGTGGAATATGTTGGAACCTGAAGCTGGAAATAGCCGCCATCAGGGTTTGTCGGGCTTCTTCCCTTAAGCATCTGGCTGTATACAACGCCAGAAGGCATGTTTGGAAGTATTTTCGTGTCAAATCCTGAAAAATAGAATTGAGGAGTTGTGTCAAATGAGCCGAGGTTTCTAACATCAAGGAGAATGTTTGTTCCTGTGTCCCCTCCTGAAAGATAGATAATTGAAGGAGGATAGTTTGTAACAAAATCAAAAGCTATGCCCTGGGTTCCCTGATGGGTTTCCCCTATTGTTTGGGGATTTTTAGTGCCTCCAAAGACTCCTATCCCTGAACAGGCAGTTAATAGCAATAGAACCGCTGAAAGTGCTATTGAAAGCTTAAAACACTTCATTTTGCCTTTTTTTAAGTGGCACTAGGTATTTAAATTTTTTCCTTTTTACGATATTACTGAAATCCCCTTAAGAATTTTAGTCTGAGTAGAGATACTGCTAGAATATCCGTAACCTATGCTTATAAAAAGAGCTGTTGAATAGGGCTGGCTGATTGGAATTATTTGATTGTAGGTGCACCTTAAAGAAGAGTCTGTTCCTGTTATTTTTAGCGGAAGGGGGCTGCATTTGAAATTATTTTGCTCATCACTCCCAAGCCTCAGCTCAATCTCCTCTTCAGTTATGATGTTCTGCGGAACAGAATTTCCTCCGCATGCGCTTTCAGTTTGCCCTTTTTGGTAAAGCTGGCCTTTTCCCTTATTTGCAAGATCGATGTCAACCGTAAGTTCATACCCATTTATCTTTGGAACGAGTGTTGGAGTTACTTTTGTTATGGCAAGTGGAGCTCCTTCACTGTCAAGGGTTACTGCGCTTGTTTTGCAGGGCTTGTTTATGTTCTGGTATGGAATTGTATCTATGCATATCGGAATGCTTTTCTGGGTCTGGTAATCGTAGCATGCTGTTGCAATTATTGAAGCGTCCACGCTCTGCCTGTTTGCGCCTATTGACTTTGCTGCCATGAAATTTTTTGAGTATACCTGGATTTCCCCTTCTGGATTGTCTATGCTTTTTCCGGCCATGGTAAATGAAACCAAATTCCCTGAGGAAGATACAGATTCGTCATATTCTTTCCATGGCTCATTGAGATTTTGCAGGAATGCATCATCATAGGAAAGAATAAGCTTTCCATTTTGTATGTTGGATGCCCCTTTGTTTGAAAGAGTAAACGCCACAGGTACATTCTGCCCTTCATAGGCTTGCTTTGGGGGAGAATTTTCATTGAAGGAAAAAACCAGCGCATCTGTTCCTGTTCTGAGGCTTTCCTGTGTTACAGCAAGCTCTTTTTGGTTTCCTTTTCCAAATGAAAGCAGGTTGCTGCATCCACCTAAAAGAAAAATAGTCAATACTGCAACTGCAATGAAAATAGGTGTTTGATGCTTCATGTCAAAGCGTAATAAATGCCTGCTTTTAATTTTTGTGTTTTTACGGAACAATCTGCGTTGACTGTGGAGCAGGCCTTACAACTGCATTTGTCTGCGAGGACAGGGAGAATGTGTAGTCTGCATTAACGAAAAAGAATTTTGTTGCGAGAGGGACTGCGCTTCCCTGCTCATTTTTCAAAACCGTTGTTTCATCGGGGTAGAATTCAAAGTGGCAGTTGAATGTATTATAATCATTATCCCTGAGGGTTTCCCAAAGAGTTTCTGCATTTTGAAGCCTGTATTTTGAATATCCGCTTATGTCTGATTGCGCTGAATCCAGAACAAAGTCAAAGCTTCCGCAGTCTCCGGGTTTTATCCTAATTCCCAGAGGAACATATAGGTAAATGGATTTCATGCCGGTTATTTTTCCCTTCCAGTTGCTGCTTATGGTAACGCCAATGGTTTGCGGGGCTACGCTTGTGCTGGTCGTTACGCCAATGGGGTTGTTGACTTTCATTCCTATTGCAACAGGCCCAGGAGTGTAAACTGTCTGAGGGGTTCTTTCTGGCACGGGAAATAAAGTGTATGGATCCACATCTTCCTGAGAAAGCGCCACAAGCCTGTCCCTGTTCATAAAATACGCCCTGTTATATGACTCTGTAGCAAACTCAAAATCTGCTGTAATGTTTACTGGTCTTGCTCCTTTTGGAAGGCCGTTTGTGAAAAGGCACTGGACTGTCTCAGTTCCACGCAAGTCAACTGCGAACTGTTTTGGGGAGGTTTCCCCTATTATTGGAGGTTTGCTCTGATCAGGGCTGTCTGCAGCGCACGATGTTGTTATTGTTATATTCTTTGAAGGAAGAGTAATTACATTGATGCTTCCAAAGAAATAGGTTTTCTGGTTTTCAATTATATTATTTGGATTTTCAGCCTCAAATTTTGAGATTACAACTCCTGCCGGCTTGTTTTTTGTCTGCTCAACCTGGCCCGCATAATAATCTCCTCCTATCCCGACCTGGACCGTCTGCTGGAAAAGCTTATTTGCACCTTCAGTAACAATTTGAGGAGAATTGATTATCATTTTCCAGGCATTTGAAACAGTCTCCCTTCCCTGCGGAGTCAAAGTTGCCACCTCCGCAATAGGCTTTGCAAAATCCACTCCTGCCCAGGCTGCAGATGAAAAGAAAAAAGCCCCAAGGGCAAATATGATTATTATGACATAAATAGCTCTTGTAAATTTGTATATGTTAAAACCGCCGTGTCCGCTTGTGTCAACCTTGACATTTATCACAATAAAAATAGCTACGAGCGCAGGGGCAAATGCTGCTATTAGAACTGTAAGTGCAGTCTGGGCAAAATCAGGAAACACTGGCATGAGCGATACCAGCGGATTCAGGAAAAACAAAAATGCAGGAGGACTTTTTTGGATTAAAAAATTTATCAGGAAAGAAGGAACAAGAAAATCCAGAACAGCAACCAGGGTTGCCAAAGGGATGGACATTCCGATAAAAACAAGCAAGCCTATTATGAGAAGCCCTGAAAAAATCCTGAACGGGAAATTGCTGTACTGGGTAAAAACATTAAATGCCTCTATTGCCAATATCAGAATCCCTGCGAGCCCTATGCTGCTTGTGTTTGTGTAAATTGATGAAGCTGCCCCTGCTGCGAGTCCTCCTGCTGCTTTTGCACCGCCCCAAAGCTTTGACCAAGTTGATGGCGGCTTCTGCTGCTGTTGCTGCGGCATGATTATGTTTATTGACGGAGGGGATGCCGCAGGCTGGGCTGCGGTGGATGGTCCTGCTGCAGACGGGCCAGAGGCCGGAGCTGGTACTGGAGCAGGTTGTGGTGCTGGTGGGTTAGGCATTTTCCAAATACGAAGAAATCTTCATTTCACCTCTTTTGTTTTTTCAAAAAGAGACCAGCAAATGTTTTTTTGCATTTGCGCTGCCTCTTTTTTAATCTTAAATAATTTTAACAATCAAATCCACAATCTCAAATGATGTGAGAGGAATAATCTTTATTGCATTGTTCCCTTCCTTTGCGTACTGGTTTATGTTCTTGCTGAAATTATACGCTTTTGTGTCGAGCCCTGTTTTCAGGCCATTAACATAAATGTCTGCCTTCTTGCTTGTTACAGAATCCGTAAACAGCATGTACATTGAAAGATTGCTTGTGCTGTTCTGTATTGATTTCAGTTCTGTTGAATTCAAATCAAAATAATATGTTGAAGGAAGATTTGATTTCAGGGACAGCTTTATGATTATGTTGTCAATTTCATAGTTTGCTGTTGTCGGCTTGTTGAACTCTGTGCTGAATGCTATTGTATTCTCTCCAGTTGTAAGTGTGCTTGGCGCTATTGGAAGGCTTACAATCTCCCCGCAAACAGGAGTCTGCGAATATATGTTGTGGCTGTTTATCTCCACATTCAGGTTTCCCAAATCCTGCTTGTTTGCGCAGTTTACATAAAATCTCAGGGTTGCTGTGTCAAGATTGTTGTTTTCTGTTGATGATATTATGAAAGTGCTCTGTGATTTCTGCTTTGAAATGTCTGTTACGTCTGCAATCAGTTTCAGGTTTGAAAGCCTGTAGATGTTTGTTTTCCAGAATGCAAATCCGACTGAATCTGCCTTTATAATGAGTGTGTTCTGGGCCTGAAGCAGGTCTGCCGGAAGATTAACTGCAACATTCGGGCTGTCGGGAGTTTTCTGGTATATTGTCTGGCCATTAAGCTCAAGTATTAAATCCCCGCTTTTTTCATCGACATTGAATGAGAAAATTACATTTTTCACATTCTTGACATCACCCAGAGAGAATGTCATGTTGTTTGCCTGGGTTGAAAACCAATTGTTCTTTACAATTATAGAGTCAGCAGCCTTAAGAGTTGTTGCCTGGGTTGAAACAAGAAGGGTTAGTGGAGGAATTGATTTCTGATATTCGTTTGCAGATGTGTACTCCAAAAGCCCGGGGTGCTCCAAAAGAAGGGTGTGATTTGAAACTCCTGCAGAAGGTGTTGTTCCTGGAGTGGTTTCGTTTGTAATGTTGAGTATTTCCTGCCTCTGGGATGGAGGAATAAAAAGGATATAAAGGATTATCAGTCCGCCTATTATTGCCACAAGGGTGGCTGCCTTTGCTCCATCCTGGGCTTTTTTACTGTGGCGTGAAATCATAACGGCGTGATAAATGAGATATATATATAAATGTTTTTCTTTTTAAATGTCCCATGAAGATTCTGCACTCGGACTTAAAAAACAGAGAAATAAAGGTCAAGGCTGAAACAAAGGATGACCTTTTTGTGCTAAAGAGCATAATAAATCCTGGAGATTTTGTAAGTGGATTTTGCGAAAGGAAAATAAAGATTGGCAAGGGAGAGAGTGCAAAATCAATAAAGAAAACATATTTTTTGAAAATTCTTGCTGAAAAAATAGAGCTTGCCAATGAACTGAGAATAAATGGAAAGACCGCTGAGGAAAAAGAGGACATTCCAAAAGGCTCCTACCAAACCATTGAAGTTGCGCCTGGCTCTGAAATAAAGATTGAAAAGGAAAA
>Ga0315293_10001491_pt1 | contig 22748 bp, 23 predicted proteins | sample YL17G13_20_MG_FD_203071 | JGI IMG/M metagenome (GOLD analysis project Ga0315293, IMG submission 203071) | Sediment microbial communities from Yellowstone Lake, YNP, Wyoming, USA - YL17G13_20 | ecosystem: Environmental > Aquatic > Freshwater > Lake > Sediment | place: USA: Wyoming | collected...
AGGACTATAACCCGTCCGCCGGTCATGTATTCGCAGCCGTGATCACCCACACCCTCCACCACCGCTAACAGCCCGGAATTGCGGATGCTGAACCTCTCCCCGGCCACTCCCCGGAGGTCAGCTTCACCGGCGATCGCTCCGTAGAAAGTAGTATTGCCGATTAGGATATTCTCTTCCGGCTTATAAGAAACTGTTTTGCCCGGATAAATAATTATCTTTCCTCCGGAGATCCCCTTGCCTACATAATCATTGGTCATTCCCTCCAACTCAAGCGTTATTCCTTTTGCCAGCCAGGCGCCAAAGCTCTGGCCCGCCACACCGCAGAACTTAAAATGGATAGTGTCATCGGGAAGTCCGGCCTCGCCAAACTTTTTTACCACTTCACCGCTGAGCATCGCGCCGGTGGTCCTATCCGAATTCCGAATCTCGCACTCCCCGTTCACCGGATTCTTGTTTTTCAATGCCGGCTGGGCGAGTTTAATGAGCTTTTGGTCCAGGATCTGGTCAATTCCGTGATCCTGCGCTTCGCTGCAAAAGAAGGGAGAACCCTGGAGTTGGCAGAGGATCTTTGAAAAATCCAGGCTTTTCGCTTTCCAGGGAAGTATCTCTTCGTTCAATTCCAGAAGATCACACCGACCCACCAGTTCGTCCACCGTTTTTATCCCCAGTTCAGCCATGATCTCGCGCAGTTCCTGCGCCACGAAGCGGAAATAATTCACTATGTAGTCCGGCCGTCCGGCAAACCTCCGGGAAAGCACATCATCCTGGGTGGCGACTCCCACCGAGCAATTGTTGAGATGGCAGTGACGCAGCATGACGCAGCCGGATACGATCAGGACCGAAGTGGCAAAGCCGAATTCCTCCGCACCTAAAAGCGCTGCCATCGCCACATCCCGCCCGGTGCGCAGCTGCCCGTCGGTCTGGAGGCGCACGCGGCGGCGCAATCCATTCAGGACCAGGGTTTGATGGGTTTCCGCTAACCCCAACTCCCAGGGCAGCCCGGCATGTCTTATGGAACTTAAGGGCGAAGCTCCCGTACCCCCGTCCCCTCCGGAGATCAGGATCATGTCCGCATGCCCTTTGGCCACCCCCATAGCCACCGTTCCCACTCCGATCTCGGAAACCAGCTTCACCGAGATCCGCGCCCGGGGATTGACGTTCTTGAGATCAAAGATGAGCTGCGCCAGATCCTCGATCGAATAAATGTCGTGGTGCGGCGGAGGCGAGATCAGGGTTACCCCCGGAGTGGTGTATCTGGTTTTAGCAATGACGGCGCTGACCTTGTGTCCCGGAAGCTGCCCGCCTTCACCCGGCTTGGCCCCCTGCGCGATCTTGATCTGCAGTTCATCCGCGTTCACCAGATAATTGGTGGTGACCCCGAAACGTCCGGAAGCCACCTGCTTGATAGCGCTCCGGCGGTCGTCTTTGAAGCGCGCCGGATCTTCCCCACCCTCTCCCGTATTGGACTTTCCGCCGATCAGGTTCATGGCCCGGGCAATGGTCTCGTGCGCCGGTCCGCTGATACTGCCGAAACTCATGGCGCCGGTGGCAAAGCGCCGGAGGATATTTTCAACCGGTTCAACCTCTTCGATCGGGACCGGTTTGCTTTTCTTGAATTTTAACAGGCCGCGCAAAGTTACGGGATGCCCGGCCTGGTCATTTATCAATTCAGCAAATTTTCGATAGCAATCAGAATCATTATTTCTGGCCGCCTCCTGCAGCGCGGATATTGATTCCGGATTCCACAGATGGGATTCTCCATCGCGCCGCCATTGATAAAGGCCGCCGCTCCCCAGAAGCTTTTCCCCTTCAAAGGCCGCTTTATGTCTGAGAACGGTTTCTTTTTCGATCTCCTCAAATCCCACCCCGCCCAGGCGTGAAGGGGTTCCCTCAAAGCATTTTCCCATTACCTCATTCCCTATTCCCAGTCCCTCAAATATCTGCGCCCCGCGGTAACTGTTCAGGGTCGAGATCCCCATCTTGGACATGATCTTCATAATCCCTTTATGCGCGGCGTGGCGGTAGTTATTTATCGCAGTCCTGGCATCAAGCACCAGATCGCCTTCCGCCGACAGCAAATTGACCGCCTCGTAAGCCAGATAGGGATTGATAAGCTCCGCGCCGTAGCCCAATAGAAGGGCCAAATGGTGCACTTCTCTCGGTTCCGCGCTTTCCACAATCAGCCCGACCCGGGTGCGCAGGGCACATCTAATGAGATGATGGTGAACCGCTCCCACCGCGAGAAGCATGGGCAAGGCCGCATGTTTTTCATCAATTCCGCGATCGCTTAATATAATAAAAGTGTATCCTTCCTCGATCGCCGTCTTTACTTCCTCGCAAACCCGCTCCAGCGCCTTTACCAGGCCTTCGGCTCCAAAAAGAACGGACACGGTCTTGGTCTTAAAATTATTCTTGCGGATAGACTTAATCCTCTCCAATTCCTCATTGGTCAGGATCGGCTCCTTGACCCGCAGTTTTTGGCAGTGTTCGGGTGATTCCTTTTGAATGTCCTTTTGCGGGCCGACATAGCTTTCTAAACTCATCACCAGCTCCTCGCGGATGGGGTCAACGGCCGGATTGGTGACCTGCGCGAAGAGCTGTTTAAAATAATTATAGAGGAGCTGCGGACGGAGAGAGAGAACGGCGGGCGGCGTGTCGCATCCCATGGAACCGACCGGCTCTCTCCCGGATTCCGCCATGGGTTTGATCACCATCCTCAGGTCTTCGCGCGTATAACCGAAGGCCCGGAGCAAGGTATGGACCGGTTGAGGTTCTTCCTCTCCCGCTCCCACCCGCGGCAGATCTGTAAGTTCCACCATGTTTTCCTTGAGCCACTGGCCGTAAAAGCGCCGGCCGTATATTTCCTCTTTGATCTCCTCATCTTCCACTATCCTTCCGGTCTCGGTATCAATGTAAAACATCCGGCCGGGTTCCAGCCGCCCGGATATTTTGATCTCGCCCGGGTCAATGTCGAGCACCCCCACTTCCGAAGCCATCACTACCAACCCGCTTTTTAAGACCAGGTAGCGGGCGGGACGCAGGCCGTTCCTGTCCAAAACCGCGCCGACATGCCGGCCGTCGGTGAAAGCCACGGCGGCCGGGCCGTCCCAGGGTTCCATGAAGCAGGCGTGGTATTTGTAGAAGTCCCGCACCTCTTTTTTCATCAATCCGTTCTGTTCCCAGGCCCCGGGAATGAGCATCATCATGGCGTGCGGCAGGGACCGGCCGGACAGTACCAGCAATTCAAAAACATTGTCCAGCGCCGCGGAGTCGCTGCCGCCGGGAACGATCACCGAACGCCCCCGGGCGCGCATCCAGTTTATGTTGCCGCGCAGGGTGTTTATCTCCCCGTTATGCGCCAGGAGCCTTAGGGGCTGTGCCAGGTCCCAGGTGGGGAAGGTGTTGGTGCTGTAGCGCGAATGCACCAGGGCGATGGCGCTCTTCAAGTTCTTATCTTTCAGGTCCAGGAAATATTTTTCCAGCTGATGCGGCATGAGCAGGCCCTTGTAAGAGATGGTGCGGGAGGACAAATTAGTGATATAGAACCCGGCGGCCGTTATCTCCTTTTCCACTTCCCGGCGGATCTTATAAAGCCTGCGCTCCAGGTCCAGCGGGGTTCTGACCTCTTTCCCTTTTTGGATAAAGACCTGTTCGATGCCCGGCTGGGTTTCCCGGGCGGTCTTACCTATTTTGGAATCGTCTACCGGGACCGGCCGAAAGCCCAGCAATACCTGCCCTTCCTGCTCGACGATCTTGGCAAAGACATCTTTGCAGATGCTGCGCAATCTGGCATTTTGCGGCAGGAACACCATTCCCGCCCCGTAAGATCCGGAGGGGGGCAGCTTGAAAGGCAGATTTGCGGAGAAAAATTCATGAGGAATCTGGAGGAGAATTCCCGCGCCGTCGCCGGTTGCCGGATCGGCCCCCACCGCGCCGCGGTGGGCCAATCGCCTTAGGACTTCGAGTCCCTGCTGAACGATATCCGGCGATGGTTTTCCTTTGATATCAACGACAAAGCCCACCCCGCAGCTGTCATGTTCCTGGCGGGGGTCGTAAAGCCCGGCTGATTTAATATTTTCATATCCCATTTTGACACCTTTAGTATGGGGCGGAGTACAAAGGTGTCGCAAAGACCCCGCCCCAACAATTGCTATCTTATACCTTATTACTAAAGAATGGGAAGGTATCTTTTAATTTCGTACTCGGTGACCTGGATGCGGAATTCGTCCCATTCCTTCTTCTTGATACTGATGAACCTTTCGAAGCAATGGTCCCCCAGCGCCTCCCTTACCAGTTCGGATTTCTCGGTCAGCTGGATGGCTTCGCCCAAGCTGGCGGGCAAGGATTTTATTCCCCTCTCGGCCCTTTCCTCTTCCGTCAGGTGATAGAGGTTAAGTTCCATCGGTTCCGGCAATTTATATCCTTCCTCAATCCCCTTGAGACCGGCCTGCAGCATCACCGCGAATTGCAGATAAGGGTTGCCCGAAGGATCCGGACAGCGCAATTCCATGCGGGTGGCGGCTTCTTTGCCGGGCTGGTACATGGGCACGCGCACCAGGGCCGAGCGGTTACGCCGCGACCAGGCGATATAGACCGGGGCTTCGTAACCCGGAACCAGACGCTTATAAGAATTCACCCAGGGAGCCAGGATGGAGATCATTTCCGGCGCGTGCTTTAAAATGCCGGCAATATATGATTTGCCCACTTCGGAGAGATGGTACTTGTCCTTTTCATCATAAAAGGCGTTCTTGCTGCCTTTGAAGAGGGACTGATGGGTGTGCATGCCGGAGCCATTCTGGCCGAAGATCGGCTTGGGCATGAAAGTGGCGTAGACCCCGTTCTTGGAAGCGATCTCCTTTACCGTCAAACGGTAGGTAACCGTGTTGTCCGCCATCTTTAATCCATCCGCATAGCGCATGTCGATCTCATGCTGGCTGGGAGCCACCTCATGGTGGCTGTATTCCACCACGATGCCCAGCTTTCTTAGGGCTAAAACGGTTTCCCGGCGTAGATTACTGGCCATATCCAGCGGGGTAAGATCAAAATAGCCGCCCTCGTCCAAAATCTCCGTGCCTTCGGAGTTCTTGAAATAAAAATATTCCAGTTCCGGGCCGACATAGAAGTGGTCAAAGCCCATCTTTTTCATCTTTTCCAGGGCTCTTTTTAAAACATAGCGCGGATCCCCCTCGTAGGGTTTGTGCTTGCCCACTGAGGGCTGCAGCACGTCGCAGATCATGCGGGCCACCGGCGCATCCTCCGGCCGCCAGGGCAGGATGGCGAAGGTATCCGTATCCGGCATGGCGATCATGTCCGATTCTTCGATGGACTGGAAACCGGTGATCGAAGAGCCGTCAAACCCCATCCCCTGAGTCAGCGCCCCCTCCAATTCTTCCGGGCCGATCGCGAAACTCTTTAAAATGCCGTTGATATCCGTGAACCACAATCTGATGAATTCCACCCCGTTATCTTTTACCTGTTGCAGTATCTCTTCTTTCGTAGTCATTTATTTTCCCTCCTTTACAATTTATAATAGCAATTTTAAAGCCACATTCATTCCTTAGCAAAACCTACAATTATGTATAATAATGATTCAATCTATACAATATTGTATAAATTAAAGGGCTCCCGGACCGCGCTCTTTAGTTCTTATCCTTACCACCTCTTCCACCGCGGAGATGAAGATCTTTCCGTCGCCGATCTTGCCGGTGGAGCAGACCGACAGGATCACCGCCACGACTTTTTCGGCACTCTGATCGTCCACCACCAGTTCAACTTTGATCTTGGGGATGAATTCCACCCGGTATTCCCCCACCCGCCATTCGAGGGTTATGCCTTTCTGGGTGCCCCGCCCCTTGACTTCGGTCACGGTCATGGCGGAAAAGCCCTTGGCGTCCAAAGCTTCACGCAGATCTTCCAGTTTTTCCGATCGAATAACCGCTTCTATCTTTTTCATTATAAATATCCTCCTTTAGGCGCTTTCGGCGTGCTGGGAAATATCCAGACCGACCAATTCCTCATTTTCTTTCACCCTCAAACCAACCAATCCATCAATTACTTTAGCCATTATATAAGTTACCGCGAAAGAAAAGAAGGCTACCAGACAGGCGGCAAACAATTGGATCCAAAATTGATGCGAACCGCCAAAAAACCAACCGTCGGCTCCCGCGGCATTAATGGTTTTACTGGCGAATAAGCCGATGGCGATAACTCCCCAAAAACTTCCCATGCCATGGCAGGCAAAAACATCGAGCGATTCATCGATACGCAGCTTCATTCTCAACCAAATAACGTAATAAGCGATCAAGGAAGCGATCGCGCCGATAAACATTGCAGAAAGAGGAGAGACATAGCCGGAAGCCGGGGTGATGGCCGCCAGGCCGACAATGGCTCCCGTTGCCACCCCCAAAACACTCGGCCGCCTTTGCATCCAACTTAAGATCATCCAGACTGCCGCTGCGGCCGCCGCCGAAGCATTGGTTGCCACAAAAGCTGAAGCCGCCAAATCATTGGCCGCTAAGGCTGAACCGCCATTGAACCCAAACCAGCCAAACCAGAGAAGGACCGCACCCAGCAAAACCAGCGGGATATTGCTCGGTTCCATATTATCTTTACCATAACCGATCCGCTTGCCGATAACCAGAGCTATAGCCAGGGCTGAAAAGCCCGCAGATATATGCACCACCAGTCCGCCGGCAAAATCCAGTGCGCCCAGCCCTCTCAACCATCCAGCTGACGACCAGACCCAATGGGCGATCGGGTCATATACAATGGTGGTCCATAAAAGTGAAAAGAAAAGGAATGTGGAAAACCTGATCCTTTCCACAAAAGCCCCGACGATCAAGGCTGGGGCGATGATCGCAAACGCGCCCTGGAAAACCATGAAAGCCAAAAAAGGGATAGTCGCGGCATAAGCGGCATTGGGCGCCGCTCCTACCCCGATCAAACCCAGCCAATCCAGACGACCGATTATCCCTCGGACCGAAGGAGCAAAAGCCAGAGTGAAACCGAGGATGAACCATTGCAGGCTTAAAACGATCAGGACCGCGAAACACATCATGACCGTCGAGAGGATGTTTTTCTTCCTGACCATGCCGCCATAGAAAAAACCGACAGCGGGGGTCATTAAGATCACTAAGGCGGTAGAGATTAAAACCCAAGCGGTATCACCAGCATTGATCATTGATTGCCTCCTTTATTGGCATTTTCCAGTAAAAGGAGCAATTTTTAGGCCACGCTGTTCCTGCCGCAAAACTGGCTTAAAAAATACAATTTCGTATAAACCTATAGGGCGCCGTTACCCTTTTCCCTGGTCCGGATCCTGATCACCTCCTCGACGGTCGAAATAAAGATCTTGCCGTCGCCGATCTTGCCGGTGGAGCAGACCGACAAGATCACCGCCACGACTTTTTCGGCATTCTGATCGTCCACCACCAGTTCGACTTTAACTTTGGGGATGAATTCCACCCTGTATTCCCCCACCCGCCATTCGAGGGTAATGCCTTTCTGGGTGCCCCGCCCCTTGACTTCGGTCACGGTCATGGCGGAAAAGCCCTTGGCGTCTAAAGCTTCACGCAGATCTTCCAGTTTTTCCGATCGAATAACCGCTTCTATCTTTTTCATTATAAATATCCTCCTTTAGGCGCTTTCGGCGTGCTGGGAAATATCCAACCCCACCAGCTCTTCATTTGGGGTCACTCTCAAGCCGACGAACAGATCAATTAAAATTGCCAGAATATAAGTCACAATGAAAGCAAAAGCTCCGGTCGCCGCCACAGCCACAAACTGCGTCCAGACCAGGCCGGGGTTGCCGAATATCAAACCGTTAGCGCCGGCCGGATTGATCGCTTTATTGGCAAAGATCCCCGTGGCGATCGCCCCCCAGGCGCCGCCCATTCCATGGCAAGCAAAAGCATCGAGCGATTCATCAATTCTAAAATGCATACGCAGAACGATTATATAATAAGAGATCACCGAAGCGATTCCGCCGATAGCAATGGCTGACAGCGGGCCGACAAAACCGGAGGCCGGGGTGATCGCTACCAATCCGACCACGGCGCCGGTCGCCACACCCAGGACGCTCGGCCGGCGATGCAGCCAGCTTAAGATCATCCAGACCAGGGCCGCCGCGGCCGCGGCGGTGTTTGTTACTACAAAAGCGGAAACCGCCAATCCGTTGGCCGCCAGGGCCGAGCCGCCGTTGAAGCCGAACCAGCCGAACCAGAGCAAGACTGCGCCTAATACCACCAGGGGGATATTGCTCGGTTCCATATTATCTTTGCCATAACCGATCCTTTTGCCGATGACCAGGGCGATGGCCAGGGCTGAGAAGCCGGCCGTAACATGGACCACGGTGCCGCCGGCAAAATCGAGGGCCCCCATCATCCTCAGCCAGCCGCCCACTCCCCAGACCCAATGCGCCACCGGATCATAAACAAAAGTAGCCCAGAGGCCGGTGAAGATGAGAAAAGAGGCGAACTTGATCCTTTCCACAAAAGCCCCCACGATTAAGGAGGGGGTAACGATGGCGAAGGCCGCCTGGAACATCATAAAAGCCAGCGCCGGGATGGTAGCGGCGTAATCAAGGTTGGGCGCCTGACCAACACCATTCAAACCTAAGAAGTTAAGTCCTCCGATCAAGCCGGCCCGGGTGGGGCCGAAAGCCAGCGTATAGCCGAACAGGACCCATTGTACGCTGATCAGGAACAATGCGGCAAAGCACATCATAATCGTAGACAGAATGCTTTTTTTTCGCACCATGCCGCCGTAGAAGAACCCTACTGCCGGAGTCATCAAGATAACCAGAGCCGTCGAGATTAAAACCCACGCCGTATCGCCCGAATTGATCATTTTTCCTCGCCCCCTTATATATTAATATCCAACTGTGCGGTCACAGTCGGCTGGTTGCCGCTATTGTAAGTACCATATCCGAATATTATTGAAGTGTTGGGATTAAACAGCCAGGAAAAGCCGTAAAAGGTTGCTCCTAATGCCGATTTGGTGCCGGCGTAATCCACGCAGGCCCAGAACTTTTCAGTAAAGGCCTTATCCCAGGTCAAAATAATTCCTTTGTTATCCGCCGAGCCGGAGGGATCGACTAATACTTTTTCGTTCCCAGCAAAATATCCGGCGGATAATCTGCCGAAGGGGAAGGTTTTGGCGGTTAGGGCGTAGATGACATTTTGGTCGGTTACGCCGGCCTGTGTTCCAAAGCCGAATCCCCCGAAAGCCAGGGCCGGGATCAAATCTTTTTCAGGAACCCCGTATTTGGCATTAAAGACAAAGGGGCTGGTTTGCGGCAGGAAAGCGTCGAGGCCGATCTCCAATCCGGGAAAGACTCCGTAAGTTAATCCGAGGTCGGTGGGGAAAGCGTATCCGCCTTCGGCCGGGCCGACCGTGGTAAAGTAATTGTCAATGCCCAGATGCCAAACTTTAACGGCTTGTATATCGGTTGAGGGATTCCAGATCTGGGTGGAGGGCGTAGCCCAACCTGCTCCCGCCAATATAATTAATAGTAATAAATTTGTCCTAAATAAATATTTCTTCATTGCCGCCGACATCCTTTCTTCCTTTCCGGTTTAAAATAATTCCTAAAATAGGAATACCTATAACAATTAAAATGATTAAAAATATATAAAGTAGAGTTTCCATTATGCCTGAGTATTGGCAATTTCATGGCCACGAGGAAATATGAAGGATAAATTACAATTTTGTAGTTTCCCCAACCATTGACACCCAAATCCGTCGGTGCGAGAATGATCCTATGACTTTTATAAATCCGCATAAAATAGCTGAGATTGAAAACAGGATGAAGGCCTTCGGCATCAAAAAAGATGATGTCATGGAAAAATTTATTAGATCATCGGGGGCCGGCGGTCAAAATGTGAACAAGGTTTCAACCGCGGTTTATTTAAAGCACCTCCCGACCGGGATCGAAGTTAAGATGCAAAAAGAGCGCTCCCAATCCCTGAACAGATTTTTGGCCTGGCGGCTGTTATTGGACAAGATCGAAAGCAAGGTCCTTGGAGAAAAAAGCAAAAGGCAGAAAGAGATAGAGAAAATAAGAAGGCAGAAGCGTAAAAGGTCAAGGAGAGCCAAAGAAAAAATGCTTAGAGGAAAGAAAATGCAATCTGAAAAAAAGCAACGCCGAAGAGTATCATTAAGCGAGATCAACCGCGGGGAATAAGAAAAAGTAAGGCGCCTGAGAATCTCAGGCGCCTTATACTCTTGACCAAATAACGGACTAGAAGCGCTTAAAGTCTCTTCGCCCGCCGCCCTCGCGGCTATCTGACCTAGGCTTGGCTTCATTAACCGTCAGTTCACGATCGCCCCACTTCTGCCCGCTCATGCCGGCGACCGCTTTCTCCATATCGTTATCATCCATGTCGACAAACCCAAATCCACGAGATTTGTTCGTCATTTTATCCATCATGATCCTGGCCGATATGACATTGCCGAATTCGGAAAATTTGCTTTTCAGCTCTTCGTCAGTCGCTGACCACGGCAAGTTCCCTACAAATATGCTTTTCATATACTTGATCTCCTTTCTTTATTTTTTCTACTATTAATAGGATGAAGAAACCCACAATGAGGTGTCAACCCAACAACTATTAACTTCGACCTGATATCTATTATGCCACTTTTCGGGTGGAAAGTAAAGGCTGAAATCCGCGCCTTTTTGTCGCGATAGCTACCTGATGAGAACTTCCGGCGTAAGCCCCCTTAAGTCCGTACAGATCACCCAGGCCAGGATCAGATTAGCCGAAGAAAGAGTGATCGGCCGCGGCGACTTTGTGCCGCTGCTCGTAGATAAGAGCCTGGTTTACACCTCCGCTCCGCGGCAGGGAATTTATTCTTCTTCCGACCCGGTCTTTTTTTTAAGGCTGGTGCGGCGGTTGAGGGTGCCGTCCGAGAGCCGGTTCCTGGACACGGGGAGCGGGCTGGGCGGCATTTGTTTTGCGGCGGCGACGGTCTTCAGGTCGGCAGTCGGGATCGAGGCGGACCGCCGGCTTTTTAACGAAGCCGAGCTGATCCGGTCGGCCTACGAATTCGGGAATGTAAAATTCGTCCTGGGCGACTTTCTCTCGCATCCCTTTCAAGAATACGATGTTATTCATATCTTCCATCCCTTTTTAGAGGGCTTTGAGCGTCTGATGGCGGAAAAAATGAAAGAGACCAAGCGCGGCGCGGTGATCATCGCCAATATATTCTTAAAACACCATGCCGGGATATTTCCCCGGGAGAGTTTCTATCCTTTTTACATTGACCGCGCCAATCAGGAACACCGCGTTTATTTGCGCCTGCCCACCTAACGCGCCGGCAGGAATCTCTCCGCGACAAATCCGAACTGCGGCGGGTTTTTAAGAGTGATTGATCCCTGGAAGTTGGAAATTGGGTTTTGGGAATGGATGCCTGTATGGATGCCTGATGTAGGGAATGGAAGTTAGATCCAACTTCCCAATTCCATTTCCAACTTCCATACCGGTTTCCTCACCCTTATCCCAACCTCCGGCTTCATTTTTAGACTTGTTGACAGCCAAAGATAGTGGTGGGAGAATATAGCATAACTATTTCATTAAGGAGGTTCAAAAATGAAAAAGACTCTGGCCATTTTTATTGCACTCTGTTTTTGCCTGACCGCGGTCGGTTTTGCCCTGGATTACAGTGCTGATTTTAGGATCAAAACCGGCGATGCCGATCTCGACCTTCGTCTGACCAATGTCAACGCCCAATCCTCTACTCCCGGCGGGGCGCTGGAGGTAAGAAAAGAGCTTACCCGAGATTACGGGTTGACCCAGAAAGAACTTGATTTCTTAAGCAAGCAGGGTTACAAGCTGGCCGAGATACAGTACCTGGCCCTGCTGGCCAGGCAGAGCGGCAAGCCGGTCAATCAGGTAGCTGCCCTCCACAGCAAGGGGATCGGTTGGGGCGTGCTGGCTAAAAAACTGGGTGTGCAGCCCAGCGCGCTTAGGAAGTTAGTTATTCGCTCCAAAAAAGCGGAAAAAATGATGATCAGGAAGCCCTTCCCTTCCCGGCCCTCCAAAGTACCGGGGATGCAAGGTGGCGGTCGGGGGCCTAAACGTTGAAGTTTTGATGGGGGGGCGGTATTCAGAGGAGGCGCAAAAATGGGTGATAAAAAAAGTCCCTTTGGTTATTTAATCGCGGGTCTTCTTGGCGCGGCAGCCACAGCCGTTTCAGTAGTCGGTCTTTCCAAGCTGATGCCCAAGATGATGGAAAAATGCTGCAAGAGCCCCGAGGCCGGGAAAACAAGCGGGAAGAAACGGAAGAAATAACCTCCCTAATCCCTATTCCTAATCCCCAGTCCCCAGTTCCTAGCCCCTAATCCCTAATCTCTAATACTTTGACTTTTCATGATGGTGGTGGGAGAATATGGATGGGACAATCGTTTGAATAAAACTCATCAATTTGCTATAATTTCACCATTCATATTGAAAAGGGGTGTTTTTTCTGAATATAAAAAAAATAACCACTATTTTAGCCTATTTAGCTGATAAATTGGGAAAAATCACAAAATTGCAAGCCATAAAATTATTATATTTTATTGACAAACTTCATCTAATCGATTTCGGAAGATTTGTTACAAATGACACATACATAAAACTTCCCTATGGACCAGTTCCAACAAAGATTTTGGATATTATCAATTCAGAAACGAATTTATTTGATGATGAGGAAGAATATCTTTTTAAGTATTTGGATATTGCAAAAAATATATATAGAACTATTACCTGCAAGAAAAAGCCTGATTTATCTGAATTATCTAAATCTGAGATAGCAATTATTGATAGGGTTATCCAGGATTATGGCAAATACAGTGGGGCGCAATTGGTTGATATCGCACATCGTGAACCGGCTTGGATCAAAGCTGGCCAACACGATGCCCTTTCTATTGAAGATATGATTGAAGGATTGCCGGATGAAAGAAAAAATGAGTTGATGGCCAATATTGAAGAAGATAAAGAAACAAAAATTATTCTTCACGATAACTTCACAAAATCCGCTTAATGAGATTCCCACGAGAATTCACCGACAAGGCCCTTCTTGACGATTTATCCGCTGGAAAAGTAATTAAAACAGAAATTCAATTTCCGGACGGTGGCAAAGCCGTTAAAAGATTGGTCGTCCTAAGCAATATAAACGAAAGAACAATTTTAGTAATTACTAGCACATCAAGAACTAATAACCCAAGACGATACTATAATAAAGATGATGTATTTATTGCGGCTGGCCAAGAACCGATGTTTGAAGAAGACACATATCTTCGACTGAACCGGGCCCTAGAAATCCCGACTGGTGAGTTGCTAATAAAGTATAATGAATTGAGGCTCGATAAATTAGGACATATTTCTGAGCAACGACTTAACGAAATTTACGCGAAAGTAGAAGGCAGCCAATTGATTGCCCAAAAACATATTGCGAGGATTCTAAAAGAAAGAATATGATGTTGGGAATGGAAGTTAGATCCAACTTCCCAATTCCATTTCCAGCTTCCATACAGGTTTCCTCACCCTTATCCCAACCTCCGGCTTCATTTTTAGATTTGTTGACAGCCAGAGATGGCGATGGGAGAATGGAGCTGACATAGGAAAACTGGTGTGACCTTCATAATATTAATATATAATAAATATGGGGTGGGTTGAAATGTCACTTTTTCAAGTACTTTTATTTATATCCGCTATTTTTCTCGTCTTCATCTTTGTGTTTTATTTGAGAAGCATAGATAAATTCATCTCAATGCCTTACAAAGATAAGCGACCAGGAAAAAGGGAGGAGAATATAGGAGATATTGAAGTAGAAGATAAGGAATATTTTAAAGAACTGGAACAGGATAAATTGAAATGGGAAGCATTTATGGGCATGAAAAATACTGATGATGTTATAACGGCAAAAGCCATGAAATTATCTGAACAACTTGTCGCTTTTGCAGTTTCATATTCTAATGGGATTAGTCAGGTCATAAAAACAGATACCGCTGATTTAATAGCGACTATTTTATTTATTGAGATGCTAGTTTTACTTCTTCATGCCATTGATAGAATAAGTTTTGTATTATTAGGCATTGAAAAAAGAAAAATATTTATGGATAGTTTAATGGAAAACATTATTATAATTCTAAGAAAGGCTTATGGTGATAAGGCAGAAGAAGTAATAAATACTTTCACTGGCAAGTATAACGAAAGACAAGTTGAGTATTCTTCTTTAAGGTTGCCTGGAAACAACGAGCAAAATTTCGGCGGAACATTATTTTGGGAATTTGGTAAGATAATATTAAATATATTTGGTTTCCAATGGGATCTTGAACCCGAATTACTTCTGAAACTGACTATTTTACCTCAAACCGCCTTAATTCGATTGAATATTCCAAGTTTATTGGAAGGTGATTGATCCCCTTAACCCTCCAATGCCCCTTACCCCTTTTATACAACGCCTAATTATAAACGCCTAACTAATGTATGCCTTGCTTTGCTCGGCAATTATTATATAACGCCGTGCAGCGCGTCGTGCATTGGGCGAAGAAGAATGAAGAGGAATTCTTTATCCCTTATTCGCTCGTTTTTCTCTTTTTATAGCGCGTTTTTCCTTGATCGTTAATTTAGCGACTTTCTTAACATTCTTGTTGCTGCTTTGTTCCTTGTTAGCCATGTTTTCACCTCCCGTTAAATAATAACACATAAACTTAAAGCGAATCAATACGGCGCTGTGGCGCGGAGAGGGGTGCCTTAAAAGCCCCCCGGCGCCGAGGGGCTTTTCGGCAGTGTCAAAACCGGCTTATTTTTTATTCGGTTTTTCTCCGCAGCAATTCTTCATGCACATTTCCAGGCATTTCTCCACGTCCTTGCCGCTGACCTTGATCTCATAACCATCCTTGACCTTCTTGACCTTGATGTCGCAACAGTCCTTTTCCTTGGCCATCTCATTCACCTCCTCTCCCCAAGCCCCGAGCGAATCCGCCGCAGGCGGATGAGTCGAAGGGCCCTATCTACATATAAACATTGGTTTATATGAATGGCAAAAAAACTACTTCTTTTCCACTTTCAATCTGAAATGCTTGAAGAACCCGCAGCAACAACTGACCATCCCTTCCTTATTGACCGAATAGAAGACGTTCTTCCCTTCCCGGCGGGAGCTCACGCAGCCGCAGCGCTTGAGCACACCCAGATGGTGCGAGACATTGGGCTGGGTCAGCTTCATCTTCGCCGCTATCTCCCCCACCGAAATCTCCCTCCCCTCCAGCAGTTCGAAGATCTTCTGCCGGGTGGCGTCGGAGATGGCCTTAAAGAACGGCAAACAGTGTTTAGTCATATAAATAGGTGTTTATATATTATCAAGATTGGGATTATTTGTCAAGTCCCGTTCCATACAATATCTCCTGCAGCTCACGGATCAAATCATTCCAGTAGCGTTTGCCCCCCGCATGGGGAAAATGGACGCCAAAATCGGGCTCCCGGCTCTGCACCGCGAGCCAGGCGGCATAATGGACGATCCTCATCGCCCTAAGATACGGGACCAACTTTAAGGAATTGAGGGCAAAGGGCCGAAAGGTCTCATAACCCTTTAAAAAAAAGCCAAGCTCCAGCTCGCTCTTTTCCACTTTGTCCGGCAACAGCATCCAAAGATCCTGCACCGGAGAACCGATGCAAATATCGTCAAAATCAACGATGTAGATCCCCTCCCCCGGCCGATGCAGAAGATTCCCCTTGTGGCAATCGCCATGGATAAGGATATATTCCTGATTTTCAAATATCGGGTCGGCGGTCGCGATCAGCTTCTCGACGGTTGAGAAAAAAGAATCGCGGAAATCGGGCAGGAGAAAATCGTGCTCCGCCAAAACTTTTAAGTGCTCGCGGGTCGCCCGGCCCGGCCTCAAGACCAAACGATCCGCCTGCTTATGCCTGGCCCCGATAAGATGTATCCTCGCCAATAAGCGGCCCAATTGCTCCCAGGCATCTTTATCAAATTCATCGAGCGCCCTCCCGCCCTTTTTCGGCATTATTTCAAAAGCTATCCCCTTTAAATAAAAAAGCGTTCGGCCGTTGAGATTTATTGGGGGAATGACCGGGACCTCACCTTTAGCCAGGTCACAAAGGAATTGATGCTCTTCGAGGATCATCTCTTCCGTCCAGCGTCCCGGACGGTAGAATTTGACGATCACGCGCTCCCGGGAATCGTGTTTTTCCAGCTCATAAACGCGGTTTATATAACTGTTCCGCCGCAGCATCAGATTGCTTAGCTTTTCCCCGAGGATCTGTTCAAGACCGTGCAGTATCGTATCGTGATCCAGTTCCTGCCAGACCGTGCTCATTAAAGCGTTTAAATCCCGTACTTCTGCATCTTGTACCCCAGCATCCGCTCGGTGATCCCCAAGGCCCTGGCCGCTTTACGCTGGGTCTTGTATTTCTGGATGGCTTCTTTGATCTTTTGCTTCTCGATAGATTCCACGATCCGGGGCAGAGTCGTGCCTTCGGTTTTAACCTCTACCACCCGCTGGCTTAAATTCGCCGGCAGGTCCCGCGGAGATATTAAATCCTTCTGGCAGACGATCACCGCGTGCTCGATCACATTCTCCAGCTCCCGCACGTTCCCCGGCCAATCATAGGCCATGAGGGTATCCAAAGCCGCGCGGCTCACCCCTTCAAGATTCTTCTGGTTCTCTTTATTATATTTGTGCGTGAAATGGGCCACCAGCAGAGGCAGGTCTTCCTTCCTCCCGCGCAGAGGAGGCAGGAAAAGGGGAAAAACGTTGATGCGGTAAAAAAGATCCTCGCGGAATTTCCCCTCCTTGATCATCTTTTCTAAGTTCTGGTGCGTGGCGCAGACCACCCGCACGTCCACCTTGATGGTCTCCGTCCCGCCCAGCCGCTCGAATTCCTTCTCCTGCAGAACCCGCAAAAGCTTGATCTGCGTGGCCAAAGACAAATCCCCGATTTCGTCCAGGAAGATCGTCCCCCCGTTCGCCATCTCAAATCTTCCCAGCTTGCGCTCGATGGCACCGGTAAAAGCCCCTCTCTCATAGCCGAACAGTTCGGATTCCAAAAGATTTTCGGGAAGCGCCGCGCAGGCCACTTTGATGAACGGCCGGTCGGACCGCGGACTGGCGTAATGGATGGCCGAAGCCACCAGCTCCTTCCCCGTGCCCGATTCGCCCCTCAGCATGACCGCGGCCTGGCTCTGGGCCACCTGCCGGGCGCTCTCCAAAACAGCCTCCATCGCCGGAGAACTGTAGATGATGTTCCCGAACTTGTATTTTCCTTTTAACTGCTGGCGCAGCTGCACATTCTCCGTCACCACCGCCTGTTTTTCGGATTCCGCCAGGTCGCGGATTTTCACCGCCTGCCCCACCAGGGAAGCGATTATAGTCAGCAGATTGATATCCTCTTCATAAGAGATATTCCCTTTGAAAAGATGGTCTACCGAAAGCGCCCCGATCACCTTATTCCCTACTTTGATGGGCACGCACAGGAAGGCGAATTCCCGGTCTTTTAAATTCTTGCGGGCCTGGGTGCGATTGAGAAAAAGCGGCTCGGTTTCGATGTCCGGCACCACCATGGGCTGGCCGGTCTCCACCACTTTCCCCGTAACCCCCTCCCCGATCTTGTACCGGCCCCGTTCCTTTTCTTTCCTGGTCAAACCGCAAGCCACTTCGATCCGCAGTTCATTGGTCAAAGGATCAACCAGGGTGATGGTGCCCCTCTGCATCTCCAGGGAGTCGGCCAGCACTTTGAGGATGGAATTTAAATTTTTCTCAAGCTCCAGTGACGAGGAAAGCGCTTCGCTGATATCTAAAAGAATTTTGACCTTGAGGTCTCGCATGGGACTCATAGTTACATTATTGTAGCATATTTAATAACGGTTGGTTATGGGAAGGCGCCAATCCTTGCCGAAACCGCGGTGGGTGATGCGGGGACCGGGAGGGGCCTGCCGGCGCTTGTATTCGGAACGGTCGATCAGGCGGATCACTTTTAAAGCCACCGCCTCCTCAAATCCCCGGGAGACGATTTGCTTCAAACTTTGATTTTCTTCGACATAGGCCTGCATGATCGGGTCCAGGATCTCATAGGGGGGCAAAGTATCCTGATCCGTCTGGTTGGGTTTCAATTCCGCCGTGGGCGGCCGTTTAATGATCGATTCCGGGATCATTTTTTCTTTTTGATTCCTCCAGTCAACCAGACGATAAACCAGCGTCTTGGGGATATCCTTCAAAACCGCGAACCCTCCCGCCATATCCCCGTAAAGGGTGGCGTAGCCGGTCGACATCTCGGATTTGTTCCCGGTGGTCAGCACCAGCCAGCCGAATTTATTGGAGAGGGCCATCAAAGAATTGCCGCGGATGCGGGCCTGCAGGTTTTCTTCGGTAATGTCCGCCGGCTTGCCCTTAAAATGGGGGTTCAGGGTCTTAAGATATGAGGAAAATATTTCTTTTATGGGTATTTCTTCCAGGGCAACGCCCAGATTATCGCTGACTGCTTTGGCGTCCTCATAGCTTTGAGCGGAAGTGTATTCCGACGGCATGAAAACCGCGTGCACGTGTTCTTTTCCCAGGGCGTCGCAGGCAACGATAAGCGTCAGCGCGGAATCTATTCCCCCCGAAAGGCCGATAACCACTTCCGCAAAACCGTTTTTCCGCACATAATCTTTAACCCCCAGGACCAGCGCCTCATAGACTTCGGCCGATTCTTCCAGCCAATTTTCTTTGATCCGTCCCCCGGCTGACTCAAAAACCAAAAGTTCCTCCTGATACTGGCGGGCCGCCGCGATCAAACCTCCCTTGGCATCAAAAGCCATGCTCCCCCCGTCAAAGACCAGCTCATCCTGGCCGCCGACCAGATTAACGTACACCACCTGCGCTTTGGTTTTCTTCGCGCGCGATCTTAAAATCCCTTCCCGTTCCAATATTTTTCCTTTATGGTAGGGGGAAGCGTTAAGGTTCAATATCAAATTGGCTCCTCGTTTGGCTTCTTCCATATAGGGGCCGCGCTCGACCCAGATATCCTCGCAAATCCCCAGGCCGATCTTTACGCCCCGGTAATTTACGACCGAACTTTTGGTACCCTCTTTGAAATACCGCTTTTCATCAAATACGGCGTAATTGGGCAGGTTCATCTTGTGATAGATCTCTTTGACTTTCCCGTCCGCAAGGAAAGCTCCGGCGTTATAAATATTTCCCCCCGCCCGGTCGACAAAACCGACATAAGCCGCGAGGCCTTGGCATTCCCGGGCGATCTTTTTCAGCTGGGAAAGATTGTCGGTTACGAATTGCGGTTTAAGCAAAAGGTCTTCGGGGGGATAACCGGTGACGGCCAGTTCGGGAAAAACGATCAGGTCCGCTTTTTTTCGTCCGGCCCGGGCAATAAAATCGATGATCTTTGAGGTATTCCCACTAAGATCCCCAACTGTGGAATTGATCTGTCCTAAAGCAATTTTCATGTGACTTTGATATCTCGCCTGGGGCTCATAACTGCGATATTATATTGTAGAGTATATTATAATTTTATCAAGCCAAATCTGAAATCACCCGACGAAAATATCTTCTTTCGGGAATCTAACGGCTTCACGTTCTTTTTTCACCAAAAAAGCCATGGCAATGGTTACCGGTCCAACCCGGCCGATGAACATGGTAATGATCAGCACCGTCTTGCCAATAAAGGTTAAGCTGGGAGTTATTCCCGTGGATAAGCCGGTATTGCCCAAAGCTGAAATGATCTCAAAAAAGACCCGCAGATATGAGGCGCCTTCAGTGTTGGCCAGAAGGATTAGATCAAATATGGTAATCGCGACAAAGAGGCTGAATACCGTGAAGGCCCTTAGGACTGTCTGCAGGGGAAGTTCCCTATTAAATACCTTGACGCTCTCTTTGCCCCGCAGATAAGATAAGATTGAGACCAGCAGCGCTCCCAGAGTAGTGGTTTTTATGCCGCCCCCCGTGCTTCCCGGGGATGCTCCGATAAACATCAAGACCATCAAGATCGTGAGGCCGGCGGCAGACATGGTCCCTATATCAATCGTATTAAATCCGTCGGTGGTTGAAGCTGAGATGGTCTGGAACGAAGCGGCTATAAATTTATCATAATAATTAAAATTTGCGGGCCAATTTTCTGTAAATAAGATCATTAGGGTGCTTATCACAATAACCGCCAGTGTGACCCTTAGCGCCATTTTGCTGTGCAGGGACAATCTCCCTGGTATTTTTTTATATCTTCTGTAAATCAATTCAAACATGTCCATCAGCACAAAAAACCCGATCCCTCCGATCAGCGAAATAAAATTGATGGTTAAATTCATGGTCAGACTGCTTTTATAATGCATCAAACTGCTTGAAAAAGTCGAGAATCCGGCAGTGCAAAAGGCGGATACCGAGTGGAAGACCCCCAGATAGATGGAATGCAGGAGGGAAAATTCCTTCATCCAGAACACTGCCAGAATTGCCGCGCCGATCCCTTCAAATAAGAGGGTGATAATCAGCACATTCCTGAAGAATCCCCCCAGCATCCGATAATTATAACTGCGCGTAGCCAGCGATTCCTTGGCTACGGTGCTGGCGGTGGCTGATATCTTTTCACCCAATAAATAAGCCGCAAATATGATAAAGGTCATGTAACCGATGCCGCCGATCTGAAAGATACACATTAAAACAATTTGGCCGAAAAGCGAATAGTAACTCCCTATGTCCACCACCGACAGCCCTGAAGTGCTGATGCCGGAGGTTGCCACAAAAAGAGAATCAATAAACGGCTGGTACGATCCCTTCGCATTGGAAATCGGCAGGGAAAGAAGCAGCGCCCCAACCAAGGTTACGACCGCGTAACCCAAGACCAGTATCTGAATCGGAGATAATTTGATTTTTAGAATGTTCATGTAAAATCAAATCAGCATGGCAGATGGCTGGTTAAATATATGTAAAGAACGGGATGTCGGTTATAAAGATTCTGTTAAGATTTTGTCATTCGGAGGAAAGCTTGAAGCCGACGCCGGGCTCGGTCAGGATATAGCGAGGTATATTGGGATCGGGTTCGATCTTTTTTCTCAGGTGGCTGACATGGACGCGCAAGATGCGCGGATCTTCGACATAATCCGGACCCCAGACCTTTTCCATGATCATCTTATAGGTCAGCACGCGGTCGGGATTTTTGGCCATATGGGCCAGGATATCGAATTCCGTCCTGGTCAGGTCTATCTCTTGGCCGGCGCGCTTCACCGTTCTGCGCGCCAGGTCTATTTCCAGTTCCTTTATGGTAACGACAGAAATCGGAGTGACCTCTTGAGAAACCCGCCTCAGGTGTGCGCGGACCCGCGCCAAAAGCTCAGCCGCGGAAAAAGGCTTGGTGAGATAGTCGTCAGCCCCGCTGTCCAGCGCAGTGACTTTATCTCTATCAGACAGGTGCACGCTTAATATCAGGATGGGACCCGTATACCAGGAGCGCAGCTCTTTACATACTTCGATCCCGTCCAATCCGGGGAGAGAAATATCCAGAATGATCAGATCCGGCGTATGGTCTATCGCCAGGTCAATTGCCTGTTCGCCATCTTCCGCCAGGATCACCTCATACTTCCGCGAGGAAAGGATCGATTTTAAGGCCCTCCTTATTTTTTCCTCGTCGTCCACCACCAGGATCTTTACTTGTCTTTCCGGGGAACTCATGTTTTCTCTTCCGCCTTGGGGATAGCTACCACCATCCGGGCGCCGTGCGGCTTAATATCCTCGATCCATATTTTGCCGTTATGGAACTTAACTATCTCAGCCGCAATGGCCAGCCCCAGACCGGTCCCGGAAGGGACTTTAGCCGAAGATCGACCCCGGTAGAATTTTTTAAATATTTTCGCTTTTTCCTCATCCGCTATTCCCGGACCCTGGTCCTCCACCATCACCAGGATCCAAGATCCCGATTCTTTTGCCCTGATCGTGACTTTGGAATCTTTTCCACTGTAATCCAGAGCATTCACGACCAGGTTCTGGATCAACCTCAGGAATTGTTCAAAGTCCACAAAAAGCGGAGGTAGTTCGGCCGGGAGATCGACCTTCAGGCAAGCCTGCTGTGGGGTGGGCAGCTGAGCGATCAATGCTCCCAGGATCTCGCTTAATTCGAACATTTCCTTGCGCGGTTTCCAGCTTTCAGCCTCCAGGCGGGAAAAATCGAGCAGCGCGTTGATGCTGGAGCCGAGTCGTTTGAGATCATCTTCCACGTTTTTCAGCTCCGAAAGCGTGTATTCCTTATCCCAGTCCTTCTCCTCGGCCAGCAAGTTGGTAATGGTCGCGTTAACGGCAGCTAGCGGGGTTTTGAGTTCATGGGAAACCGATGAGATCAGAGTGGTCTTCAACCGTTCCGCTTCATGGAGGGCCTTCACCTGGGATAATTCCTTGAGTTTCCCGGTTTGATAACCGATAATGATACCCACCACCAGAAAAACCAGAAGCGAGAGCAGATCTTTGGGATCATCAACTGCGAAAGTATGATAAGGTTGGATTAGGAAATAATTCCAGGTGAAAAAAGCCAGTATCGAGGCCAGCAAAGCCGCGCGGAATCCGCTGATAGTGCCCACCATCACCACGATCAGCAGGTAAATCAAGGCCCATTGTCCTTTGGCGAAATACGACCGGAGCGGAATAAACATTCCGGTTGCGGCCGCAATCACCAGGACCACCACGAGATAATCTTTGATCCGTGACCAATATTTTTTAACGCGCATGAGTTTATATTATGAGCTTTGCCGGGGGTTATTTCAATAGCACAACC
>Ga0315293_10001493_pt1 | contig 22741 bp, 27 predicted proteins | sample YL17G13_20_MG_FD_203071 | JGI IMG/M metagenome (GOLD analysis project Ga0315293, IMG submission 203071) | Sediment microbial communities from Yellowstone Lake, YNP, Wyoming, USA - YL17G13_20 | ecosystem: Environmental > Aquatic > Freshwater > Lake > Sediment | place: USA: Wyoming | collected...
AACCGCTCGGGAACGCGGATCTCCACGATCATGATCGGCTCCTGCAGAACGGGCCTGCAATCCATGACGCCCTTCCTGAGCGCCATGGATGCCGCAAGCTGGAACGAGAGGTCGTTGGAGTCGACCGTGTGGAAGGACCCGTCGAAGAGCGTGGCCTTGAAATCGATGAGCGGATAGCCCGCCAGGATCCCTTCGGCCGCGGCGGCGCGGACGCCCTTCTCCACGCCCGGGAAGAAGTTCTTGGGCACGGTGCCGCCCACGACGTGCTCGGCGAAGGCGACCCCGCCCTCCGGGTTCGGCTCGATCTCGAGCCAGACGTGGCCGAACATGCCGTGGCCGCCCGTCTGCTTCTTGTACTTCCCCTCGACCTGGGTCTTGCCCCTGATCGTCTCCCGGTACGGGATCCGCGGGGTGTGGGTCGCGATCGCGGAGCCGAACTTGCGCTTGAGGCGCTCGCAGATGACGGCGATCTGCGTCTCACCCATCGTGACGAGCAGCTGCTCGCCGGTGGGGCTGCGCTCCACGCGAACCGACGGCTCCTCCTCGAGCATCCGCTGGAGGGCCCCGCCCATCTTGTCGAGGTCGGCCTTCGTCTGCGGCTCGATCGCCACCACGAGGGTCGGGTTCGGGTAGGCGGGGCGGTCCAGGACGAATGGCCGCTCCTTCGTCGAGAGGGTGTCGCCCGTGGCCGTGGCGGAGAGCTTCGCGACCGCCCCGATCTCGCCGGCCTTGAGCTCGCCGACCGGCTCCTGCTCCTTGCCGTGCAGCCGGAGGAGCTGGCCGATCCGCTCGTCCTCGCCCTTCTCCGCGTTCCAGGTGTGGCCCTGGCTGCGGAGCGTGCCGGAGAGGACGCGGAGGTACGTGAGCCGGCCGACGAACGGGTCGGCGGTCGTCTTGAAGACACGGACGAGCAGCGGGCCGGCGGCGTCGGGCGCGACCTCGACCGGGTCGCCGGACTTCGGCTCCCGGGCGACGGTCGGCGGTTCCTCGGCGGGCGTCGGCAGGTAGCGGACGATGGCGTCGAGGAGGCCCCGAAGGCCGATCCCCTTGGTGGCGCTGGCGACCAGGACCGGGGCGAGGATCGAGTCCCGGACGCCGCGGTGCAGGCAGGCGTCGAGCTCGGCATCGCTGATCTCCTCGCCTTCGAGGTACTTCGCGAGGACATCGTCGTCCGCCTCCGCGGCGGCCTCGAGGAGCTGGTCGCGGCGCGTCGCGACCTCGGCCTCCATCTCCGCCGGGATCGCCACCTCGACCTCCTGCCGCCCGTCCCAGCGGTAGGCCTTGCGATGGACGAGATCCACGTAGCCGACGAAGGTCTCGGCCTTGCCGATCGCCAGCTGGAGGGGCGCAATCTTGTTCCCGAAAGCGTCGCGGAGGGCGTCGAGCACCGCGCCCGGGTCGGCGTTCTCGCGGTCGCACTTGTTGACGACGAAGAGCGCGGCGGTCCGGTTCCAACGCCCCAGCGCGACCGCGTTCTCCGTACCGGCCTCGACCCCGCCCGTCGCGTCGACGCAGATCAGCGCGGAGTCCACGGCCTGGAACCCCGAGACGACCTCGGCCACGAAGTCCGGGTAGCCGGGCGTGTCGACGATCGAGACGAGGTTGCCCTCGTCGTCGAGCGAGGCGACGGCGAGCGAGAGCGACATGTGGCGCTTCTGCTCCTCGGGCTCGAAGCCGAGCGTGGTCGTCCCGTCCTCGACGCGACCCTGCCGGGAGATGGTCCCGGTCCGATACAGGAGCGCCTCGGCGAGCGTCGTCTTGCCCGCGCCGGCGTGGCCGGCCAGGACGACGCTGCGGAGGTGGGGGGTGTCGACGCTCTTCGTGGTCATCGGTGCGATGAAACCTCGTGGGGGCGGGCGGGGCGCCCGCGGGGGAATGTCGTCGTGCGCGGCCCGGCGGCGCTCGAGGCCAGCCGGATCCGGCGTTCCGAGCATGATAGTCGGCTATACTCCGACCCGATGTCCGGTCACTCCAAATGGTCCCAGATCAAGCGCGACAAGGGCGTCAACGACGTCAAGCGCGGCGCCATCTTCACCAAGATGGGGCGCGAGATCGCGCTCACAGCGCGGGCCGGCGGCGGCGACCCCGCCGGCAACTTCCGCCTCCGGCTCGCGATCGAGAAGGCGCGCGCCGCCAACATGCCGCTCGACACGATCAAGCGCGCCATCGAGAAGGCGATCGGCAGCGGCGAGGGCGACCAGTACGAGGAGATCGTCTACGAGGGCTACGGCCCCGGCGGCGTCGCGGTCCTCGTCGAGGTGGCCACCGACAACCGCAAGCGGACGGTCGCCGAGATCCGCTCCATCTTCACCAAGGCCGGCGGACAGCTGGCCGCGTCGGGAGCGGTCGCGTGGCAGTTCGAGCAGCGCGGCGTGATCTCCGTCTCGCGCGCGCGCATGGACCCGGACGAGGTCGCGCTTCTCGCCATCGACGCCGGCGCGAGCGACGTCGAGACGTCGACCGACCCCCTCGAGATCTACACCGAGCCCGGCGACCTCGAGGCGGTCCAGGCGGCGCTGGCCGGCGCCGGCGTGGCCATCGAATCGGCCGACGCGGCCATGATCGCGAAGCAGACCATGGCCGTGGATGCCTCGCGGGCCCGCCAGAACCTGCGCCTCGTCGAGCACCTCGAGGATCTCGAGGACGTGCAGCGGGTGACGAGCAACCTTGAGCTGACGGACGAGATCCTGGCCGAGGTCGCCGGGTGATCGTCCTCGGGATCGACCCGGGAACAGCCTCGCTGGGCTACGGACTCGTCGAACGGACCGGGAGCCATCTCCGGGCCATCGACTTCGGCGCCTTCCACACCGGCGCGGACCTGCCGCTCCCCGAGCGCCTGCTCGCCATCCACACCTTCCTGCAGGACCTCATCGAGCTGCATGGGCCGACCCTCGTCGGGGTGGAGCGGATCTTCCACTCCCGCAACGTGCAGACCGCGCTCGCCGTCGGGCACGCACGCGGCGTCGTCCTGCTGGCGGCGGCTTCCCACGACCTCGAGGTCCGGGAGGCGACGCCGTCCGAGGTGAAGACCGCCGTGACCGGGTACGGCGCCGCGGACAAGGGCCAGGTCGGGCGGATGGTCCAGGCCATCCTCGGGCTCCCGGAGCCTCCCCAGTCGGCCGACGCGGCCGACGCGCTAGCCATCGCGATCTGGACCGCCAACCGCGAGCGGGCCGGCGAACGGATCAACGCCGGCATCCTGGACCGGGCAGCCGCGGCGCCCCGCCGCTCGGGTGAGACGCCCTACGAGCGCGCCGTCCGCGCCGCCCGTCGCTCCCGGAGCGCCGCGCACCCCGACCGCGTCGGATGATCGCCTCCGTCGAGGGGCTGGTCGCGGGCGTCTCGGCCGACAGCCTCGTCCTCGAGGTCGCGGGCATCGGGTACCGGGTCTTCGCGGCCCCCGGCGTGCTCGCCGCGGCGGAACCCGGCAAGCTGCTCAAGCTCCACACGCACCACGTCGTCCGGGAGGACCTGCAGGCCCTCTACGGGTTCCGCACGGCGGACGAGCTGGGCTTCTTCGGGCTCCTGCTCACGGTGACCGGCGTGGGCCCCAAGGTGGCGCTCGGCATCGTCGGAAGCCGTCCGGTCGCCGACCTGCAGCTCGCGATCCTCGCCGGCGACGAGGTCGTCCTGACCTCCATCAGCGGAGTGGGGAAGCGCCTCGCCGGACGGATCATCCTGGAGCTCCGGGAGAAGGTCGCCGCGGCCGGCACCGCGGCGGCGGCCGTGGCGGGCGGGCCGCGCGGCGCGCACGGGCCGACCGAGGGCGAGATCGTGGCCGCGCTCCAGGCGCTCGGCTACACGCTCGCCGAGGCGCGCGAGGCGGCGCGGGCGGCGACCGCGGCCGTGCCCGGGGCGACCCTCGAGGACCGCGTCAAGGCTGCGCTCCGGGCAATCTCCGGGGGCTCCGCCTGAGGCGCCGGACGCGCGTGAAGTGGCCGGCCGCCGTTCGAACATCTGTGCGAAACAGGGGTGCCCCGTGATAGACTCCCGTCGATGACCGACCCCTCCGGATTCCTCGCGGCCGACCTCGTCGACGAGACCGAGGTCGCCGTCGAGCGCTCGCTCCGGCCGCGGAGCTTCGATGAGTACCTGGGCCAGCGCGAGGTGAAGGCCGGCCTCTCGGTGTTGCTGACGGCGGCGCGCCAGCGCGAGGAAGCCGCGGACCACGTCCTCCTGCACGGCCCGCCCGGCCTCGGCAAGACGACGCTGGCCACGATCATCGCCCGCGAGCTCGGGGTCAACATCCGCTACACGTCCGGCCCCGCGATCGAGCGGGCAGGCGACCTCGCCGCGATCCTGACCTCGCTCGATGAGCGGGACGTGCTCTTCATCGACGAGATTCATCGCCTCAACCGGGCGGTGGAGGAGATCCTCTACCCGGCAATGGAGGACTACGCCCTCGACGTGATGATCGGCAAGGGGCCCTCGGCGCGATCACTCCGCCTCACGCTCCGCCCCTTCACGATCGTCGGGGCGACGACGCGCGCCGGACGGATCAGCGGCCCGCTGCGCGATCGGTTCGGGGCCGTCTACCGCCTCGACTTCTACGCGGATGAGGACCTCGTGGCGATCGTCCGGCGCTCGGCGCGGATTCTCGGGATCGAGGTCTCCGACGAGGCCGCCGTGGCGATCGCCGGGCGTGGACGAGCGACGCCGCGAATCGTCAACCGGCTGCTCCGGCGGGTGCGCGATCACGCCGAGGTCCACGGCGACGGCCGCGTCAGCCTGGCGTCCGTGGAGGAGGCGATGGGCGTCCTGGAAATCGACGCGCTCGGCCTCGACGCCACCGATCGCCGGCTCCTGGCCGCGATCATCCAAAAGTTCGGCGGCGGCCCCGTGGGGGTCGCGGCGCTCGGGGCCGTCCTCGCCGAGGAAGTCGAGACGGTGGAGGACGTCTACGAGCCGTTCCTCCTGCGGATCGGGTTCCTCGACCGGACGCCCCAGGGCCGGGTCGCGACGGAGCGGGCCCGGGCCCACCTCGCCGCCCTCGGCTACGACGTTCCGGCGCGTCGCACCGACCGCGAGCCGTCCCTCTGGGAGGCCCCGGCCCCCGACGGAACGCCGGACGGCGCGGCCGGCAGGCCGGACGGCCCGCCGTTCGCCCCGGAGGCCTGAGCTCCCCCGTGCCGGGCGCTGCCCGCTTCGAGATCCTCGTCCCGCCGCCCGCCGACGGCTCCACCCGCGCGCGCCTCGGGCGCCTGGAGCTGTCCCACGGGACCGTGGAGACGCCAACCTTCATGCCGGTCGGCACGAACGCCACGGTCAAGGCGCTCCATCCCGACGACCTGGAGGACGCCGGCGCCGCGATCATCCTCGCCAACACGTACCACCTCTACCTGCGTCCGGGCCACGAGCGAATCGAGCGGCTCGGCGGGCTCCACCGCTTCATGGGCTGGGACCGCCCGATCCTCACCGACTCGGGAGGCTTCCAGGTCGTCTCGCTCGGCGACCTCAACGTGATCGACGACGACGGGGTCAGCTTCCGCAGCCACCACGACGGGTCGTCGCACCGCTTCACCCCGGAATCGTCGATCGCGATCCAGGAGGCGCTGGGGCCCGACGTCGCCGTCGCCTTCGACCAGCCGGTCCCGCCCGCGTCGACGGACCCCCGCGACGTCGCCGTCGCCACGGAGCGGACGCACCGCTGGGCCGAGCGATCGCTGGCGGCACACCGCCGCGACGACCAGGCCCTCTTCGGCGTCATCCAGGGCGGCCTCGACCCCGACCTTCGGGTTCGCTCGACCGCGTTCATCGCCGGTCTGCCCTTCGACGGGCTGTGCATCGGCGGCCTCGCCGGCGACGAGACGGCCGAGCAGCGCGAGAATGTGCTCGACGTCGTGGTGCCCGCCCTCGACGGCGATCCGCGCGTGCGCTACCTGATGGGGCTCGGCTCCCCGGCCGACATGCTGGAGGCGGTCCACCGGGGCATCGACGTCTTCGACTCCGTCCTCCCGGCGCGCGTGGCCCGCAACGCCCAGCTCTGGGTCCCGGGCGGCCGCCTCAACCTGCGCAACGAGCGCTTCCGCGACGACCCCCGGCCGATCCAGGAGGACTGTCGCTGCCTGGCCTGCCGGCGCTTCTCGCGGGCCTACCTGGCCCACCTCTTCCGGGCCGGCGAGCTCCTCGCGTACCGCCTCGCGACTTGTCACAACCTCACCTTCACCCTAGACTTCATGGCCGGGATCCGGAGCGCGCTGCGCGCCGGAACCTTTCCCCGGCGCCTACCGGAGCTGCGCTCGCTGGCGAGCCGGCCAAGCCGCGGTGAAGCGGCAGTGCAGTCCCGGTGAAGGCCGTGCCGGTACCCTCGAGTTGCGCGGAGGCGTTCGACGATGGGCTCCCGAGACCGTCCTCATCGCGAAGTCAAGAAGAAGGCCAAGGCGGCCGATCCAAAGCCGACGCTGTCGCCGTATCTCGATCCGCCGCAGAGCGTCGAGATCATCAAGCCGAAGCGGAAGCCGCGGACGGTCGTCGAGGCCGACGAGAGCTGAGATCCGGGGCGGGCGTGACGTCGTCCGATCCGCCGGGGCCGTGGGCACGGACAGGAGCGTGACGAGATGGCGTTGACGAGCGACCGGCGGGTCGAGCAGGGGAGCGGAGCGAGCGCCGCCGAGCGGGGGAAGGCGGTCGAGGCCGCGATCCTCGCGATCGAGAAGCAGTTCGGGCGGGGCTCGATCATGCGGCTCGGCTCCGCCGAGCGGCAGCAGGTCGACGTGATCCCGTCGGGCTCGATCGCCCTCGACCTGGCGCTCGGCGTGGGTGGCATCCCACGCGGCCGAGTGACGGAGGTGTTCGGCCCGGAGTCGTCCGGCAAGACCACGCTGTGCCAGCACGTCATCGCGGAGGCGCAGCGGCGCGGGGGCGTGGCCGCCTTCATCGACGTGGAGCACGCGCTCGACCCGGGCTATGCGCGGGCCTGCGGCGTCAACGTCGACGAGCTCCTCGTCAGCCAGCCAGACACCGGCGAGCAGGCCCTCGAAATCACGGAAACGCTCATCCGTTCCGGCGGGATCGACATCGTCGTGGTCGACTCGGTCGCGGCGCTCGTGCCGCGGGCCGAGATCGAGGGTGAGATGGGCGACAGCTTTGTCGGCATCCAGGCCCGCCTCATGAGCCAGGCCCTGCGCAAGCTGGCGGGCGCCGTCAGCCGCTCGAACACCTCGCTCGTCTTCACCAACCAGCTCCGAGAGAAGATCGGGGTCATGTTCGGGAACCCGGAAGTCACCCCCGGCGGCCGCGCCCTCAAGTTCTATGCCACCGTGCGGCTCGACATCCGGCGTGTCGAGACGATCAAGAGCGGCACCGAATCGATCGGCAACCGGGTCCGCGTCAAGGTCGTCAAGAACAAGGTCGCGCCGCCGTTCCGGGTGGCCGAGTTCGACATCATGTACGGCGAAGGGATCAGCCGCGAGGGCGGCCTCCTCGACGTCGGGGTGGCGATGGACGTGGTGACGAAGACGGGCGCCTGGTTCACGTTCGGCGAGACACGCCTGGGGCAGGGGCGGGAGGCCGCCAAGGGGTTCCTGCGCGAGAACCCGGCGCTGAGCACCGAGATCGAGGGTCGGATTCGGAACGGGCTGTCCAGCGCCAAGATCCCGGTCGAGGGGATCGAAGAGGCCGAGTAGACGTCCGTGGCCCCGCCCGCAGGCCACCGCGACGCCTACCGGCGACGCTTCCGGCGGGTCCGCCGCGCCTTCGTCGCCGAGGACCCGGTCTTCTTGATCGAGGCCGGGGGCCGGACGAACGAGTACGACGCGCTCGTGCGCCGCATCCTCGGCCTCATCGACGCGGAGCGCGGCGGCGAGGTCGCGACGCTGCTGCCGGCGGAGCTCGAGCAGCGGTTCGGGGTCGCGCCCGACGCGGGGCGCCTCGCCCGGCTGGTCGGAGAGCTGGCCCGGATCGGGCCGTACCGGGCGTGACGCGCCGCCGGGAGACCACGGCGGAGAGTCGCGCGCGACGCGGCGCCGTCGACGATCCGGCGACCGTGCTCGACGCGGCGGCCCGGTTTCTGCAGGCGCGCCCGCGCTCGACGGCCGAGGTGCGGCGGCGCCTCGGCGAGGCCGGGTACCGGACCGATCTCGTCGAGGAGGCGATCGCCCGGCTGGCGATGCTCGGCTATCTCGACGACGAGAGCTTCGCGCGGGCATGGGTCGAGTCTCGCGATCGCGCCCGTCCCCGCGGCGAGCGGGCGCTGCGTGCCGAGCTGCGCCGCAAGGGCGTCGCCGACGACGTGGTCGCGACGATCATCGAGGACCGCGCGTCGCCGGACGCGGGCGGGCTCGCCGAGGCGGACGCCGGCGGAGGTCCCGACGACGTGGCCGCTGCCCGCCTCCTCGAACGGCGCGGCGCGGCCGCCGCCCGGGAGGCCGATCCGCGCCGGCGTCGGGCCCGGGCATATGCGCTCCTGGCCCGGAACGGCTTCGACCCGGAGGTTGCGGGGCGCGCGGTGGCGGCTTGGCTCGCCGCTGCGGCGCCCGACGCCGACGAGTAGCCGCCGAGGCGTCGCTCGGGGACGGGCCGTTTGACCCTCCCGGCCCCCGGCCGTACCCTGTGCGCAACCCGGTCGTGTCCCGACCGGCCTCGATGCACCTTCCACCCCGGCGAGCCCACGCCGGCCCTCGGCCCGCGACACCCGCGCGGGTGCTCCGGCCGACCCGGCGATCGCCGATTCCGCGACAGACTCGACGGCCGCACCCCGGCCGGACGGGAGGCGAGAGCACATCATGGATAACCCCATCGTCGTGGCGGTGGCCCTCCTTGCGGCCATCGCCGGCGGCCTTGCCATCGGATTCCTCGCCCGGAGCCGCTGGGCCAGCCAGTCGATGCGGGTCGCCCAGGAGAAGGCCGCCCGCATCGTGGCCGAGGCGCGGACCCAGCAGAAAGAGCTGATCCTCGAGGCGAAGGACGAGAAGCTGCGCCTGCAGCGAGAAGCCGAAGACGAGGCGCGCCAGAAGCGCACCGAGCTTTCCTCCCTGGAGCGCCGGCTCCTCACCCGGGACGAGCAGCTCGACCAGCGGACGGACATGCTCGAGCAGCGCGATCGCAAGATCCTCGACAAGGAGCGCGAGCTCGACCGGGCCCGCGAGGAGGCCGCCCGGGCCCGCGAGGAGCAGGTTGCGGCGCTCGAGAGGGTCTCGGGGATGACCTCCGTCGACGCGAAGGGGCAACTCCTCGAGGCCGTCCGCGCCGAGGCCGAGAACGACGCGGTCCGCTTGGCCCGCTCGATCGAGCGCAAGGCGCGCGAGGAGGCACAGGAGAAGGCCCGCGAGGTCATCGTCACCGCGATCCAGCGCGTTGCCGCCGACCACACCGCCGAGCACACGGTCTCGGTCGTGCACCTGCCGTCGGACGAGATGAAGGGCCGCATCATCGGCCGCGAGGGCCGCAACATCCGGGCCCTGGAGCAGGCGACGGGCATCGACCTGATCATCGACGACACGCCCGAGACCGTCGTCCTCTCGGGCTTCGACCCGGTGCGCCGGGAGGTGGCCCGGATCGCTCTCACGAAGCTGATGGCCGATGGCCGGATCCACCCCGGTCGCATCGAGGAGGTCGTCGCCAAGGCCCGCGCCGAGGTCGAGCTCGTGATCCGCCAGGCCGGCGAGACGGCCGCGTACGACGCCGGCGTCCCGGGCCTCCCCATGGAGATCCTGCGCCTGCTGGGGCGGCTCAAGTTCCGCACGAGCTACGGCCAGAACGTCCTCAACCACGCCCTCGAGACGAGCCGCCTGGCGGCGGTCATCGCGGCGGAGCTCGGCGCCGACGTCCAGGCGGCGAAGACAGGCGGCCTCCTCCACGACATCGGCAAGGCGATCGACCACGAGGTCGAGGGTCCCCATGCCGCCATCGGCGCCCAGGTCGCCCAGCGCCACAACCTCTCCTTCAAGGTGATGAACAGCATCGCCGCGCACCACCAGGAGGTGGAGTACGCGTGCCTCGAGGCACCGATCGTCCAGGCTGCCGACGCCATCAGCGCCTCGCGCCCGGGGGCCCGCGGCGAGTCGGTCGAGCTGTACGTCAAGCGCCTCGAGGACCTCCAGGCGATCGCCGGCAGCTTCCCGGGCGTCGACCGCACGTTCGCCGTGCAGGCCGGCCGCGAGGTGCGCATCCTCGTGCGTCCCGAGGAGATCGACGATCTCTCCGCGAGCCGCCTTGCCCGCGACGTCGTGCGCAAGATCGAGGAGACCCTCACGTATCCCGGGCAGATCAAGGTGACGGTCATCCGCGAGACGCGGTCCGTCGAGTACGCGAAGTAGGGGAGGGGTGACCGCACCCCGCGCGCCTCGGGCGTGCCGGATCCTGATGATCGGCGACGTCATCGGGAAGCCCGGGCGCGAGACGATCGAGCGGATCCTCCCGGACCTGCGGACCGCCGACAGCATTGACTTCGTCACCGCCAACGGCGAGAACCTCGCCGGGGGGATGGGCCTGACCACGGGGACGGCGGCCAGCCTCTTCTCTGCCGGCGTCGACGTCATCACATCGGGCAACCACATCTGGGACAAGCGCGAGATCTACCCGGCCCTCGAGACGGACGAACGGATCCTGCGACCCCACAACTACGGGACGGACGGCGTCCCGGGGCGCGGCTGGGGCATCTTCGAGGCGGCCGACGGGACCGACGTCGCGGTCCTCAACTTCCAGGGCCGGACCTACATGATCCCCATCGAGAACCCCTTCACAGAGGTCGATCGGCTGCTCGACGAGGGCGCCGACGCCCTGCCCCCGGTGCGGCTCGTCGACTTCCACTGCGAGATCACGAGCGAGAAGAACGCCTTCGGGGTCCACCTCGACGGGCGCGTCAGCGCGGTCGTCGGCACCCACACCCACGTGCCGACCGCCGACGAGCGGATCCTGCCGAAGGGAACCGCGTACCAGAGCGACCTCGGGATGACCGGGCCGCTGCACTCCGTGATCGGGTTCGACCCGGCCACCGTCCTTCCCAGGTTCATGAACGGCCTTCCGACCCGCTTCGAGGTCGGTGGCTGGCCCGTCGTCTTCAACGCCCTGCGGGTCGACGTGGACCCGGCGACCGGGCGTGCCCTGGCCGTGGAGCGCGTGCGCCGGATCGTGGAGCACGCCTGATGCCGCGCGACCGACGGGCGCCGGCGATCGGTCGCCTGGTCCCGCCGAGTCCCTCGCGGGTGGACTTCCACGCCCACACGAATCGCTCAGACGGGCTGCTTGAGCCGTCGGCGCTCGTCGCGGCCGCCGCTGCGGCGGGGGTTCGCACGCTGGCAGTGACCGACCACGACACCCTGACCGGGTATCGGTCGCTTGTCGCGACGGGGGCTCCGGCGCTCCCGGCGGGCCTCGACCTGGTCCCCGGCATCGAGATCAACGCCAGCGTCCCCGACCTGGTTGACCTTCCCGACGGCGAGCTCCACCTCGTCGGCCTGGGTGTCGATCCCTCCGCGGAGTCGTTCGAGGTCGTCCTGGACCTCCAGCGCGGGGCGCGCCGCCGGCGCTTCGAGCGGATGCTCGTGAAGCTGCGGGAGGCCGGGCTGCCGGTGGACGCCCAGCTCGAGGGCCGCGACCGCTCCGCCGAGGAGTCGCTGGGCCGCCCGACGATCGCCCGGGCCCTGGTGGCGGCCGGGTTCGCCGCCGACGTCCCGGATGCCTTCGACCGGATCGTCGGCCACGGCAGGCCGGGCTACGTCCGGCGGGAGGCGATGGGCCCGGGCGAGGCCCTCGCCGCGATCCGCGGCGCCGGCGGCCTTCCGGTGCTTGCCCACTTCGCGGCGGCTCCCGAGCGCCCGGACCTGGTCCGCGACCTCATCGTGGCCGGCCTCGGCGGGATCGAGGTCCACCACCGGAGCTTCGACGCGGCGACGGTCGAGCGGATGCGCGCCGTGGCGGTCGCCCACCGGCTCGTCCCCTCGGGCGGCACGGACTTCCACGGCGACGATGGAACGTACGCGGAGGCGATCGCGGAGACGTGGGTCCCCGACGACGTGGCCGAGGGGATGCGGATCGCCCTCGCTCGCGTCTCGCGGGCCGTCAGCCGATGAGCACCCGGGAGCTGCCCGTCCTCGAGATCCTGCCGCCGGCCGCCCGCGACGGCGCCCCGCGGCCGCCCGTCGCGCCCCACGACGGGCGCGTGGCGGAGTTCCGGCCGGAGGACCAGGCCCTGCCGCGCTTCTGGGTCTGGACGCTCGGCTGCCAGATGAACAGGAGCGATTCGGAGGAGATGGCCGGTCGCCTCCTGGCTGCCGGATGCGCCGAGGCGCCGTCGATGGAGGCCGCGGACCTCGTCGTCATCAACACCTGCGCGATCCGCGAGGCGGCCGAGGCGAAGGTGATCGGCCGCCAGGGCGTCCTGCGGGCGCTCAAGGGCTCGAACCCGGGGATGCGGGTGGTCTTGACCGGCTGCGCCGTCCGCGAGCGGGACCGCGGCGGCCTGGCGCGCCGCTTCCCGGCCGTCGACCTCTTCCTGCGTCCCGACGAGGAGCCGGAGCTCGTCGAGCGCCTGGGGCTGGCCTCGGCGCAGGGTCCGGTCGGACTCCCGCCTGCCACCGCCGCGACGACGGTCGTGAAGGGCGTCGCGGTATCTGCTGCGGACCACCTCGCGGGGTCGCGCGCGACGGCCGTCGTCGCGGGCGCGCTCCGCCGGGACTCGGCCGTCGCGGCCTGGCTGCCGATCATCTACGGCTGCGACAAGACCTGCACCTACTGCATCGTCCCCTTCAGCCGCGGCCCGGAGCGGAGCCGCCCCTTCGACGACATCCTCGCGGAGGCTCGTGCGCTGGCCGAGGCCGGATATCGCGAGGTCACGCTCCTCGGCCAGAACGTGAACAGCTACGGTCACGACGTGCCGGCGGAGGCGCGCTTCGCCCACGCCGGCGAGGAGCGCCGGGCGGGCCGCCGGCTCGACCGGCGCGGCCGCCCCGACCTGGCGGAGCTGATCCGGGCCATCGACGCGATCCGGCGCGACGACGGGGGCCCGGCGATGCCGCGCCTGCGCTTCGTCACATCGCACCCCTGGGACCTCTCGGACCGCCTCGTGGCCGCCATGGCCGAATGTCCCTCCGTCTGCGAAGCCCTCCACCTGCCGGTCCAGTCGGGCGACGACGCCGTCCTGCGGCGGATGGGCCGCCAGTACTCCATCGAGCACTACCGCGAGCGCCTGGAGCGCATCCGGGAGGCTGTCTCCGGGATCGCCATCAGCACCGACGTCATCGTCGGCTTCTGCGGCGAGACCGACGCCCAGTACGAAGCGACCCTCGAGCTCCTCCGGGCGGTCCGCTACGACCAGGTCTTCGCGGCGGCGTACTCGCCGCGCCCGGGGACGCCCGCCACGCGCCTCCCCGACGACGTCCCCGCGGCCGTGAAGCGGGAGCGGCTCAACGGCCTCCTCGCTCTGCAGGAGACCATCGGCTTCAACCGCAACCGGGAACGGCTCGGCAGCCGCGCGTCGGTCCTCGTGGACACCGTCGCCCGGCCGCGTGCCCACGACCACGAGGTTGAGGCGCCCGACGAGCGGGCGGGGGCGCCCCTCACGCTGGCGGGGGAGGACCCCTTCGCGGGACCGCTGCCCGCGGGTGCCGTGCGCCTGTCCGGCCGCTCGCGCGAGAACAAGCTCGTCCACCTGCCGGGTCCGCCCGCGCTCGTCGGGCACATCGTCGAGGCGCGGATCGTGGGCGCGGGCCCGTACAGCCTGCGCGGCGTCCTGGCGTAGGGCGGGGGAGGGGAGCGCCACGATCGCCTCGGCCGGCAGCCCGCCCACGGGGGCCCAGCCGCCCCTGATCGTCGTCGGCGGCCCCACCGCGACCGGCAAGACCGCCCTCGCGATCGAGATCGCCCTCGCGATCCGGGCGGGCGGCCCTCCGGCGGACGTCATCTCCGCCGACTCCCGGCAGGTCTACCGCGGGATGGATGTCGGGACGGCCAAGCCGACCCTCGCGGAGCGCCGCGGGGTGCCCCACCACGGCCTCGACCTCGTCGATCCGGACCGGCCCTTCTCCGTCGCCGACTTCGTCGACCAAGCAAGGGGCGTGCTGGCCGTGCTCGCGGCCGGCGGAGGGGTCGCCATCCTCGCCGGCGGCACCGGCTTCTGGATCCGCGCGGTCGCCGGGGGGCTGGCCCTCGACGACCTCCCCTGGGATCCGGCCGTGCGCGCCTCCCTGGAGGCGGACCTTCTCTCGCATGGACTCCCGGACCTCGTGGCCCGGCTGCGGCGTCTGGCGCCGGCGCTGGCGGCGACGATCGACGTGCGCAACCCGCGCCGCGTCGTGCGGGCCCTCGAGATCGCCACCCTCCGCGGCGACGCGCCGCTACCGGCGCCGCGCGGGTATCCCGGCCCGGTGCTGCGGATCGGCCTCGACGTGGCCGACCACGCTCTCCACCGCGCCTGGATCGCCCGCCGGTCCGAGGCCCAGCTCGACGGCGGCATCCTCGCCGAGGCGGCCGCGCTCCGCGCCCGGTACGACCCCGCGCTGCCGGCCTTCTCGGCGATCGGCTACCGCGAGGCGTGGGACCTCGTCGACGGCCGCCTCGACCGAGCCGGCTACCTGGCGGTCAACGTTCGCCGCAACGTCGCCTTCGCCCGTCGCCAGCGGACCTGGTTCCGCCGGGAGCCGGTCGACCTCGCGCTCGACGCCGCGGACCCGGGAACCGCGCGCCGGGCGTTCGATGCGGCCCGGGCGTTCGTGGGCTCCTGACCCGCAGGGTATCCTCCCGACATGCCGCGACCATCCACCATCGATCTCGCGCCGCCCATCGAGAAGGCGTTCCTCGTCGCCGTGGACACGGGCGACGACCCCGGCTGGCACGCTGAGGACAGCCTGGCCGAGCTCGCCTCGCTGGCCGAGACGGCCGGCGCAGAGGTCGTTGGCGCGGAGTGGCAGAACCGCCGCCACGTGGACCCCAACTGGTACGTGGGCAAGGGCAAGGCGGAGGAGCTCCTGGCAGCGAAGACGGAGACTGGCTTCGGCCTGCTCGTCGCGGACGACGAGCTGTCGCCTGGCCAGCAGCGGGCGCTCGAGGAGCTCCTGAAGGTCAAGGTCATCGACCGGAGCCGCCTTATCCTCGACATCTTCGCCCAGCATGCGCGGACGCACGAGGGGCGCCTCCAGGTGGAGCTGGCCCAGCTGGAGTACCAGCTGCCGCGGCTCACGCGGATGTGGACGCACCTGTCGCGGACCGGCGGCGGCATCGGCACCCGCGGGCCCGGCGAGACCCAGCTGGAGACCGACCGCCGGCTCATTCGCGAGCGGATCAAGAAGATGAAGGAGCGCGTGGAGGACGTCCGTCAGCAGCGGGCGACCGCCGCCCGGGGCCGCGACCGGCGGCTCGTGCCAACCGTCTCCATCGTCGGCTACACCAACTCCGGCAAGTCGACCCTCCTCAACGCCCTCGTCGGGAGCGAGGTGACGCTGGCCGAGGACAAGCTCTTCGCCACGCTCGACCCGACGAGCCGCCAGGTCAAGCTCGGCGATGGCCAGACGGCGATCCTGACCGACACGGTCGGCTTCATCCACAAGCTCCCGCACCAGCTCATCGACGCCTTCCGGGCGACCCTCGAGGAGGTGACCCGGGCCGACGTCCTGGTCGAGATCGTCGACGCCTCCGACGGCCACTTCGCCGAGCACCGGGCCACCGTGCAGACCGTCCTCCACGAGCTCGGAGCGGGGGAGAAGCCGCGCCTCGTGGCCTTCAACAAGGCCGACCTCCTGGGCGCCGACGGCGGCGACGGCGCTCCCGCCCCGATCGTCGCCGGGAGCGTCCTCATCTCCGCCCGCACCGGCTTTGGGCTCGACGCCCTCCGCTTCGAGCTGGCCGCGATCCTGGCGTCGCTCGGCGTGGACGTCGACCTCGCGGTACCGTACGCCGCCGGCGAGCTCCTCGCCCGCGTCCGGGAGCGGGGAGCCATCGAGCTCGAGTACCGGGACCGCGACGTCCGCGTCCGCGGCCGGGCCGCCCCCGCCCTCGCCGGCGAGCTGAGCGCCGCGGCGGCGCACTGGGAGGAGACGCTCCGCGAGACCCCCGCGTCGTGACATGCCGGCCCGAGGTGCTCGACCAGCGCCTCCCCGGAACGTTCCGGCCGCTGGCCGTCGCGCGCCGCGTCGTTGTGGCGAAGCGGAAGCATGGCGACACCGAGGACCGCTGGCGCTGGGAGGGCGACCTTGTCGGCACGGCAGGCCCCGGCTGGCGGGTCGTCCGCCACGTCCGGGACCGCGATATCCGGATCGGGGCCGACGACGAGGAGACGCCGCCCGACTCGGCGGTCACCCTTCGCTGGCTCGGCGCGCGCGCCCCAGCGACGATCCTCGTGAAGCTCGACGAGGGCCACCGGATCCTCGAGGTCAAGGTCGACGCGGCCCTCCCCGTGCCCCTCGAGCGCGGCCGGTTCCTCTTCGTCGACCTCGATGTGGACGTCGTCCGCGACGCCGCCGGCGTCGTCGGCGTCCGCGACTGGGACGTCTTCGAGAGTCGCGTGGAGCTCCTCGGCTACACGGAGGCGTCGCGCGCCGTCGCCGCGGCAGGGGAGGCGTTCGGCCTCGCGCTCCTGGCGGCGTGGGAGCCGACGATCGCCGCGGACGTCCTCGCGCTCCTCGCCGCGCCCGGCGCCGATGTCGGCCGCCCGGTCCCCCCGAAGGGTCCATCCGGACCCTAGACTCCCGCACCTCCTCCGCCTAGCATCCGAACGTGGGGGGTGTCCCACGCGAGCGCGCGTTCCAGCCAAGGGGGTGAGCTCAATCATGGATGGATGGACCGGGCAATTCCTGCGGGTCGACCTGACGTCGCGGACCTTCAGGATCGAGACGTTCTCCGAGGAGTTCGCCTACACCTGGATCGGCGGCCGCGGCTTCGCCGTCAAGATCCTGTACGACGAGCTAGCGCCGGGGATCGATCCCCTCGGGCCCGACAACAAGCTGGTCGTGGCCGTCGGCCCCATCTCCGGCATCCCGGCCCCCAACACCGGCAAGACGATCGTCGCCGCGAAATCGCCCGCGACCGGCGGCTACGGCGACGGGAATCTCGGCACGCGCGTCACGGACCAGCTCCGCAAGGCGGGCTACGACGCCCTCATCGTCGAGGGCCGGGCCGACCGCCCCACCATGCTCTCCATCGAGGACGACCGCGTCGAGTTCCTGCCGGCCGACGAGGTCTGGGGCAAGGGCACGATGGAGACGAACGACTGGATCTACGCCCGCTACGGGAAGGGCGTCGGGGTCCTGAACATCGGCCAGGCCGGCGAGAACATGGTCCGCTTCGCCGTGGTCCGCAGCCTTGAGGGGCGGTCCGGCGGCCGGCCCGGCATGGGTGCGGTGATGGGCTCGAAGCTCCTCAAGGCGATCGTGGTGAAGGGCTCCAAGCCCATCCCGCAGGCGTTCCCGGCGGCCATGAAGACGCTCGGGCGCGACGACCTGCGGACCGTCCACGCGATGGACAAGGAGGCCGCCTGGTCCATCCAGGGCACGACCGGCGTCCTGCCCTGGTGCAACGAGGTTGCGGCGCTCCCGGTCCACAACTTCCGTGGAACCCACCACCCGGACGCCTGGAAGGTCGACGGCGAGCGGGTCCACGCGGCGCGGGTCGCGACCTACGGCTGCCCCAACTGCACGATGCGCTGCGGCATCGCGATCCCCGACGACGAGGGTCGCGAGGCGGAGGTCGACTACGAGAACATCGGCCTGCTGGGGCCGAACCTCGATCTCTTCGACCTCGCCCAGGTCGCCGCGCTCAACTACCTGTGCGACGACTACGGGCTCGACACGATCTCGGCCGGCAGCGTGCTCGGCTTCTACGCCGATGCGATCGAGCGGGGAGCCGTTGCGGGCGACCTCCGCTTCGGCGACGCGACCGGCTTCAAGAAGGTCCTCGGCATGATCGCCCGGCGCGAGGGCGAGATCGGCAACCTCCTCGCGGAGGGGACGCTGCGCGCCGCCCGGGTGTTCGGCCACGGGTCCGAGGACTACGCGATGCAGGTCAAGGGCCTCGAGATCTCGGCCTACAACTGCAAGTTCATCCCGGGCATGGCCCTCGCGTTCGGGGTGAGCCCGATCGGCGCCCACCACAAGGAGTCGTGGATCATCACGTTCGAGGTCAAGCAGACGACGCGCGGGTCGTACGGGCGCGACAAGGCCCAGAAGATCGTCGACCTCCAGCGGATCCGGGGCGGGCTCTTCGAGTCGATCGTCACCTGCCGGTTCCCCTGGGTGGAGCTCGGCTGGGGCGTGGAGCACTACCCGACGTACTTCAACACGATCACCGGCCTCGACTGGAAGCTGGAGGACTTCTGGCCGATCTCCGACCGGATCTACGCGCTCATGAAGCTGTTCTGGCTGCGCGAGTACCCGCAGACGGACCGGTCGGCCGACTTCCCGCCGGCCGCCTGGTTCGATCCTTCCAACGTCGACACGGAGGGACCGATCGCCGGCATGCATCTCGATCGCGAGCAGTACGACGGGATGCTGCAGCAGTACTACGACATTCGCGGCTACGACACGCGCGGCGTGCCGACCCGCGCCACCCTGGAGAACCTGGGGCTCGGCGCCGAGGCGGCAGCCGCGGAGGCGTACGCGACGCTCGGATGAAGGTGAAGGTCACCGTCAAGCTGGCCGGCGGCCTCGTCCACACCCTCGGGTTCAGCGAGCGCGAGCTCGAGCTCCCGGCGGGGACGACCGTGGCCGAGCTCCTGGATGCGATCGCGATCGACCGCACCCGGCCCGTGATCGTCGGCCGGAACGGGTGGGCCATCGACCTGGTCGAGGAGGTCCGGGAGGGCGATCGGATCCTGATCTCCCCGGTCTTCTCGGGGGGCTGAACGGAGCCGGGCTCCCGGGGGCGAGGCGGCATGCGCCGTCGGGGGAGGGGAGCGCGTCCAAGGCGTGCGCCGGGACGAGGGCGACACCGTGACTTGCGCTGTGGGCGTAGGATCGACCCATCGGATGCCCGCTTCTGCCGCTGGAGGGGTGCGCGGTGACGTCGTCGGCCATGGTCGTAAGACCGGATCTTGCACGGAGGGCTCGCTCGGCAGGGCCGACAGCCACGCTGCCGTGCACGGCCGACTCGACGCGCGGCGTGACGAACCTCGCCACCCGGCCCCGAGCGGGCAACATCAGCTCCGACACCCGCGCGGGCGCCTGACGGCGGTCCGGGCCAGTGCCCGGTTCCCGCCCGCCCGCCATGAACCGCTTGTGTTCACGGAACTCAATCAGAACCGGCGCCCTGAGACGGGCGCCGGTTCGTTCATCCCCGACGTACGCCCATCGACGGCGCGATGCTGGAGTACGCGACGACCTGTTCCTCGACAGCCCGTATGGACTTGTGCTGGGACGTGCCGAACGCAGGAGTGCATACCGCCACCTTGGGCCGGTGATGACACAACGATGTTGTGGTATACTACAACATCGTTGACCAAGCCCGTGCCTTTGAGGCTGAGGGGGGAACGATGACTCTGACCGTACCGGAGGCGGCCCGCCGCACCGGCCGCAACCCCGAGACGATCCGTCGCTGGATCCGCGCGGGGAAGCTGCCGTCCCGGAAGATCGGCACGCAGCATCTCATCGAAGAGGATGACCTGGCCGCCGCGATCGAGCCGAACGCTGACCGCTTGCCGCTTCCGCCTTCCTGGCAGCGGACGTTCTGGGGTGGGCCTATGCCCGACTTCCTGGCAATCATTCGCGCGCAGCGAGAAGAGCATTGAGCGCGGTCGTCATCGACGCGGGCGCCGCCATGCAGCTTCTCGTCACGGACGACCTCCTGATCGGCAAGATGCCCACGATGCACGCACCGGCGCTCTTCTGGAGTGAGCTCCTCTCGGCGCTCCACGCGGCGACATGGCGGGGACAAGTGCCCGTCGACGCAGCCGCCAGGATCCGCGAACGGGTGGCGGCGACGCCCTTCGTCCGGTTCGATGACGACACGCGCCTGCACCGGCGAGCCTGGGAGATCGCGGATCTGCTCGGCTGGGCGAAGACCTACGACGCCGAGTATGTCGCCCTCGCCCAGATCCTCGACCTGCCGCTGCTGACCGTCGATGGCCGACTCCAACGGGGAGTGGAGCACCTCGTCCGCGTCCTCGGCCCCTCAGATCTCTGACCTGGACCCCCCGCGTGTCCCGGTTTGGTGGACTTCGCACAACTTCCGATAATGCTAGTTATGTTTGTTGGAGAGGATCAGGACCGCCGGCGGCAGATTGACCTCGGATCGGACTGGCTGCCGGGCCGTGCGAGGTGCGCGGCGTTCCCCTACGCGGTCAACGGCAGGTCGCTGACCGACTCGTCGATGACGTCGCGCGTGACCGTGCGAGCGGAGCTCCTGGCGGGTGGCGCTGCGGCAACGAGCGTGTTCGAGGGGAGGAAGCCGCCGGTGCTCACAAGGCCCGTAGCGGCGCTGGTTGCGCCTCCAAGGAGACGCTCCACCCCCTGGCGGACGACCTCGGAGACGGTCAGATTACGGGCGGTCGCGTAGTCGCCAAGGCGAGCGAAGAGGTCCGGCGACATCCGAACGGCCACGATTGGCGTCCGGCTGCGGATGGCGGGCTCGACCTCGTCGCCGAGCTCGATGTCCTCGGGCCGCAGATCGTTGTTCATCGCCGCCCCCTGTATCGAGCCGCCTGTTGTGGCGTCGGTTCGAACGCGGTGACCGGGCGCCAGACGCCGCCACCCACTGCTTCGAGCGGGACGACCAGCAGCCGGCCTCGCGCCGACGGGCCGACCATCACGATCGAGGCTCGGCGGTCGGGCCGGTTCCGGTAGAACCGCGGCTGTCGATCGAACACCTGCTGCACCTCCCCCGGCGTGACCCGGTGCTGGGCGAACTTGGCCTCGTTGTCATCGTCGAACAGGAGGCCGGCGATGTCGATTCCGTGCGGGGCCACTTGCAGTTCGCTCCGCTACCGTATAACGTCGTGTATGACGTCGTCAATACACGACGCAGCAAGGTGGCATCGATGCAACAGGAGTTCCTGCTCCTCGCCGAGGGTGCGGAAGCCGTCAACGGCAAGATCTACATCCTCGGGGGTGGCGTGGACCGCCACGTCGTCCAGGCGGGCGCCGAGCGGCCGATCCAGCTGCGCGCGGACGTCGCCGTCGGCATCCTGGTCGACTGGGGCGAGGCGAACAACCGCTACCCGATGTCGGTCAAGGTGATCGATCAGGATGAGCATGAGATCCTCAGCATCGACGGCGAGTTCGAGGCAGGCCGGCCGCCCGGAGCGAAGCCAGGCCAGCCGTTGCGGACGGTGCTGTCGATCCGGGGGCCGTTCCCGATCCCCTCCCCCGGCGCCTACCGGGTTCAGCTCGAACTCGAGGGCAAGCGGCAGGAGCCTGCGTTCCGGTTCTGGATCGACGAGCTGACCGCGAAGCGACAGTAGGGCCGCGCCCGATCGGATCTTCTCAGGCGCGACTTACGTGCCGCTCAACGCATCCTCGGGATCCGACGGGCGAGGTCGATGGCGAGACTCGCCGGCGACCCACATCTGGCCCGGACAACTGCCACGGTCACCCAGGTTGCCGAAGTCGTTGCATGCCCGGCAACAGTTGAATTCGGCGTGGCGTGCCCGTGTAGCGGTTCGACGTCAGCGGGCCGCCGTCGGATCCCAGAGCCGGACACCGGTGCGCTCGACATCGCGAACATTGCGCGTGACCAGGACGAGGTCGTGCACCAGCGCCGTCGCCGCCAGCAGGCCATCTACCGTGGGGATGGGATCCGGCACGTTGAGGCTGCCCCAGCGGTCGGCCACGCGCGCATCGACGGGCAGCACCCGGTCGGCGAAGTCGCTCGCCAACCGTGCCAGCCACTGCTCAAGTGCCAGGGCGGACGCCGCGTCCCGGCGCCGGATCGATTCGATCCCCCGCCGGATCTCGCCCAGGACGAGGACGCTCGTGAACAACTCGCCTTCCTGCGCGTCGGCGAACCAGGCCCGGATTCCGGCGTGCGCCCGGACGCCCTTGCGGAGTTCGGCGAGGACGTTGGTGTCGACCAGCCAGCTCACAGGGACGGCCGAGGCAGGTCGCGCTCGAACCCGAAGTCCTCATCGGCGCCGACATCGGGCATCGACGCCAGGGCGGCCTTGAACGAGGCGCGCTCCACGTCCTCGCGGAGGGCCGTCCGCAGGATCTCGCGGTGCTCGGCTTCCGCGGACCGGCCGTGCCGGGCCGCACGCCGCTTGAGCGCTCCCACGATCTCCTGCCCGACATTGCGCACGATGGAGGTTCAGCCATGCCGACCGCGACGACGCATCCCATCACCCGAGATCCCGGTCTGGATAGCGGCGCGCCCGTGTTCACGGGGACCCGCATCGCCGTGAAGATCTTGTTCGACTACCTGGCCGAAGGTCAGCGCGTCGACGACTTCGTGAAGCAGTATCCCTCGGTGTCGCGTGAGCAGGCCATCGCAGCGATCGAGGAGGTCGAGGCACTCCTCGAGAAGTCGGCGTAGCGATGCGCGTCGTCATCGACGAGGACATCCCGGCCTCCCTCACGCCCCGCTTCCGCTCGGGTGGGCACACGGTTGACCACGTCGAGGACCTCGGCCTCAAGGGCACGCACAACGGCGTCCTCCTGGCGGCGATCTCGGGGTCCGCCGACATCCTCGTCACGGGCGACGCGAACCTCGGTCACCAGCAGAACCTCAAGAAGTTCGGCCTCGCGATCATCCTCGTGCGCCCGCCGCGCCTGGTCGTCGATCAGATCATCCCGCTGATCCCGGATGTCGTCGCGGCATTCTCGACGGCGAAGAGGAACTCCGTGACGACGATCGGGCGACCGAAATGACCAGAGCGGCGACGCCG
>Ga0315293_10001495_pt1 | contig 22715 bp, 26 predicted proteins | sample YL17G13_20_MG_FD_203071 | JGI IMG/M metagenome (GOLD analysis project Ga0315293, IMG submission 203071) | Sediment microbial communities from Yellowstone Lake, YNP, Wyoming, USA - YL17G13_20 | ecosystem: Environmental > Aquatic > Freshwater > Lake > Sediment | place: USA: Wyoming | collected...
AGGTCAGCGTCGCCGTGAGGTCGCCTTCGAGCTCGGGCTTTCCTTTAAGCGTGGTGCGCGGGGCAAACAGGCCGATGGCGTCGCCCTTCACGATGTGCGCCCGAGCGCTGTTCCTGATCCGGTCCGTCCCCGTTGCCCACAAGGGCAGGGGGCTCGCAAACTCTATGGCGGCCTGCAGGTTCGTCCTGTCGGCCGAACTATACAACGCCCAGCCCATATCCGCGAGCGCTTCGCCGTCGTCCTTGACGTATGCCACGCGAGCGCGGGTGAGCTCACGCTGCCAGCGGGCGATGAAGGCATCGGGCAGGGCAAAGCCATCGTGCACGGTAATGAGGCTCGATTCGTAGCGCGTCGCCGTGACGCCCTGCGCCCAGGGGACTTCGGAGACCCCCTGGCACACCGTCCGCGCCTCCAGCACGGTGTCGCCGAATTGGAACCGATACCCATCAACGGGACCGGCATTGATTGCCCCCTCCGGCTTGCAGCCCGTGACCGCCAGGCAAAGGACGAGCGTCAGGAAGATGCTGACATGTACCGGCTGTGTGCTCTTTTCCATCTCGCGAACCTCCTCGTGTGCATGCATACGGCATAGCATTGCAAAACGTTCATACGGTGCTCAAATTCCACGGCTCTCTCTCTATAATAATCTCCAGCACCGCGTGTGTCAATGCGAGGACAGAAAGGCTGGATATGATGGTGTTGACAGATGCAAAGGAAGGGTTCAGTAATTCTATATATCGATGATCATCGAAATATGCGCCCAAATCTATAGTAGAGGGAGATACTATGTCGAGGTCGAAAACAAAGGGAAAGCAGATCGACAAGGAACATCTCGTTGACGCCTTCAAGGCCTTGTCCAACATGAATCGCCTTGCCATTTTCGAGCAGATCAGGATGGGCTGCGGGAAGGCCAAGCTCGATGGTGACAGCCGCCTGGCAGTGTGCGCAGTTGCAAACGCCGTAAATATAGTCCCCTCAACGATCTCCCACCACATCAAGGAGCTCAGGCGTGCACACCTGATCCGCTGCGAGCGGCGGGGACAGTCGATCCTCTGAACAGCCAATGAAGAGACCATCAGTTCGATGGTTCAGTACCTCACAGGCAAGGCAAAGCCCTGACCGGAATCAGGCTTCGCCACTGCATCAACGCCGGTAAAACGCGGCATCAAAAAAATTTTCAATATAAGTATTGACAGGTGTGTTCGAAGAGACTATAAGATAATTCGAAACATATCGAAAAATCAAAAAGCGGTGCCCGCCGCACGCGGGTGAAAAGGAGTAGAAACATGATGCACGCAGAGAGACAGAGAGAAGGATTCGGGATGTACGGCTGCTGCGGACCCATGATGAGGCATGCCCCTCGCTATTGCGGGGTGATATTCGGGATCATGCTTGTTTTTATCGGAGCATTATGGCTGGCAGCAAGGACAGGCTGGTTCGACCCTGAGCTGTTCTGGCCGGTGGCATTCCTGGCTGCGGGCTTTGTTGTGATTGCCCTTGCTCTGGCCAGAGGAAGAAAAACCCGGATGATTCATGGGCAGAACGGGGAAAGGAGGAATCAGGACAGTGCTTCCCCAAAAATTTGACAGATATTCTGCCTTTACAAACTGTGGCACCATGGTGCTTCTGCTGCGGTCAGGAGAACCCGTTTGGGCTCAAGCTCCGGTTCAGGAAGGAAACGAACACGAGGATTAGCACCGAACTCTCCATTCCGGAATACTGGTCCGGGTGGGGCAGGATCATGCATGGCGGCTTCCACAGTGTCCTTCTCGATGAGATCACGGCATGGGTAGCCTTTGGCCTCCTCAATAAGACAAGTTTCCTCACTAAGAAGATCCAAGTGCAGTACCATAGTCCGGTATATGTCGGCCAATATGTTTATGTTGTAGGGGAACTCGTTGATAACAACGAGAGATCAATTGTGGCCAGGGGTGAGATAAGGGACGAGGGTAATACGATCATCTCGGAAGCCGTGAGCACTATGATCCGCATCAGGCCGGAGGATATGGCGAATCATGTCGGGAAGTAGTTATCCCACGTGCGGGTGAAGAGAAGCAAGGAGCACGTTTGCTCCAGACAAATCACATGAATAAAAGGAGTCATCATATGATGGACAAGACAAGCAGGGAAAAGATGTTCGGAGTCATGATGGAGATGTGCTGCCAGGGCATGTCCGAAGAGGAGAAGTCGAAGATGAAGGAACAGATGCAGGCATGCTGCAAAAACATGGTATCCATGATGTCTCAATTCAAGGACATGTGCAAAGACAAGCCCGAGGGATTCAAGTCATGCTGTCAGCAGAAGGATTTCTTCGTGCTCATGAAACACTGCTTTGCCGGCACTGAAAAGGACAAGATCCAGGCGTGATTGCACCCCTTGCCCACCTTGGAGGAGGCCCACATGAACCGGTATAAACCATATGCACTTGCATATGTATCCCTTTTCCTGGGGTTCGGTTCCATGCTCTTGTTTACCGTCTTCATCTTCATGGGCTCGTTTTCCCTATTCGACCAGGGGTTGAACCAGAGCAAAGCCTTGCTGATGGATGCATGCCTATCGCTCCTCTTCTTTGCTCAGCACAGCGTGATGATCAGACGGGGTATCCAGGAGAAGCTCTCAAAATTGATGCCCGATGCATACTACAGCGCAGTGTATTCCATAGTATCCGGCATCACTTTGATCGCTATCATATTGCTCTGGCAGAAGACCCCCGGCTTAATAGCATCTGCTGACGGGTTATATAGCTGGATGTTGCGGGTCCTCTTCTTTCTTTGCATAGCGGGATTTCACTGGGGGACCACATCGCTGGTTTCATTTGATCCGTTCGGTATCAAAAAGATAGAACGCCACCTCCGTCACAAGGAAACGAAACCCATGCCCATGACGGTACAAGGCGCATATCGATGGGTGCGTCATCCCTTGTATTTCTTCTCGCTGGTGATGATCTGGGCCAACCCCAATCTGACAACGGATAGGCTCTTGTTCAATATCCTGTGGACCATCTGGATAGTCATCGCCACGATGTTCGAAGAGCGGGACCTCATCCATGACTTCGGTAAACAATATAGGGAATACCAGGCAAAGGTGCCCATGATCATTCCTTATAAGTTCCCCCATAAGGCGTAATAAACTCCCCCGCTGCAAGCGGACTGTGTATTGAGGGCCATTCGTAGTAGCTACAGGGAATTGACCCGAAGTGATTCAAAATGATAAGAGAAAACCCCTCCTCTCGTCAAGATCCTAAAACAATTGCGGTTGGATTTCTAATCAGATTTCCTAGGGGTCTGGGGTCATGTGCCTGCAGGCATGTTCGCGAATCTTGAATGGTACCTCTTGTTTATATCAAAGACCAAAAAATAATCCCACCCTCTTCATTCACCAACCCATGAAAAAAATGATTGACAAAAGATGATTTAGTAAGTATTGCTTACCTTTGAATATCGACTTACATTGTTTTCTAAAATAGTACGCATGATATTAGATAAATGAAGGGTTAGTGATATTCTCCAATTACTGTAAAGGATGAATTTTTCATGCCTTGCCATGTACCTGTAAGGCAGCTTCATTGATTCCAGAATTTCTGGATAAAGGGAGGTTTTTATGTCGAAGATTGATTTTGCCAGAAGGATAGCGACCCTTTCGGAATATGGCCAGACGCGCGCTTTAAAAGACAGGGTTGGGCATGATATTATTTATCCCTCACTTTCGGGAATCATGGGGGTATTCTGGATACAAGCGGGCTGGGGTTGAATTAGGGAAGTATACTTGGGGGATACTGCAGTCGCTTGGGTAGAGCGATCGCAAGATAGCAGATATGCAATCAAAGGGTATCTTTGGAGAGATAACAATATAACACGAAAGGAGGTTTTTATGGTAGGTATTACATCGTATGGGGGATACATACCTCGCTATAGGCTCAACAGGATGATCATTGTCCAGAATATGGCCTGGTATTTCCCTGTAATCATGGCTGTTGCTCAGGGGGAGAAGGCTGTTGCAAACTGGGACGAGGATGCTATGAGCATGGCTGTTGCTGCATCCTATGATTGTATGGCAGGTAAAGACAGAAAGTCTTTAGATGGAGTGTATCTAGCTTCTACTACCCTACCTTTTGCTGATAGGATGAATGCAGGGATTATTGCAGCAGCCCTCAATGCCCCAGAAGGTGGGGCAGCAAATGCTGATTTCAGCGCCTGCCTGAGGGCTGGAACCACTGCATCCATTGCTGCTATCGAGGCCATTATGGCAGGGGGGAAAAAGAATGTCCTCGTGGTAGCAGCAGATCAGCGCAGGGCCAAGATGGCAACCTTGCACGAGATGTTCTATGGCGATGGCGCAGCAGCCTTACTTTTTGGCCAGGACAATGTGATTGCTGAGTTTAAAGGGAGCTATTCTCTCAGCTGTGACTTTGTTGATCACTACAAAGGCTATGGTAAAGAGTTTGACTATGGCTGGGAGGAGAGATGGATCAGAGACGAGGGGTATGGGAAGATTATCCCACAGGCAATAGCTGGCTTCCTCAAAAAGACTGGGATGTCTATAGGTGACTTTTTCAAGGTGATCTATCCATGCTATTTCTCTGGAACCCATAAGGATATTGCGAAGAAACTTGGCATTGACCCATCAAAGGCCCAAAACAATCTGCATGCTGTTTGCGGCGATACAGGTACGGCACATCCGCTGGTCATGCTTGTAGCTGCCCTTGAAGAGGCCAAGCCAGGGGATAAGCTGCTTGTTGCAAGCTTTGGACAGGGATGTGATGTGCTGGCCTTTGAGGTCACAGAAAAAATCAAAGATATCAAAGGACCAAAGGGCATAAAAGGCCATCTTGCCAACAAAGTAGACCTTGTTAGCTATCAGAGGTTTAGCAAGTTCAGGGATCTTATTACTGCTGACCTAGGGATCAGGGGTGAGGCAAATCCAAATACATCCCTCACTACCCTGTGGAGGAATCGAAAGATGATCCTGGGCCTTGTTGGTGCAAAGTGTAAGCAATGCGGTACCCCTCAGTTTCCTCCTTCACCTATGTGTATAAAACCTGATTGTGGTACTGTAAACGAATTCGAAGACTACGAATTTGCAAATAGAAAGGCAAAGGTGTTGATGTTCACAGGGGACATGCTTGCAGCATCAGTTGATCCGCCTGCGGTGTATGGCCTGGTGGGCTTCGATGGCGGCGGAAGGACCTTACTTGATTTTACTGACTGCGATATTAATCAGATAAAGGTTGGTATGCCAGTAACGTTGTCCTTTAGGAGGAGATCCATAGATAAGGTGCGTGGCTTCACCGGGTATTTCTGGAAGGCCATACCTCAGATAGGAGGTGAATAATGTCGACTGGAATTAGAGATAAAGTAGCCATCATTGGCATGGGGTGTTCTAAGTTTGGTGAGAGATGGAATGATGGACCAGATGCATTAATGGTCGAAGCTTTCCAGGAATGTATTGCTGATGCAGGGATTGATAAAAAAGAGATCCAGGCAGCATGGCTTGCTACATGCTTTGATGAGATAAGCGTGGGCAAGAGTGCATTACCCGCATCCATGGCCCTAAAACTCCCAAATATCGCCGTAACACGGGTAGAAAACTTCTGCGCAAGTGGTACTGAGGCATTTCGCGGTGCAGTATACGGAGTAGCTTCAGGTGCCTATGATATAGCATTAGCGATCGGCGTAGAAAAACTAAAGGACATCGGCTATGGGGGATTGCCTGAATTTAGTACTGCTATGGGCTCACTCAATTCACTCTGGTTTGCAAATATGACAGCGCCAGGCGGCTTTGCTATGCTGGCAAGTGGATATGCAGCAAAATACGGGCTTGATATGCAATTTATAAAAAAGGCCATTGCTCATGTTTCGGTAAAGAGCCATGCAAATGGGGCTTTAAACCCAAAGGCGCACCTGAGAAAACAAGTAACAGAAGAGCAGGTGCTCAATGCCCCAATGATTGCCTATCCTTTAGGCCTCTTTGACTGTTGTGGGGTAAGTGATGGATCAGCATGCGCAATAGTAACAACCCCAGAGATTGCAAAATCCCTTGGGAAAAAAGATTCCGTCACCGTAAAGGCCCTCCAGCTTTCCTTAAGTAATGGCACAGAGATAGCATATGATTGGGATGGTGCACACTTTATCACCACCACAAAGGCCAGCACAGCAGCATATAAAGAGGCTGGGATAAAGAATCCCCGGGAAGAGATCAGCATGATGGAGGTACATGACTGCTTCTCTATCACTGAGCTGGTGACCATGGAAGACCTTCATATCTCTGAGCGAGGAAAGGCCCCAGAAGATATCCTGAATGGGCTCTATGACCGTGGCGGCAAGGTCCCCTGCCAGGTGGATGGAGGCTTGAAGTGTTTTGGCCATCCCATCGGGGCATCTGGTCTCCGGATGATCTATGAGATGTATCTCCAGCTAAACGGCAGGGCAGGAGAAAGGCAGCTCAAGGATCCAAAATTCGGTCTTACCCATAACCTAGGTGGATTCCCCATGATGAACGTGTGCAGCATTGCTATCGTCGGAAAATATGGAGCATAAATAGTAGAGAGGTGATGTATGGCTGATAAGTCAAAGCAAGGGAAAGAGTATCCCCCCATGGTGTGGGAGGTTGAACGAGGCAAGATCAGAGAGCTTGTACGGGCTATTGGAGATTTTGATCCTGTATGGGTAGATAAAGAGGTCGCCACAAAGGAAGGCTACAAAGACTGTCCAGCACCCCCGACATTCCTCACGGTCCCCATGATGTGGTGTGGATCCATGCCGCAGGTGATCAATGATCTTAAAATCAACTTTGCAATGGTCCTCCATGGAGAAGAAGAATACGAGTATTACCAGGAGATCTACCCCGGAAATGTAATCACAGGCAGGCCAATAATTACAAAGGTAGAGGAGAAGACGAGCAAATCGGGAAGAAAGATGGATATGGTCACTATGGAGATCGACTACACTAATCAGAAGGGAGAAAAGGTGGCCAAGGCAAGAAGCTTGCTTGTTGAGAGGAAGTAAGGAGGGGGCTATGCCAAAAAAGGTATATTTTGAAGATATCAATGTGGGCGATGCCATGCCTGAATTAAAGAAAGGCCCAGTACAGAAACTTCAGCATGTGATGTACGCAGGGGCCTCAGGTGACTTCAATCCCTTGCATACTGATGATGACTTTGCCAAGGCAGTCGGCATGGATGGAGTCATTGCGCATGGTATGCTCATCATGGGGTCTGTAGGCCAGGCCATTACCTCGTGGATTCCCAAGAAGCACATAAAGAAATTCGGGGTACGGTTTTCTGGCATGACCAAACCAGGAAGCACCATTATAATAACAGGTACGGTAACAAACAAACGGATTGAGGCAGGGAAGAATATCATCACCTGCGAGGTAACCGCTAAAGATGAACAAGGCGATGTGAAGGTAACTGGAAGTTTCGAGGCGGCCCTGCCTTCAAAAGGTTAAAGGCGAAAGATGAAAGGTTAGAGAAAATAATTAAGTACTAATAATTAAGAGTTATGGATTAATTATAGGGGAGGAGGGCATATGGTAAAGATTGATTTTACAGGAAGGGTGGCGATCGTTACAGGTGCTGGCGCCGGTCTTGGCAGACTGCATGCGCTTGAGCTGGCAAAAAGAGGTGCTAAGGTGGTGGTAAATGACCTCGGTGGCACGCGGGATGGGGTAGGATCAAGCGATTCAGCAGCAAATAAGGTAGCCGATGAGATCAAGGCCTTAGGTGGTCAGGCAGTACCGAATTACGACAACGTTGCAACAGTAAAAGGGGGAGAAGGTATCGTAAAGACAGCGATCAATGCATTTGGCAAGATAGATATACTCGTCAACAACGCAGGTATCTTGCGGGATAAATCATTCACTAAGATGGAAGAGGAGAACTGGGATGCAGTGATTGCTGTTCACCTGCGGGGCGCATACTGTGTAACGCGGCCAGCATTTGAAAACATGAGAGAGAACGGCTATGGCCGGATCGTTATGACGACCTCTGGCGCTGGGCTTTTTGGTAATTTTGGTCAAAGCAACTATGCTGCTGCTAAGATGGGGATCGTAGGCCTTACCAATGTATTAAAATTTGAAGGCGCAAAGTATAACATTAAGACCAATGCCTTGGCGCCTGTTGCTGCATCTAGGCTTACTGAGGATGTACTCCCACCACAACTCTTTGAGAAGCTGAAGCCAGACTTTGTCACCCCTATGGTGCTCTATATGTGTTCAGAACAGTGCCAAGACTCTGGGATGATTATTAATGCAGCCATTGGGTACTATAGCCGCTCAGCAATACTCACCGGTCCTGGAGCAATACTCTCTGATGGAAAAAAGATACCTACACCTGAAGAGATCATGGAAAGCTGGGGAAAGATCACAAGCCTAGAAAAACCAAAATTCTTCAACCAGCTCAACGAGATGTTTGCAGAGTTCGGCTCTCTCCTTGCATAACGTCATCAAATGACACCAGGCCAGGTATCTGGCCTGGTGTCATATTAAGTTAAGACAAAAGCAAGAAAATGATCTCACCGCGTAATTTATCATATGAGAAAGGAGGTGGAAAAAACACTTTTTTTCTGTGAGGAATATCGGAGAATGACAGATTATTAAGACATTCTATATTGCCGTTGCGCTTATGACCTACTTTAAGAAGTACAGTATGCATTACATTATATTGGTCGGAGAGGAAAAAAACCATGGTTAAAATTAGAACCATCAAGGATACAAAAAACAACTCTTCTGGACCTGGTCGGAAAAAGATCATCGATGCCTTTAACTCACTTTTGGAAAAAAGGGAGTTTGATGCGATAACGACAGCCGAGATTGCTAGGATCGCTGGAGTGAGCGAAGCGCTTATCTATAAATACTTTGATCACAAACGAGATCTGCTCTACCAGCTTCTCAGAGAGTATCTTGAACAATTCCGTCCACAGCTGGAACTAGACCTTATGGGAATCAACGGGGCTTTGAATAAGATCAGAAGGCTTTTCTGGACCCATATCTATGCCTACTCGAAAAATCGCGTCTTTTCCAAACTCCTGTTTTTAGAGGTACGGGGTTTTCCTGACTACTATATGAGCGAGACTTATCAACTAGTAAAAGACTATGCTAAAATATTCTTGAATATCATAGATGAAGGTGTCAGAAGCGGAGAAATCCGTGATGATATTCCCCCGAGACTTATTCGACAGGTCCTCATGGGCAGCATTGAACACGTATGTCTAAGGGCAATCATATTCGATCAGGAATTCTCTCCGGATGAGCTCACGGAAAATCTGTGTGAACTTCTATTTAAGGGAATAGTAAAGGGAAAGCATCGGAACTAAGCCATTTTGCTGCAAATTTCTGGTATTTTTTTCCGCCTATGTTTTTTTTTCGGAGTAGCTGTGCTGCCTTTTCAATATATTGGTTACATATCGATGTAAGGTCTTCAAGCGGGAGATCTAACAAGGGACGGTCCAAGATCTCTTGAGTTTTTTGGGAAATGCATCCATCCAAGATTACCTCTCTTCCAGCCTGCTTACAGACATCGAAAAACCACTGAAAGTTCGGGAGTAATGCCTTTACCCTGAAAAGTTCCCCCATGCCCTTGAGAATAGAGCCAACAAGTGTGACGTGGGTTCCCCCGCCAAAAGCATTGGCAAATCGCTCAAAGGTATCTTCTAAGGCACCAAAATGCTCCTTTTCAGGAAATCCCGCATTCGAAATCAGTACCCATTGCCATTTTTTCTCTGGAAACCGTGGAGGATGAGCAGTACGCCCATTAACCACAATAATCTTTAAATCTCCAAGAATCATCATCCTATCCATAAGTGTCTTGAGATATGCGCTTACAGTAAACACGTACAGAGGGGTGGCAAAGACAATGATATCCGTACTCATCATTTTTTCTAAGACCCACTCCATATCATCCTTTATGGCACATATCCCAGGTGTTCTCATATGGCACGCATAGCACCCCAAGCACTCGCGGATACTGAGATCTTTTAAATACAATATTTCAGCACTCGCCCCAGCTTCGCTCATCCCTTCAAGAAACGGCTGGAGAATCTTCTCTGTATTTCCATTCTTTCCCCGTGGACTTCCATTAAACGCCAACACCTTTATCACTCCTTCTCTCCTTTAATTCCATCGCGTCCTATCTATATTATTATATTACAGGCCCATCATACGTGAGATGATCAGTTTCATGATCTCTGAAGTGCCTGCAAAAATCGTCTGGACCCGCACATCTCTAAACAACCGGGCAATCGGGTATTCCTCCATGTAGCCGTAACCACCGTGGAGCTGCACCCCCTGCTGGGCAATGCGGTTTGCCATTTCTGCGACCCAGTATTTGGCCATCGATACCTTCTTTACGATATCTTTCCCCTCTAGGTGATCGAGTGTGAGTGCCTCGAGGAATGTCCTTCCTAATTCAACCTCGGTTGCCATTTCCGCGAGCTTAAACGAGATGTGCTGAAAGCGGGATAAAGGTCGACCAAAAGCCACTCTGGACTTAGTGAATTCCACTGTGTATTCCAATGCCATCTCTGCCATGATTTGTGAGCCCCAGGCAGAGACCAAGCGCTCTTGTTGAAGCTTTTCCATCAAATATTTGAATCCTCCCCCCTCCTCGCCCAAGAGATTCGCTGTAGGAACCCTGCAGTCCTCAAAGAATATCTCGGCTGTATCTTGACTCTTCATGCCGATCTTTTCAAGTTTTTTCCCCTTAACAAAACCAGGTGTACCATCTTCCACAGCTATCAGGCTGATCCCCTTGTGGGGAGAATCAGGGCTAGGGCTTGTCACTGCGGCAACAATCACGAGATCACAGTTAATACCATTGGAAATGAACGTCTTCTGTCCGTTAATTACGTATTCATCCCCCTCTCGTATTGCGGTGGTGCGTAGTGCAGCCAAATCCGATCCTGCTTCTGGTTCAGTCATGGCAATAGCCGTGATAATATCCCCGCTCGCGCAGCCGGGCAGCCACTTCTTTTTTTGTTCCCTTGTCCCGTACGAGTAAATGTAGGGTACTACAACATCGCTATGCAGAGGAGCAATAAAACCCAATTGATTCGTTCTCTCCAATTCTTCAATAATAATCACTGAATACTCGAATCCAACACCTGAACCCCCATACTCTTCTGGAAGCCATGTGCAGAGAAACCCTTGGGAGCCGAATTCCTTCCATACCTGTTTAGGGATAATCCCTGCTTTTTCCCACTCGTCAACATAAGGAACAATATTTTTTTCCGCAAATTTTCTCACTGCATTGCGAAAAATCCGGTGTTCCTCTGTGTAGATTTTCTCCAAAAGCGACATATAAAATCCTCCCTCACTGGTAAATTAATGGTTAATCCTCTGTGATGGAAACCTCCATTCGTCTCAACACATCGCGTGCCTCAGCGATGGTGCGTTCAATGAGTTCTTTCACTGTTGGTTCATCGTGGATGAGTCCGGTCACTTGACCCATTGGAAGATATCCCTTTTCAGTATCTCCATCTTCAGTGGCTCGTCTAAGGGCTTTATATGCATTTGCAAAGTAAGCCAGCTGTATGGAATTCTTCCAACCAGAGGCAAGCACCCCGATAAAAAGTTTCCAAAATGGAAGGTGGAGCTGCTTTGCGATATCCTGCGCATTGAAGAATGCTTTAGGAAGATTGAAGCCCTGTCTTAAGGCCTTCTCTGATGCCTTGCTTTTCATGAGCCGGCAGGGGATTCCGTCAAAGCGGGTGGAGTACAGCGTATCATAGGCATCTTTTTCAATGGAGAGGGTTTTGAAATTGTTGTGGAGCGCGCTCTCTTTTGTAGTCATAAAGCGAGAACCCATGGCGATCGCCTCTGCGCCAAGCGCAATCGCTGCAGCAAGGCCCCTGCCGTCAGCAAACCCGCCTGCCGCAATTACAGGAATCTCCAATTCATCCGCGAGTGTGGGAATCAGCACTAGAGAGGTCACGTCTCCTCCGTGGCCTGCTGCTTCATGGCCTGTTGCAATCACCGCATCGGCACCGTAGTCCTGTGCCCTCTTTGCATGGTAGGAATTAACAACAGTGGCAATAACCTTTCCACCATATGCATGCGCCTCCTTTACGAGCCAGTCACCTTTGCCGAGGGCGAAATTGATTATGGGCACCCTCTCCTCCAGAAGCACCTTTGCATTCTGATGCGCTCCAGGCAAGATCAGCGATGCATTGGCACCAAAGGGTTTGTCGGTAAGTTCCCTAATCTCCCTGATAGAGGCCCTTGTCTGATTGGGATCTAAGGGGCCTGTTGCCAATATTCCTAGGCCTCCGGCATTCGAGACCACGGCAACCATCCTTGGTACACTGATCCAGCTCATGCCGGAGAGGATAACCGGATATTTGATGCCGAAAAGTTCAGTAATGCGTGTCTTCATATGACCTCTCCTTCAATCTGTTCAATCCTTGAGGATTACCCTTGGAAGATCTTCTCTCTCAAGATTCTTCATTGTCCCAGGGATTGCCGCAATGATCCCGATATCATCCAAAGACATCTCGACGCTGGCAATAAACTTTAAGATGTTGCTGATCACCTCTGAAGGGCTGCGGTGCGTTGTGCACCGGGAGAGAAGGTCCTGCGGCGAAAACCTAAGGCACCGGGCAAGCTCAACAATACCATCGGTTGCAAGGATCACCATATCGGACGGTTCAAGAGGGATGATCTCTGTTTGAAAAAGGTGAAGTGCCCTTCCTATAAGGAGATGATTCGTGCGGCTTTTCTGCTCCATTGCTTGAGTTTCTGCTCGCAGGGTAAAGACCAGGCTGTCGCCTGTGTGAAGAAGTGCTGCATTCCCATTTTGTCCAATAAGAACTGCAGAAAACGTCGTGCTCTCATGAAAGGGCGTATCCCGCACAAGGGAATTAGTCATCACCACCACTTCTTCAAAGGCATCGCTTTGTCTTATATAAAAAAAACCATTTTCTTCCACCGCTTCCTTAAATCTCTCCAAAAAGCGTGACGAGGCTGACGGGTTCTTTTCTGAACCATCGGCAACAGCCAGGATTCCCCGCTCCGTATCAATATAAAGGGCATCTCCGGTCTTTTCCTTTGATTCTTTCCTACCAGGGATAATGGCTGCGGAAACGGCCTGACCAAGCTCAAAGAACTTTACTCCCAAAAATTCCCCCTAGATCTTCAGCGCCTCTTCAAATCCTTCTCGCACAGCCTCGGTGATCTTGCGCAGCTCTTTGGCATCCCCGATCGTAATGAGCTATGATGCCATCATCTTCTATTTCTTTTGTGAGCTCATTCACAGAGTGAACCCCTACTGCCATGATCACCGTATCCGCAGGTATGAATTCTCTACCAATATTCGATTCCACCACCACTCCATCATCGGTGATCTCAACAAGTTTGGTGCTAGGCCGGAGTTCTACTCCAAAAAATCTGAGGCTCCTCATCAACGACCATCTGGCTGTGCGGCCTACATTATCTGCCAGACGATCTAGCATATCGATGACCGTAATCTTTCTTCCTGCATGATGAAGTAGGTCTATGGCAAAGTTCGGGCCTTCCGCTCCATGATACAGCATGTGGGTAAAGGTCTCAGGATTAGGAGCACCCATGGATGCGATAAAGTGTGCTGTCTCACAGCCGATGGCACTTCCCCCCACAATCACCACGCTATTTCCGATATCAGGGACCTGCTCCATCAGAACATCCCAGGCACTCACCACATGGGATTTGTCTATACCTGGAAAGAAAATGTTCTGTGGCATGGCCCTGGTTGCGACCTCAAGTACATCCGGACTTTGTTCCTTGACCATCTCCGGTGTAAGCGCTGCCCCAAATTTGATGGCAACACCATACCTTTCCATCCGGTTCTTCATGCTCTCTATTATCTTTCCCAGCTCATGTTTTCTTGGAGGGGCCTTGGCGAGATTTATCTGCCCGCCGAGGAAATTTTTCTGCTCATAGAGACTCACCGCATGTCCCCGCTTTGCAGCGGTAAGGGCAAACTCCATCCCGGCAGGGCCTCCCCCTGCAACCATGACCTTGAGCTTATTCCTGGCTTTCTCCAGTTTGAACTCTTCTTCCCTTCCTGCCCTGGGATTGAGCACGCAGCACACAGAGGCGCCCGAAAAGATGGGATCAAAGCATCCCTGATTACAAGCAATGCAAGGCACGATCTCATCGAGTCTCCCCTCTCTCACCTTATTGGGGAGCTCAGGATCTGCAATGAGGGGCCGTGCCCAGCATACCATGTCGCAGGCCCGTGCCCTCAAGGCCCTCTCGGCAACATAAGGGTCACCCAGACGATTAGAGGCAAATACCGGGATACGCACCTTTTCTTTGATCCCTTGAGCGAGGTAGACATATGCACCGGGCGGGACATCGGTGGTGAGCTGCGGCACATTGGTCTCATGCCATCCGCCGGTCACATTGATCGCATCGACCCCTGCATCTTGAGCAGCAGCAGCGAACATAGCTGACTCGATATTCGTATGACCACCATCTAAGAAGTCATTCCCGGCAATCCTTATGCCAACGGGAAAATCATTTCCCACAGCCTTGCTTACCTGTTTAATTACCTCAAGCCCAAAGCGCATCCTATTTTCAATAGAACCACCGTATTCGTCAGTACGCTTATTGGTAAGCGGCGATAAGAACTGACTTATGAGATAGCCGGTGCAGCCAAGGATTTCTACAAAATCAAAACATGCCTCTTTTACCCGTCTCGCTGTTAGGGCAAAAGCATGCTTTACTTTTTCAATATCCTCCTTTGTCATCTCTCGCGGGGTCTCGCCTGAAAAAGGGCTATAGAGTTCGGAAGGGGCAATCGGCTGTATGCCGGTAAAAGCAGAAAATGCATTCCTTCCCATATGAAACAGTTGCGTGCCCAGCTTTACACCCGTGGTGGCGTGAAGCTCATCCATAAATCCCTTAAACGGCTCAATATATTTATCCTCAAAAAGGGCGGGTATGAACAGTGCACTCCCCACTCTATCTATGGCAACCGGGCCGACAAGCATAAGACCTACCCCGCCTCTGGCTCGTTCACGGTAAAATGCCCTGTAGCGATCGTTGAAGGAATAGGCATCGGTTTAAGCAAGCCCCATGGCAGGCATAACGATTCTGTTCTTTATCGCAAGACCATTGATGACAATCGGTTCAAAGAGTTTTACAAAATCCATGGGAACTTTATTGTCGCTGCCAGTTTGGTTTCCTGTTTTCAATCATGGCTTGGATCCCCTCTTTAAAGTCTTCACTCCTTAGGATAATGCTCTGGAGGTTGACCTCCATATCGAGCTGGGTCATAAGATCCACACTCTCACCCTTTTTGATGATCCGCTTGGTTGCGCCTACAGGGATCGGGGCGGTTGCCGCAATCTCTTCTGCCATCTTCTCGGCCTCGACAAACAAGTCTTGTTCAGGATAGACATAGTTCACCAATCCCCACTCAAGCGCCTGCTGGGCTGTGTACATACGCCTGGTCATGAGGATCTCCATGGCCCTGGCTGAGCCCACTACCCTTCCCAGTCTCGAAGTACCCCCAAGATCAGCGATTACCCCGAATTTCAGCTCAAGCATGCCCCAGAGGCAGTCCTCGCTCATCAACCGAATATCGCTGGCAAGCGCAATCTCTAATCCAAGACCGAGGGCCCGGTTGTGCATGGCGCAAATAATGGGAATTTCAATAGTCTCAAGCCGATTCACAAACTGCTGATATTTGGCGATATCGGCCCGAATCGGAGCCCCTCCTGCTGCAGCATCGGAACCGAACCTTTCCACCAAGGATCCTAAAGAATTCAGATCCACCCCGGCGGAAAAGACCTTGCCTGCTCCTTTCAGGATGATTACCCTGATGTCTGGATCGATGATACAGTCTTCCACCATCACAGACATTTCTTCTATCATATCGAAGCTTATCGCATTCCTTTTTTCCGGACGGTTGATGGTAAGATAAAATATATTTCCCTTCTTTTCTCCTTTGATGGTGTTCTCTGCCATTTCTTTCCTCCTATGCCGTGATCAAGGCGTTGGCTTTTCTTAGGCAGTCTTCTGCCTCTTCTGTCATCCTTTTAAGAAGGTCTTCACAACTTGGTATGTCTCTGATAAGCCCGATCGATTGTCCCACCATTAAAGGAGCATACTCCACATTGCCGGTCTCCCATGCCTCCTTTATCCGCTGTCCGTTAATGAGCGGGATGAGTTTTTCAATCCCCCCCCCCTTTTCTTCGATTGCGATCACATCCTCTATGACCTTGCTCTTTAGTGCCCTTCCCTGTAGCCCTAAGGATCTTCCAAATATCGTGGTCTCATACTCCTGCCGTTTGACAAGTTCCATCTTGATCTTTTCATTGACCGGACAATCCTTGGTGCACAGGAAGCGGCTCGCCATCATTACGCCCTGGGCACCAAGGGTGAGTGCAGCAGCCATGGTGCGTCCATCGGCAATTCCACCCACCGTGACTACAGGTATCTTGACCGATTCCACGATTCGCGAGGTAAGCACCATAGTACACACATCATCGCTTAAGGGATGCCCTCCTTCCTCAAAGCCTGCCGCATAGATACCGTCGTAACCGACTTTTTCTGCATGGAGGGCATGGCGGACTGAGCCCACCTTCTGGAAGAGTTTTACGCCGGCTTTCTTGAGCATCTCGATTGAATCCATTCCGGCGGCATGATCAAGTGGAGATCCTGATACCTCTATGCCTGCCACCTGTTCCTCAGCACATACATTGATATATAACTGGTGGTGCTCTGCGGTGATCCTGATCGAGGGAAGGAGGGTGATATTCACCATAAATGGCTTGTCCGTAAGCTTTCTTGTCTCATGAATAGCACCCCGGAACGCTTCCTCTGTTTCATAGTTAGCAGCGGTTAGATTTCCCAACCCTCCTGCATTTGAGATCGCAGCACACAACGGTGGCTTACACAGCCACATCATGGCCCCGCAAATAATCGGGTATTTGACCCCAAACATCTCGGTAATCGCAGTCTTGATCATAGCGCTCCTTTTTTTATAATTCCTTCATTTCTTCAAATCTCATGTAGCAAAGCTCTGTTCTGGCATCTCCACCACAGACAGGTCCTCGCTCTTCATGGCCTTTGCCAAGGCCACGACCTGCGGAAGCACATTCTTCATATAGAACCGGGCAGTGAGGATCTTGCCGTAATAAAATGCTGCCTCTTTATTTCCATTTAAGAACTCCCCCTTCTTTGATGCATCGATCCTGGCTTCTGTATAAAGCTCTTCCAATTTTTCCGAAGCGATCCCTGCCTGCCAGAGAAGCAGCCACCCAAAAGTGACGCAGCCCATCATATTCAAGAACGGATAGGCATTCGCCACGGGCACGAGAAATTTCCCACCCGATACACATTGAGAGAAAAACATCGCGATCTCGCTTAAAAGATTGATTGCCCCCTGGAGATCTTCAACCACATCCTTAAGTGATTCATCATCTTTGTACTGTGAAATGGTCTGATTTACCTCGTTGAGAAATGTCATAAAATATTTTCCTTTTTTCTGCGCCATTTTCCTTCCGACCAGATCAAGTGCCTGGATCCCGTTGGTTCCCTCATAGATTGAGGCAACTTTGAGATCCCTCATAAACTGCTCCACCGGATAATCCCTGCAATAGCCATATCCGCCATAGACCTGGATGGCCATCTCTGCGATCCTGAATCCTATATCCGAACAATAGGCCTTGCATATAGGGGTGAGGAGCTCTAAGAGTCCCTTCCATTTCTCTGAGCCCTCCTTGTCTTTCGAGACCTCTTCCTGATCAATGCAAAATGCGAGGAGATACACCAAGGCCCGCATCCCTTCCACATGCGCCTTCATCCACAGGAGCATCCTCCGCACATCTGGGTGGTGAATGATGGGGACACGCAGTGCCTCCGGATTATTCATCTCCATCAAGTCGCTTCCCTGCTTTCTCTCCCTGGAATAGTTAAGGGCATGGAGATACGCGGCAGATGCAGTCCCAAGGGACTGGAGCCCGACCGCTATGCGCGCCTCATTCATCATCTGAAACATGATCTTCATCCCTTGCCGTTCTTCACCGAGGAGCTCTGCATAGCACTCTCCGTTATCCCCAAAACTCATGTTGCAGGTAGAACTGCCGTTGAGGCCCATCTTTTTCTCAATCCCACCGATCGAATAATCGTTGCGAGGCCCCAAAGAGCCATCTTCATTCACGCGATACTTGGGGACCAAAAAGATCGAGATCCCCTTGGTTCCCGGGGGGTCCCCCTCAATCCGTGCAAGCACTGGATGCACAATGTTCTCGAAAAGATCAGAGTCACCACAGGTGATGAACTGTTTTGTCCCTTCCAACCTAAAGGTTCCGTCCGACTGACGAATGGCCTTTGTCTTTAGATTGCCCACATCTGAACCTGCCTCGGGCTCTGTAAGCGCCATAGTCCCGCCCCATTCGCCAGCATACATCTTCTCCATATACAGCTTCTTCTGCCGCTCAGTGCCGTAATTCCGTATGAGATCGCCTGCTGCGGTTGCTGCATACGGATAGATAGTAAAACTGAAATTATGGATAAAAGCCTCTATAGTCGCTACATTGATGGTATAGGGAAATCCCTGTCCGCCATATTCCTGGGGAACAGACATCACCGGCCATCCTCCCTCTTTGATCAGCTTCATGAGGCGATGGAAACACTTCGGCACATAAACTTGTCCATCTTCAAGCCTACACCCTTCGTTATCCCCTTCTGCATTTGCGGGATAGATCTCTTCTGCGGCAAGTTTCCTGCCGATCTCCATCGTCATATCGAACATGTCCTTTGAATAGTCCTGGAAGCGCTGTGTGGCACAGAGCTCATCGAGATGGAGCATCTCATATAAGACAAAGGCCTGATCCCGTGCATCAACGATGAGGTTCGCCATATTCCCTCCTTTTCACTTCTTCAAAATTGCTCCATTTATAGGAGTATATATTCATTTCTATCGATCCTTAAATACGGGTTTTCGCTTTTCCAAAAATGCAGCGATGCCTTCCTTTTTATCCTCACTCTCTACACAAGGTTTCCGAGCTGTCTCCTCTTGAGCGCCAGCCCATCCTCAATGGGCACATTCACCCCTTCTTTGACTGCCTCGCTGATTGCCCTCACCGCGAGCTGGCACTTGGAAGCGATCTTTCCGGCGAACTTCATTATCTCATTCATATGCTCTGTCTGAGGAACCACCTTATTTACAAGCCCGATCTTGTCTGCCTCAGTCATATCGATGAACTTCCTGGCGAGCATGATTTTAAAGGACCCGCGCAGGCCCCAGTAGTCGCGCACTCCGCAGCGTCCCGCCGAATCCAGGGATGATCCCTAAAGAGGTCTCGGGGGAGTCCCATGGTGACTCCGTCATCTGCAATGCGCATGTGACAGGCAAGCGCCAGCTCTGTCCCTCCGACGAGACAAAGCCCGTTGATTGCAGCGATATAGGGTTTGCGCGAATTCTCTATCCTACTGAGAACGGCATGAGCTTTTAAGGTACTCTCTTCTGCCTGGGTAGTCGTATTAACCTTCTGCATCTTCTTGATATCGGCACCTGCAACCAAGGCAGCACCGTCACCCGTGACTTTGGCAACCTTTACCCTGTTGTCCGATGCAATACTCTCTACCGCGCTTTCCAATTCTTCCAAGACCTGATCATCGATGGCATTGAGCGGCGGGTTGTTGATCTTGAGGAGCGCTGCCCCCATCTCATTCACTTCATACATACACTTCATCGAGTAAGCCTTCCTTGAAAAATCACCGGGAAAATTTCTTCATTAATTCCTGAATAATAATGAGTTTCTGGATCTGTGTGGTTCCGGCTCCAAATTCGATCCCCTTCATATCTCGATACATCCGCTCTATCGGGAACTCGCTAATAAAGCCGTATCCACCAAGGATCTGCATGGCCTTGTCCACCACCCGCATCCCCACCTGGGAACAGAAGAGCTTGGCATAGGATGCCTCGAGCCGCACCCGCTTGCCTTGATCCGCCTCCGTAGCTGCCCAGTAGGCAATAAGGCGGCCTGCTTGGATATCGGTTGCCATATCCGCGATCAGTTCCTGGATCATCTGGAAGCTGATGATCTGGGCCCCGAACTGCACGCGCTCATGTGCGTACTTGAAGGCCACATCAAAAGCACCCTGGGCCACCCCGATCGGACAGATCGAATAGACAATCCGCTCCCTGTCCAGTCCATTCATGAGTACGCGTATGCCCTGGTTCTCTGCACCGAGGACGTTTTCTTCCGGCACCACACAGTCTTCAAAGATCAGCTCTCCTGTCGGAGAGCCTTTCACCCCCATCTTCTTCAGTGATTTGCCCCGAGAAAATCCGGGAAAGTCTTTTTCCACGATAAACGCAGTAATCCCCCTATGTCCTGCCTCTGGATCTGTCTTGGCATAGACCACCATCACGTCTGCGAGCGGCCCATTGGTGATAAACATCTTGGTGCCGTTTAAGACATAGGTATTTCCATCCTTTATGGCATGGGCCTTCATGGACAGGGCATCTGATCCTGCCTCCGGCTCAGTAATGGCAATGGCACCGATCTTTGTACCGGCGATCAGGTCCGGAAGATACTTCTTCCTCTGTTCCTCGTTTCCATTCCTATATATATTTTCCGTACACAGAATGGCATGGGCACCGAAGGTATTCGCGGTCGATGCACACCCTCTGCTGAGTTCCTCCATGACCAGCACGCATGAGAGGATATCAGCGCCGCTTCCCCCATATCCCGGGGGGATCGAGATTCCGAAGAACCCCATCGCTGCCATGGCCCTAAAATTTTTCTCAGGAAATGCCCCGTCCACATCGATCTCAGCGGCATGGGGGATAACTTCATTGTCGACGAATCTTGCTACCGACTCCTTAAGGAGTTTTTGTTCTTCGGTTATCTCAAAATTCATCCTTTTCTCCCTACTAGGATCTTTGGAGTAAAGACGATGCAGTCCTCATCCCGCTGATTCTTGATGGCTGCCTCATAGGAGATGACCCCGGTCTTCTCATCGTGCTCTTTCATCTCCGCCACTTTTGCCTCGCATCGGATGGTGTCGCCGATCTTGATCGGAGCTATGAACCGAATCTTATCGATCCCATAGAAGGTGATAAACTTCTTCGGGATAAAGACATAGGGCCCGAGCCGGAATATAAGAGCAGATCCCACGGTAAGTCCAAGCATGCCGTGGGCAATCCGCTCCCCAAATACGGTTTTTTTTGCATATTCCACATTTGTATGGATAGGATGCCAGTCTCCGGTAAATGCGGCAAACATAACGATATCTGTCTCTGTAATCGTGCGGCCAGGGCTTGCCAGGACCTCGCCTATCTGATAATCCTCAAAAAACATCCTCTCCATTGATCCCTCCCTACATAGAGGCAAATGGATTCGCCATTCCTTCAGGGAACGTCCGTATCTGCCACGTGCCGTGCACGGTGGAGACCACCTCACCTCCTGCATCCTTGAGCTCAAGATCGAGGTCGAAATCGGCCTTGCCGTTCTTTTCCGCCTCGTCCTGGATCTTCTTTGCTTCTTTCTCTCTCATGGAAAGCTCAAGGGTAACATCAGTTAAGGCCGGGCGCCGGTAGCGTATGGTGACCTCCTTGACGATGGGAAAAAATTTCGTGAAGTCAAAGGCAGCGATATGGATCATGCCCCCCATGCACTCCCCGATGGTGAAGAGCGATCCTGCATACATGGAGCCTACATGACCGGCATTTCCCCCAAAAGGCATGAGAAGTTTTACGTAGCCCTTTCTCATCTCTAGAACCTTAAGTCCTGTCCTCCTGATCCCCTCGATGCTCGCGAGCGCATAATCGATGACCGGTTTATACTGCTCCTCTATCATAGACCTCCTCCTTGTATTGTATAGAATACACCCATCCCTTATACCCTAAATCAGGGTAAAGTGTTTTATGTCCATGATGCTTCCCTTGCGATTTTCTTCGAAGACGGCCTTAACTCGAGCTCCGACCTTTACCTTTTTAGGATCGGCGCTGTTGAGGAAGTGGGGAAGCGCGGTATCAGCACCATCCAGTTTTACGAAGACATACCCATAAGGCACAGGACGTTGGGCCCCTGTTTCCGGGTCAACAAACCCAAACTCAATAATGGCGCATACCACGATTTCACCCTCATCAGAGACCGGCACAAACTCATCCATTCCCACGAAGCACCGTCCACACACCTTTCTCGGTGGCACATAAACTCTCCCGCACTTTGAACATTTTATCCCAAACAATTTTTTATTTTCTTTGAGCTCCGTCAAAAACTTTGATCCGAATCGGCCCACAGACCATCTGTAAGGCTGGAACATATCGCCGGAGGTAACGGTTAAGAGTTCTTCTCTTTTTTCTTTCTCTTTATCCAATTGAATTCCTCCTTAAGCCGGTTTTTGCTTTCCCAAAAGCATTACATCAGCCCAGCTACACCCACCAAATCCTGTTGCAAACGCAAAATTTACATCTTTCTGTACCTGTCTTGCTCCTGCTTTACGCATAATCTGTATTGCTGCCTCTCCTACCCGGATGAGACCGCTTGCGCCGATAGGATTCGAAGACATCACGCCGCCTGAGGGATTGACCGGAAGTTCCCCGTCCATATCGGTGATCCCATCCCAGACCAATTTCGGCCCCTCGCCCGGGCCACAAAAACCGATATCTTCCATCCACTTGAGCCCTGCATAGGAGTAGGGGAGATAAAGTTCACACACGTCAATTTCTTTGAGTGGATCCTTTATCCCTACCTTTTTAAACACCTTTCGCGATGAGTCCC
>Ga0315293_10001496_pt1 | contig 22713 bp, 21 predicted proteins | sample YL17G13_20_MG_FD_203071 | JGI IMG/M metagenome (GOLD analysis project Ga0315293, IMG submission 203071) | Sediment microbial communities from Yellowstone Lake, YNP, Wyoming, USA - YL17G13_20 | ecosystem: Environmental > Aquatic > Freshwater > Lake > Sediment | place: USA: Wyoming | collected...
CAATTTCGACACCTTCCTGGATTCCTATTACGCTCAACGGGATAAGGATAAGGTCGAAACCACCACCTTCGTTTTTCTGCGCGACCGGCTGACCGAGAGCGGTTACGGCAGTGTTCCGGACCCGATCCTGCGCCGCGCCTTAGGCTCCATGTACGCTGTTGCCGAGCGCAACTGGTACGTGGAGGAGGATGCCATCTCCACGCTGGCAAGTCTGAAGGAGGAGGGCTACCGCCTGGGGCTGATCTCCAATACTTCCGACGATAACAACGTACATGCGCTCGTTGACCAGTGCGGTTTCCGTCCGTTCTTTGATCTCATCCTCACCTCGGCTGGCTGCGGATACCGCAAACCGCACCCGCGCATCTTCCAGATCGCCCTCGAGCACTTCAGCATTAAGCCTGGGCAAGCCGTCATGGTTGGCGACACGCTCGAGGCGGATATCGCCGGAGCGAACAGCCTAGGAATTTACAGCGTCTGGATCACACGGCGAACCGAAAGCTCCGACCCCTCGATAGCCCCAGAACAGCCCTTCGACACCGTTCGCGCCGCAAGCGCCGGCGCGCCGCCAGTTCGTGACGGAAAGCTCAAGACGTCGACTCAAGATGCTGGCTCAGGGTCTGATCCTTCGACTGTCCTTCGGCAGGCTCAGGATATCAGCTCAGGACAAGTCCCCGCCATCCAGCCGATGGCTGTAATCCAGGCATTGAGCGTACTCCCTGCGCTGCTGGCAAGTCTGCGTCAAACCAGTCCGTGATAGAATTGACCCACACTTATGGCCAACGCAGCCCCATCACCCCCTTTGCGAAAATCAATCTTCCCTTACCTGGCTCTCGCCATCGGGATCCTGGCGCTGAGTTTTTCAGCCATGTTCGTGCGCTGGGCGGACGCTCCCGGCCCCATCACCGGCTTCTACCGCATCTTATTCGCCGCGCTCATTCTGCTGCCATTTTTCGCCAGACGTTGCGCAAAGCAGTGCACAATCAATAAAACGAACGTTATCTTCCCCATCCTCGGCGGGCTATTCTCCGCCCTTGACTTGGCAACCTGGAACTCGTCACTGAATTACACCACCGCCTCGAACGCCACCCTGCTGGGCAACACCGCGCCTCTTTGGGTGGCGTTGGCGGCATTGCTGATGTTCCACGAAAAGCTAAAAAAGGGCTTCTGGTTTGGCCTCGGATTGGCACTGGTCGGTGCGGCGTTAGTGATGGGCAACGATTTTTTCATACATCCCAAGATAGGTCTCGGAGACCTGATGGCGACCGCGGCGGGCATATTCTACGCCGGGTACTACCTCGCCACACAGCGCGGTCGTCAACATCTTGACCCGATCACTTACATCTGGTTGGTGACTGTCAGCGCCAGCGTTGGCCTGCTGGTAATCAACCTTGCCCTGGGTTTCACCCTAACCGGCTACACGACCCAAACCTGGCTGGTCTTCCTCGCAACGGCCCTCGTCTCGCAGATCATCGGCTACGTGGCGGTTTCCTATGCCTTAGGCCACCTGCCCGCTTCAGTCGTCGCGCCGACCATGATCGGCCAGCCGGTGATGACGACGATCCTCGCCATCCCTTTATTGAACGAGATCCCACAGCCCATCCAGTTGCTGGGCGGCATCGCAGTGCTGGCAGGTATCTTCCTGGTGCACCAGTCGCATGGACGGAACCAGCCAGGCAAATTGGATGCTTAAAAGCCTTGCATACATCGTCCAATTTCTATATACTGAAGTCACCCGGTCCAATTTGAAGTACTGAAGTCACCCGATCTTATTTGAAGTAAGGAGGAAGACGCCATGTACCTTCAAGAAATTCTCGAGGTTGCTGTAGGGTTGGTCTTCGTGTGGCTAGTCGTGAGCCTGACTGCTATGCAATTCCAGGAATGGATCGCCAACTTATTCAAATGGCGCGCCAAAGGCCTGGAAGGTGCTATCCGCTCCATGCTTGGCGGCGAGCAGGAAGGCCGGGCACTGACCGACTTGCTTTATCAACATCCGCTAATCGCCGGCTTGAGTTCCAGTTCTCACAAGAAGCCTTCCTACATCCCAGCCAATAAGTTCGCGCTGGTTCTATTCGATATCGTTATGACTGCTGGCACGGAGGTCTTACCAGTTTATCACGCCCTGGAAGATGTCAAAGCTCAGGTAGCTTCTATATCCAATCCGGATCAGAAAAGGATGGCGACGGAAGATTTCGAGGCGTTGCTGGCGACCGCCAAACAGATCGCCAGGACGCAACTTGGTGATGCAGCCGTTGACAGTCTCAAGATGCAGATCCAGAACTTCGGAGAAAAAAACCCCGATTTGAAGCCTGCAATCGAACTTGCGCTCTCCAACATCGATTCTTACTATCAAAAGTTGATCGAGGAACAACGTAAGATGCCAACAGCCGAACAAGATAAAGATTTAACGCTCCACCAACTTAGGCTTGGCTTGCTCGCTATGGACTCAGTCTTTCCCAATGCGAAGAAAGCACTAAGCACCTTGTTGACCGGCGTGGAAGAATATGTAAAGGAAGGCGAACAGGCACTGGCAACGGGACGGAAAAACGTCGAAACGTGGTTCAACGACTCGATGGATCGTCTCTCTGGGTGGTATAAACGAAGGGCGCAGCTCGTCGCTTTTTTAATAGGCCTTGTCCTGGCCCTCCTCTTGAATGTGGATACCATCAACGTCACCATTTCATTATGGCGTGAGCCGACCTTGCGGCAGGTCATCGTTGCCCAGGCCGATACTTACATTCAGCAGTACGAGGAAACACCCTCCCCCACAGAGACGCCTGTCCCCGGCGCGGCCAACGAAACACCAGCGATCGGCGCGCCAACCCAAAAAGCGGTTGACCCGGCCAAGGCAATTGCCGATTTGAAAGAAGAATTGACGGCGCTCAATATTCCCTTCGGCTGGACACTGACCCCCTTCGACACGGGCGGCAAGCAGTGCACCCTCATCCCGACCAATGACACCCAGATATTCGGCTTATCCAGCAAGAACGAACTGGGAGAACCAGTCTGCAAATATATCTCCAATTTTCCAAGAGACTGGCCGAGCGGGCTTAGCAAGCTCTTCGGTCTCCTGATGACCGGCGCGGCCGCAGCCCAAGGCGCGCCATTCTGGTTTGACATTTTGAAGAAACTCATCAACGTCCGCAGCACGGGGCCGAACCCGGCGGAAAAGCCGGCGGGATAACCGATTACACTTCCAAAGAACAGGGCTGCCTTGTCGCAGCCCTTCTTTTTTTCACAAAAGGTAACTGCTCAGGAGTGTCACCCTGAGGGAGCATTCTTTCCTGCCCTTGCGGGCTGGGCAAGGGTGCGACCGCAGGGTCACCCAGCCAGCCGGAGGAGATTCTTCGCCGCTGGAAGAGCATCAGCGGCTCAGAATGACAACCTGGCTGAGCGGTTACCACAAGAAGCTTATAATAGGACTCTTGTAAAATTTCCCCTTGATGAGTCCGCACTCTCCCTGGCCTAGCCCGCCAGGGCAGGCTAGCGCGGGCTGTGAGCGCCAGAGAGCGCTCACTTATCTAAATATTTGAGCGAAGATCGCTTCTTATGCAAGAGGTCTACTATCGCGGCAAATTCCATCGAAAGGATGCAGGACTCAATGCCAAGCAAAGTATTTTACGGTTCACCCAGACAGTCGCGGCTGGAGGCCAAAGAAACCCTCCCCGCCAAACTCGACCTGATCCTCGAGCAGCTCCACCTGCGCGACCGCGTCAAGGATGAACGCGTCGTCATTAAAATGCACACCTCCAACAACATCGGCTACGCAACCATCCATCCAATCTTCGTGCGTAAGGTGGTGCAGGCAATCAAGGATGGCGGAGGCAAGCCCTTCGTGGCCGATGTCTCTTGGGACACCGCCGGAGCCGAACAGCGCGGCTACTCGACGGAGGTCCTGGGCTGCCCCGTTTACCCGGTTGCAGGTCCGGATGAGAAGTATTACTATGAGCATGAGCGACCTTATAAGAGCATCCAATCCTGGAAGGTAGCGGGTTTCGTCCAGGATGCCTCGTTCATGGTCAATTTCGCCCACGTGAAAGGACATCCCTCCTGCGGTTTCGGCGGCGCGCTCAAGAACCTCGCCCTCGGCTGTATGGCCGGCGAGACGCGCGGTCAGATGCACGATGCGATGCACTATGATCCATACTGGTTCCCGGAGAAATGCCCGGATGCCGAAACGCGCCGGAAGATCGCCGAATCCTGCCCGGCTGAAGCCATCGTCGAGGATAAGAAGAACCCTGGGCAGATGCACCTGCACATGGAACAATGCAACCAGTGCGGCCGCTGCCTGCAAGCAGCCCCGCCCGGAAGCTTGAAAATTGACCCGGTTAATTTCCACACGTTCATGGAAGCCTGCGCCATTTCAGTCAGCGAAGTGATGTCCACGTTCGAAGCGGGCAAAGCCATCCATCTCAACCTCGCCACGCTCATGACCCCTGTGTGCGATTGTTTTGGCTTCACCACCATGCCCATCCTGCCGGATTCCGGCATCTTCGGCTCGGATGACATCGTCGCCCTTGAACAGGCAACATTGGATATCATTGGCAAGACGAAACTTATCGAGGAGAACCTGCCGCTGGTCTGGGATATCCACTTCCGGGAAGGGCACCCCTTTTGTCAACTGCATGGCCCTTACAAAGACCCCTACAAGATGACCGAATACGCTGAACAATGCGGCCTCGGCAGCCGCGAGTACGAGCTGGTGGATGTTTACCCGCTCGAAAAGGTGGAGCGCGCCGCGCTGCCGTATACACCGGCATAGTAGAATAAAAAGTGATGTGTTTTAGTAAAGAAATGGCGGGACAACCTTGCCTGTCACGAACAGAAACATCACCCCCAGCAGGCAAACCACGAACAAAAGCATCACCGATAGGATAAAACGCTGTTGAGCGTTCATGCCCATTACCTGGTTCAAAGACGGCTTGGGCGGTTCCACTTCTTCCTGAACGGGAACAACTTCCTCTTTGAATTGTGACGAGGCGGCCTGGTCGCGCAAATTATCTAACATAGTAAACCTAGCTTTGCAGTCTGTCCTGTAAAAGTATATCACACAACCGGACGCAGGTGGACCTCCCCAAAGCGCACGGAAAATATCTCCGCTTGCGGTGAACGCATTCGCAGACTCCCGTCGCTATCCAGACCCTCGACCTGTCCAACCTGGATCGGCTGGCCCTCCGCCCAAACCTGGACCTGCTCGCCGCGGTAAGCCAGGCGCGCTTCCCAAGCCTGGATAAACTCGCCTGATCCCAGGCGCGGACGCCAGGCGATCAGCGCGGTGAGAATATCATGAAGCAACGCTACCCGCTTGACGCTCAAGCCGGTGGCCGTCTCCAGGCTAATGGCCGGAAAATCCAGCGATTCTACGGCCGGGACGGCTTCTGCGCGCACGTTCAGCCCGATCCCCAAGACCACGCTCTCGGCCTGGCTTCCAAGCCAGACCGTCTCAGCCAGTATCCCACACAGCTTACGCCCTCGCACAAGAACATCGTTGGGCCACTTGATCTCCGGCTTTAAACCATATTTCTCTTCTAGCGCATAGACGACAGCCAGCGCGCCCAGCGCAGAGTACAAGGCAATGGACTCCCCCTCTTCCACCGCTGGACGGAGAACCAGGCTGCAAGCCAGGGCCGCGCCGGCCGGCGTGATCCAACTACGTCCGACCCGGCCGCGGCCGGCCGTTTGCTCGTCGGCGACGACCAGCGCCAGGTCCGCTGCGCCCTCGGAGGCCCAGGCCAGGGCCACGTCATTGGTCGAACCAATCTGGTTAAAAAACCGGACGCTGCCCAGGGGCAAGTCCGAAAGGATTCTACGAAGTGCGCGCTCGTTCATAAGCACACAGAAACCCGGTTTCACGAAGACTGGGTTTCTATTCTAAGACTAAGGAAGAACGTACCATGGGTTGACAAAGCCGCCATTCAAGCGAACTTCGAAATGCAGGTGCGCGCCGAACGAGTTGCCTGTATTCCCGGCCAGGCCGATAAAATTACCTGCGTAGACACCCTGGCAGGGAACAATATTGATCTGGCTGAGGTGGGCATAGAGCGTGAAGTAACCATTGCCATGGTCTATCATGATCACGTTGCCGTAACCGTAGTTCCAGCCACTCTGCGCCATCGTTACCACGCCGTTGTCGGCCGCATAAACCACGCCGCCGTCGCCATCCGCGATGTCAATTCCCAGGTGGCCGGACCAATAATCATTGCCTGAGAGGGAATGGTTAGACGCCGGCCAGACGAATGCGCCGCTGCCGACCGGCCCGCCGCCGCAGGCGGTACCGGAAACACTCGCCGTGCCAGACCTGCCGCGCGCAATCGTCGGTATGATCCACTGGACGAACTCACGCTTTCCGCTCGGCACCATCACGTATGTGCCCGGTTTTATTTCTGGATTGGTCAGATCAATGTCATTGCCGGGCCAATCCAGGATGTCATCCGGTGTGGCTTTGTATTTCGCGGCGACGGCCTCAATCGTATCCCCTGCCTGCCATGAATAGTAGACACCATCCACTGGAGGAATCTTTAAAACTTGACCGACGCGGATGCTATCCGGGCTATCTTGAAGGAGGTCGTAATTCGCCCACAGCAGTGTCTCTGGCTGGATGTTGAATTGCTTGGCAATGGCAAAGACCGAGTCGCCGCTCCGGACTGTGTATTCTTCCGAGTAATAGCGCGCCTGTTCGGGGATACTGGTTTTCAGGGAGACCAGGCGAGGTATGCCTTTCGTAATGGGGGCTGAAAGGCTGGTCAAAGATGGCATTTTGCCAGCTTCTGCCGTTGGGGCTGTCGTTGGGGAGAATTCCGGTGTGGAGGGGGACTCGAGGGATTGGATCTTCCAGAATGTAAAACCAAGCAGCGAGATAACGATAAAACCGGTCACGACCCAACTGAAAAAGTTGAACAGGCGCGCAGATTGCATGTTTGTACTCGTAAGGTTTACATCTCTTCTGTCAAATTTTCCAGGAATTCCTGATTGTTCCTCGTCCTCGACAGGCGTTGCAAGATGGCCTCTGTCGCCACGGCGGTATCCATACCGGCGCCCTGAGGCGGTGTGGAGATCATTTGAATGTACATGCGCCGCATCAGCCAAACACGCTGGATTAGGTCCGGGCCAAGCAGCAATTCCTCGCGGCGGGTTGACGAGCGTTCGATATCTATAGCCGGGAAAATGCGCCGTTCTTGCAGCTTGCGCGAAAGCAAAAGCTCCATGTTGCCGGTGCCTTTGAACTCCTCGTACACCACGTCGTCCAGGCGGGAGCCGGTATCCACAATACAGGTCGCGATGATGGTCAGCGAGCCGCCCTCTTCGATGTTGCGCGCCGCCCCGAAGAAATGCTTGGGCGGATAGAGCGCCGAGGGGTCCATGCCGCCCGAAAGCGTGCGCCCCGACGGGTTGACCACCAGGTTATAGGCGCGCGCCAGACGGGTGATGGAGTCCATCAGGATGACCACGTGGCGGCCGATCTCGACCAGACGCTTGGCGCGGTCGAGGGCGATCTCCGCCGTGCGGACGTGGGAGGTGACCGGTTCGTCGAAAGTCGAGGCGATCACCTCGGCATCCACCGAGCGATCCATGTCGGTCACTTCCTCGGGACGCTCGCCGATCAAAGCCACCATCAAATGTACGTCTGGGTATTGGGTGGAAATCGCGTTGGCGATCTCCTTCAAGATGGTCGTCTTGCCGGCCTTGGGCGGCGAGACGATCAGGCCGCGCTGGCCGCGCCCAATGGGGGCGATCAGGTTGATCAAGCGCGTGGCCAAGATGTCCCCCCTGGTTTCCAGGTCAAAGCGCACCTCGGGGAAGATCGGCGTCAGGTCTTCGAACCTCGAGCGCTGGCGAGCCTCCTCAGGGTCCACGCCGTTGACCGTCTCCACCTTGAGCAGGCCATAGTGCCGTTCGGATTCGCGCGGCGGGCGGACGTGGCCGATCACCAGGTCGCCGGAGCGCATTTCGTAGCGTCTCAACTGCGCCTGCGAGACGTAGACATCGTCCTCGCCGATCTGATACCGCTCCGAGCGCAGGAAGCCGATACCCTCGCTCATGATCTCCAGGATGCCGCCGCGCACCTCGAGGCCTTCTTTCTCAGCCTCCAACTGGCGGATGTGCAGGATCAACGCTTCCTTCTTCAGGCGATTGGCGTTCGGCACGCCCATATCCTTGCCCAGCGCGCGAAGCTCGGCGAGCGGTTTACTTCCAAGTTCAAGTATGTTCATATGGCTTTCTCGATGAAATCTAGATTTGGGTTGGGAATGATGGTAGCCAGTAGGCTACCAGGAAGGAAACGCAAACAAAAACAAGCGCCCCCAAAGATGGGCTTGTGATCAACTATTCCATTTTATAAGGTTGGGTTTTTTCCACATGCAATAAACTTGTCATCCCTACGAGGATGTTGCAAGCAGCTAAGTTGTGCGCATTATAGCACGAGAAAAGGGCGGATGCAAGCGGATTTTGAAGCCAATATTACCCTCATAGTAGCCATATTTCCCTGGCCCAGCCCGCCAGGGCTAGGCGGGCTACCATCAAGCCAGCGTCATGGCGCAGCCATCCGCGCGCGGATCGGAACCGCCGGTCAAGACGCCGGTACGTGGATCGCGCAGGATGATCGATCCGCGCCCAAACAGGGCGCGCTCCCACCCGCTCACTTCGCGGACCTGGTGCCCGCGTCCGTTTAAATCGGCCAAGACCGCCGCCGGTACGCCTTCCTCCAACGCCACCGCGCCGCCAGCCGTCCCGTCTTCGATGCAGAAGCGCGGCAGATCCAGCGCCGATTGGGGATCCATACCTTGTACAAGAGGCAGGAACACCTGCAAATGTCCCTGCGGCTGCATGAAGCCACCCATAACACCCATCGGGCCAACTAATTCCTCGCCCCATACTCTCACCCTCCCCCCTTTCTCCCCCCTTCCTCGGCCAAAATTGGGAGAGGAAGGAGGGCTGGGGGGGCTGGTGAGGGCCGCCTGTCCGCCCTCGAACCCTTCAGGAGATGATGTGGGGTGAGGGCGCGTAATCATCGCCGGGATGATCGTGTGATACGGCCTCTTCCCTGGCGCGAGGGCGTTTGGATGGGCAGGATCGAGGCTGAAGGTATGGCCGCGATTTTGCAGCGTGAAACCCCAACCGGAAGGGACGATGCCCGTGCCAAAGCCCATGTAATTGCTGTTGATGAACGAGCAGGCATTGCCCCACTTATCCACCACGCACAAGTAGACAGTATCCGAGCCAGCCACCGGTGCGCCGCGCGGCTGGTCGAGCGTGGCTTTCTTGGGATTGATGAGTTTACGCCGTTCGGCGGCGTATTCTTTCGAGAGCAAAGCCGAATAGACCTCTGAGGTCTTAAAGACCTCGGAGGTCTCGCGAAGTCGCGGGTCAGCCACGTACCAGCGCGTATCGGCGAATGCCAGGCGCAGGGCTTCGATCTCGAGGTGCAGCCTGTCGGCGGAGAGCGGATCGATAGGCAGATCGAAGCCTGCCAGGATGTTCAAGGCAATCAGCGCAGTCAATCCCTGCCCATTGGGCGGACATTCCCACAGCCGCAGGCCGCCGTAAGCGGCGCTGATGGGTTCATCCCAGGTCGAACGGTGCGCGGCCAGATCATCCACCGTCATACAGCCGCCAGCAGCTTGTATCGTCGCGGCGATTGCTTCGGCGATTTCGCCCTCGTAAAAAGCCTTCTTGCCGCCTTCAGCCACTTTCTGGAGGGTACGCGCCAGGCCTGGGTTGCGGAAGATCTCGCCCGCCTGCGGCCCGCGGCCAGCGATGGTCATCTCACCGCCATTCAGGGCTGATCTCAACTGCCGCTCGGCGGCGCGCTGCCAGAAGTAAGCCGTGATCGGCGCGACCGGGAAGCCCACTTCGGCCAGGCGGATGGCCGGAGCGAGCGCTTCGCCCACGCTCAACGTGCCGTGGCGTTCGACCAGATCGCACCACCCGGCGCAGGCGCCCGGTACGGTGATGGTATAGGGATGATAAGGCGGTAGAGGCGACTCATACCCTTCGGGTACGATGTGAGCCGCCCCTACGCCAAATCCATTTTTTCGCAGCAATTCCAGAGTCAGGGAAGCGGGCGCACGCCCGGAGCCGTTGAGGGCGGTGATCACGCCAGTCCCCGCCTCATAGAACAGGGCAAACATATCCCCGCCTATGCCGGTGGAGCATGGCTCGGTGACATTCAGCACGGCAGCAGTCGCCACGGCGGCATCGGCGGCGTTCCCGCCCCGGGAAAGGATCTCCAGACCAGCGGCTACGGCCAGCGGCTGGGAGGTCGCGACCATCCCGCCGCGTCCCATCACTGGGGAGCGGCGGGAGGCGAAGGGAAATTCATCCACCGGATTATTCTGCTTTCACCGGAAGCGTCGTTACCAGCACCTTGTCTACACGATTTCTGTCCATGTCCATCACTTCGAAGCGCAGGCCGTTCCACTCGAACTGGTCGGCAGTTTTTGGAATACGCCCCAGGTGCATCATCATAAAACCTCCGAGCGTCTCGTATTCCTCCTCGTCGGGCAGGTGGCGCAGGTTGAATATCTCTTTGAAATCATCGTTCGAGAGCATCCCATCCAACAGCCAGGAGCCATCCTGACGTTGGGTGGCCTGCGTTTCCCCCTCGAACTCGCCGACGATTTCTTCGAGGATGTCAGCCAGGGTCAACAGGCCCTGCACCACATCGAATTCGTCCACCACAAAAACCATTTCGCGGTTGGCTTCTTTGAGTATTTCGAGGGCGCGCGAGCCAAAGGCAGTTTCTGGAACATAGAGCGGCGGGCGGGCAATCTGCTTCAACTGTTGACCGTCCTGCAGGTCGGCCAGGAGCAAGTCTTTGGCCTTGATCACGCCCAGAACTTTATCCAGGCTGTCCTCGGCTACCGGAAAGCGCGAGAACTCACTTTCCTTGACTCTGCGGCGGATTTCTTCCACAGGATCGTTGACATCCAGCCAGACGATTTCGTTACGCGGCGTCATCAAGGCGTTGACGCGCTGGTCGGAAAGCGAGAAGACGCCTTCGACCATATCTTGCTCGGATTCCTCAAACACACCTGCCTGTGTGCCCTGGTCCAATTGGACAAGGAGTTCTTCTTCCGTGACAGGCTGCTCGGCGGTGTGTTTGACTCGCAGCAGGTGCAGGATCATATCGGTGGAGCCGCTCAAAAGGCGGACGACCGGTGAGGCGATCTTGGAAATGACCAGCATCGGGCCGGCTGCGGCGGATGCCACCCGCTCCGGATTCTGGATGGCAATGCGCTTGGGCACCAATTCCCCGAAGACAATCGAGAAATAAGTGATGACAATTACCACTACGAACAGGCTGATGGACTCGCTGTACGGCTGAAGGAACGGGATGCGGGCGATCAGTTCAGTGAGAAAGGTGGCAATGGCCGCGCCGCCGATGGCGCCGGTCAAAACATCAATCAGGGTAATGCCCACCTGTATGGTAGAAAGGAAGCGGTTCGGGGTCTGGGCCAGGTGCAGAGCGGCACGCGCCCGGCGGTCGCCGTCATTGGCGCGCGTCTGCAAGCGCGCTTTGCGCACCGAGAGCAAAGCCGCTTCTGACATCGCAAGAATCCCGTTGAAGAGCAGCAACAGGATAATTGCCAGGATATTCAGGCCAATTCCAGACATTGTAGGGTTTACAGGCGGAGAGGGTGGGATTCGAACCCACGGTAGACACGAGGCCCACAACGGTTTTCGAGACCGTCCCATTCAACCACTCTGGCACCTCTCCATATTCCGTGTCAAGTGTTCAAGTGTCACGTGATACTGGAATACTTGACACCGGAACACCTTGCCCGGCGAAGCATATTATATCCTAACTCTGTTGCTCAAAAACGTCATCCATTCTTTTCTAGCTCTCTTCGCATTTTTTTGAATCGCTCCCCGTACATGACCTTGTCCGCCAAGATGACCTTTTGCGGAATCTTGTAATTTGCTAACTTATCCTTACAAAACGCGCGCATCCGTTTCCTGAAATCGTTTAGCGACTCTCCCGTGTTGAGTTTGGCGCGCACTACAACCATTTGCCCGGTAATAGGACTTGGTTCCGCACTGACAACTACATCTTCCACGCCTTCCATCAGTTGCAGGACGCTCTCCACTTCCACCGGGTAAACTTTTTCGCCGCCTACGTTGATGATTTCTGACTTGCGGCCGAGGATGTGCAGGTATTCCCCATCCACTTTCACCACATCACCGGTTTTGAACCAACCATCCTCGGTGAAAGGGCTCGGCGCGTTCAGGTAGCCTAACATGGCTGACTCGGCCTTAATTTCCAACAAGCCATCCACAATACGTGTTTTGTAACTTTCCCCGCCAATCTTGACCCACAGGGAATCAGAAGATTTCGACCTCGAACGCAAAGTCCCAACCTCTGTTATTCCGTACTTTTGCATCATCTGGACGTGAGGAAAAAGTTCGTAAAAACTCTTAAGAGTATTTTCTGGCATTACTTCAGCCCCATATGTGACAATTTCCAGGGTACTCAAATCATACCTTCTGTATACTTCACTAAGTAAGAGCAGATTAATAAAAGTGGGTGATACGGGCAGAACCTGAGCTTTATACTTCTCAACAGCACTACATACCGTTTCAGGCGAGCGGTTAGGAACACATATTAGACAGCTTGTATTGGAAAGGTTGTAGAACAGTGTGTCAAATCCGCCGATATGATCGAATTGCAGGAAAGCGATTGTTCGTAAGGAGTGACGAACAATCTGATACTTATTCAGAAGATATACTAAATCGTGGACAACAGCCTTGCTCTTTCCTGTGGAACCAGAAGTGAATAGAATAAGACCCGGATGCTCAAGCTCTCTTAATCTTCGCAACAACACGTGATCTACCTGGCCTGACGTCTTTTCGAAGGAGACCTCATCGTCCTGATTGATATCAATGATCACTTGTGCCTGCGCGACCTGGCGAAACTCGGGCTTTCTCGCTCCGACCAAGATAGTTAGGGGCACGATAATGCATTGGTGTTCAATTAAGGCGAGCATAAGTGCTATGGCGCTCGGTGAAAAATCTGCTTCCAGTGCAACTACTGATCCAGGGGTAACCCCTTGGGATTCAATGCGCTCCAACCAATTATTCACGGCCGTTAATAACCAGCCATAGGTGTAAACACTATCGCGCCACACGATGGTATCTTCGTTTTGGTGTTCGCGAAACCGATCAAACAGGAAATCGATGAACATCAAACGCCCCCAAGATATATATTCTGACCAGTTATGAATTCGCTCTCTTTCCTCAAGTAAAAATCGATGACATTCGCGATATCCTCAAATGTTCCAAAGCGATGAATAGCTTGGCGAGCCAATAATCTGTTAATCTTCTCTTTCGACACCGAACGTATCAAGTCAGTCTGAACTGGCGTGGGCCCAACGGCGTTAACCGTGACACCAAACTCAGCAAGTTCTCTTGCCAAGACTTCGGTCAAAGAAACAATGGCTGCCTTAGAGGCGGCGTAAATTGCCTCTCCTTCCAACTTCCAAGGAGTCGCGACCGTGGAGAAATTGACAATCCGCCCAAAGTGCTTCTTCTGCATCAGTTTGGCAGCTTCACGGCAAAATAAGAACGTCCCCACCACGTTTGTATTGAGCACGTTATGAACCGTTGCCAGCGGCGTCAAGAGGCTGTGATTCATGGAAGCAATCCCAGCATTGTTGATCAAATGATCCAACACACCATATTTCTTCCGAACTTCGGCAAATAATCTCTTCACCGCAACTTCATCGGACACGTCAACAGCATAGTGTTCATATCCTTCTAAAGACCAATCAATTTCTGAGCGACTACATCCAACAACAATGTGCCCTTGTTGAACATAGTGTTCAGCCAGGAATTTGCCAATGCCTTTCCGCGTCCCAGTAATAAGCGTAATCGGCTTATCCACTATGTTTCCTCAACCTTTTTCATCAAGTCTTCCACATAATTAGCCAAAGCACCAATAGTCCTAAATGGACTGTGCTTTTGAGACATCGCTTTCTCGTCTGCCACAGTCAGCGTTACACCCAATTCACTTTCAATCGCCTGTTCAACGGCCACCACAAACGAGACCAAACCGAGTGAATCCAGTACCCCATCATGTCCGAACAACGGAGCATCTCCGCCTCGTTCCAAATCAATTTTGAATTCAAGTTGCTCATTGAATTCATTTGCAATCGGAGTGATTAGAGCTAAGATCTTCTTATTCTGGTTCACGACCTAATCTCCTTAGAAGACAAAATCAGTTGGTACCCGTTCAACTTTATGGGAACGTAGCACCTAAATCGCGATCCACTACGCTGCTGGAGGCAATCCGAGCTGTTTCTGATATGCCCGCCGAAGGATAAGTGGTAATGGAGTTTGCCCCGCGGGATTTAACTGTGGCGACTCGACCCAAATGCGGTTGACGATAAAACGTTTATCGAAACTCAAGCCTTTTGTATCGAAAAGGAGACCGACCAAAGGCGTTCTTTTCAACAAGGCGCCTAAATAATCCCTTTCGATGCCCATCGCCGAATAAGGGAAAGCAAATGGAACTGGCTCCTTGTTCGTCAGGTCGCGAATCACCTGGCAAGAATTGATGATTTCTTTTTCGATCTCTTCCTGGCTCAAGTGACCGAGCTTCCTGTGGCTCTGGCTGTGCGCCCCAATAGTGAAACCTTCCGCGGCCATCTGACGAATTTGCTCGCTGCTGAGGTAAGGTTTCTGTGTGCGCAAGTAATTCTCGACATCTATCCCCAGCATGTCACAGATTTTGGTCACATACTCGTTATTATTCACTTTCTTTATCCAGCGGATAAAGGAGGCCGGGCTATCCAGGTTCACCTCTAAAGACTCCCTCATTGCGGATAGAATATGAACGAGTTCGCCCGGCTCTAGAGAACTAATTGCTGCAATACACAACGAAACCTGATGAAGATAATCCATCTTACGATTATCCATCAGGTCGGTGGCTACGAAGAAAGTACAAGGGAGGTTATGTTTCAGCAGTAAGGGTCTGACCGCCATAAAACATTCAGAAAAGCCATCATCGAAGGAGAGAAACGCGGCCTTGGGTGGTAAACGGTTTTGCGAAGCAAGCGCACTGGCAAGTTCTTCGTAGGAAACAACCTGAAACTTCTTCTTTATATAAATTAGATCCTGCTCGAACACTTCCACGTGGCGATGCGGAAATAAGTGTTGCGCATGAGGGACCACTTTTTCAGCAACCAGATGATAAAAAAAGCTGATCACCTCACGCGGAACAAGGATTCGGTAGACAAAGTTCGGAATGTGATCTGCAAAGTGTAGAATTGTGTTCTTTAGGATTCGTTTCATGGATTATTTTCATCGCCTTGTGAGCGACTGTAGGTGTCTGCTCACCTGAAAAGCTCTTTCACCACTTACGAAAACGCCATATCGCCATCGTAATAATTCAACTGCATTTCCGGCCAGGCCTTTGCCAGGGGACTTTGGTCGTCCTTGGGGTGACATTGGGTAATGCGAAATTTTCTATGCAGCAACACCCTTTTTCGATTGCCGCCCGTGAGCATCTCAGCCTGCTCTTTTGGTAGTTCAATCCTATCTGCGAGGAACATTTGCCCAAACTTGAGAACCAGCGGTAACACAAATCTCTCGTCATTTCGGCTCGTCAAATGAATATCCATAAGCTTTAGGGCGATTTCCGAACGAATGGTGGAAACCGAAAATACAATATAGCCTTTGTATTCCTTCCCGTCAGGTGAGGTGATTTCTAATGCGATTTGCCGAAAGATCTTTCTTACGTCACTAAAATAATAATCGAGGTGTTCTGTCCTTGATTTTCCAGGTTCGACTTGCCACGGGTATTTCAGCATCCAGTTCACCACCTTTGTGCCGCGATACAGAGTGACTGCCGGTAGATTCGCCCATTGCTCCGCTGTTTCATCCCTAACTTCAGCGACTTCTTTATAGCTGATTTCATGCAACAATGTTTTGTATTTCAAGAGCAATAAACGAATAAAAACACGCTTCGTCAGGCTTCCGACGATGCGGTCAAAGCCTCGTGTTAGTGCATTGGCAATTTCAACCTTGCCTCCAAACGGGTGAAGCAGTTTTCGAAATAAACGTAATAGTGCCACAATGGGATTGAGCCTTTTCATCCCAGTGAGATCGAGTTCGAAATATTCGAGTGGTTCATGTTCCCAAAAAGAGAACAACTTACGCATAACCTGGCGCGCCGTGCTGTTGCCGGCGGCCAGGTAATCCTGGTTTAATCTCAACGCCGCGTTCATCAGTAGCGAACCAACTGATTTACCCCGCAGCTTGGGCGAGACCAGCCAGGTAGATAACCAATAGGTTTTATGAAGGGCATCACCATCTTTGAGCATGACTGGCATGATACTGAAGTAACCGACCAATTCGTCTCCATTATAAGCAACCAGCAGGGCGATGTCATCTCCATCCGCAAAAGGATTATGGGAGTGCGCCGCCGCACGCTGCATCGAAATTGGGATCATGGTATCTTTATTGGTCCCTTCGAGGCAATGGCTGGCAAAGGGGATCAGTTCTTTGATTTTTATTTTTTCTATCCGGATTTCATCTTGTTTCATACAATTCTCCTACCGCTCTTTTCCTCACACTCGAGGCCTCACGGCAAGAAATCCCTGGATTTTTATGTTTTTTCCTAAATCTCCACGCTCTCGTGCCAATCCGGATAGACGGTTTGTTTCAGCCCACGCTCTCCCAAGCATTCTATCAGGGCAGTGGCCGCTCGCTCTTCGCCGTGCACCAGGAAGATCTGCCTGGCCTGATCCTTGACCGACATGGCGTAATCTATCAGAAGAGTCTGACCGGCGTGGGAGGAAAGTCCGCCGATGGTGGCGACCTCGGCACGGCGGTGAAAGACTTCGCCGAATATCCTGACCTTCTGCTCGCGTTCAGCAAGGCGGCGGCCCAACGTATCCGGCGCCTGCCAGGAAACGATCAAGATCACGTTGCGCGGGTCTTCGATGTTGTTGCGCAAGTGATGCAAGATGCGCCCCGTTTCGGCCATGCCGGAGGCGGAGATGATGATCAGCGGCCCCTTGCGGTCGTTGATCGCTTTGGACTCTTCCACGGAGTGGGTATAAGTGAGTTGTTCGAATTCCAGCGCCGGGTGCTTGTGCCTGCGAATGAAGTCGTGGGTTTCTTTGTCGAAACACTCAGGGTGCTGCTCGAAAACTTCCGTGGCATGGACGGCCAGCGGACTGTCAACGTATACCGGCACAGACGGGATGCTACCCTCGGCGATCATCTCGTTCAGGAAATAAACCAATTCCTGGGTGCGTCCCACGGCGAAGGCTGGGATGATCACTTTACCACCCCGCTCGACCGTGCGCTTGATCACGTCCCGAAGTTCATTATATGCAACTTGAAAATCTTCGTGCGGCTTGTCGCCGTACGTACATTCCATCATCAAGTAGTCTACTTTGCCGCCGGGAAGGACCGGTTCGCGCAACAGGGGCATATGGTGACGACCGATATCGCCTGAGAACCACAGGTGCACCTTGCGCCCCTTCTCCTCGATCTCCAGCGAGACGCCCGCCGAACCGAGGATGTGACCTGCCTCCACCAGCCGGACGATCACGCCGGGTACAGGCTCGAAGGGTTCGTCGTAGGATACGGGTCGTAAGTATTGCGTCACCTCGGCTGCATTCTGCATCGTATAGAGCGGCTCGGCAGGCGGCTCGCCGCGCCGGAAACGCTTCTTGTTGATGAATTCGATATCCGCTTCCTGGATATGGCCTGAGTCTCGCAGCATGATGTCGGCCAGGTGTGCGGTGGCCGGCGTGGCGTAGATCGGGTTGCTGAAGCCCTGTTTGACCAGGTTGGGCAGGTTGCCGCTGTGGTCAATGTGGGCATGGGACAGGATGACAGCATCCACGCCGCGCGGTTCAAAGGAGAAGTTTTGGTTGCGCTCGTAAAAATCCCGCCGGTGACCCTGGAACAGGCCGCATTCCAGCAGCAGCCGGGAACCGTTGATTTCGAGCAAATGTTGAGAACCGGTAACGGTGCGCGCCGCGCCGTTGAAATGGATACGCATGGGGAACCTCTACTTTTCCAACAACTCCAGAATCTTGGCGCCGTACTCTTCGAGCCGCCAGGGAGAGTCGGGCATCAACGCTGCCAACGTCTCTAAATTCTTCGGGTTTTTCTCGGCGATGATCTGCATGAACGGGCGCGGCAGCACCACGTCTGATTCTACGCCCAGCTTCTTCGCGGCGCTTTTTCGCCACTGACGAAGCGCATCCAGCCGCCTGAGGAAGGACTCGTCGGGGCGGAGTACGGAAGGGCGCTGCACTGGCCTGGCCTGCATCCCTCGCCGGACGGCTGTGAGGATGTCGCTGGCGAAGAGGTTTATCTGCCGACTGGTTAAACCAGCCGCTTCCAAATGTTCGTATCCCTGTGGCTTGACTTGGGCAATGTTGACCAGGGTCTTATTGCTGATAACTTTGAACAGCGGGCGGTTCATGCGTTTTGCCTGCCCCTCACGCCAGCGGCAAAGTTCCTGGAGGATGGCCAATTCTCTGTCTGTGAATTCCTGCGTACCGCGGACGCGCTGCCAGGCCGCGCAGCCGTTCGCGTGGCCGTTGACCTGGCAAATGCGGCCAAATTCCTCGCGCGCTAACCTCCAGCGATCCACCTCTTCCAACTCGGCTTGCAACAAGTCGCGCAGTTCGAGAAGATAATGCGTATCCAGCCGGGCGTAATTCAGCTCGTCGGGCGAGAGCGGACGCTGCCCCCAATTGGCTTTCTGGTAGCGTTTGTCCACCACCACGCCGAACTTTTCGGCCAGGATGCTGTCCAGCCCCACCTGTTTATATCCCAGGATGCGCGCCGCCTGCATGGTATCGAAGATATTGGCAAAGCTGAAGCCAAAGTCGCGCTTCAGGGTGATGATATCGTACTCGGCGGCGTGAAAAATCTTCTCAATTCTCAGATCAGCAAAAATGGGAGCCAGGGGGGAAAGATCGTCCAGCTTCAGCGGGTCTAGCAGATAATCCCTCTCAGGCGTGGAGAACTGGATCAGGCAGACCTGCTCGCGGTAGGCGTGCAGGCTGTTGGATTCGGTGTCCACCGCCAGGCGCGGCTGGCGCGACAACTCGCCAGCCAATTTGTCTAGTGTGGCTGGCGTGGCGATCCAGTCAGGCGGAGGGAGCGGTCTGAACGGCATGGAGTGATTATACTGCTTCTCGCATAAATCTCTGAGCTTGCTGTCACCGAATCGCTCGCAAATCAGGGGGTTTGGGTTCAGATATTTACCGAGTAGGCCTTCGGCGCAGTACCCTGTAAGACATAAATCGTAAAACGTAAGGCCACATTTTACGCTTTACGATTCCCGTATCTTCTCCATCACCAGCGCACTTTCCGCATCGTTGTAATACTTCCGCCAAGTATCCACCTCAAAATACCCCTCCACCTGGTACAACCGTATGGCTGCCTGGTTCGACGGCCGCACGCACAGGCGGATGCGTGGCTGCTTTATCCGACTCTCGCATTCAAACAACAATGCCCGGGCTATCCCTTGCCTGCGGTATTCTGGCAAGACTCCCACCGTCGCGATCCAGGCAATCCCCTCAACTGGACGCAGGTCAGCGGCGATGAAGCCGATCATCTTTTCGCCGTTCACCGCTTTCAGGCGGATGACATCCGGATAGGTCAGGACCGCGACCAGGTCCAGAAGCGGCCAGGCGTCTTGGAGGAAACAGGCCTGTTCGATGCGGCGCAGGCTGCCGAGGTCACGCAGAGTAGCGGGGAGGATGTTCATCAGTGAGAAGTAAGAAGGTAGGAGTAAGAAGCCTCCCGCAGATGCGCGAGAGGCTTCTATTTTACTCTTTCCTTATTACTTTTTACTTCTTACTTCTTACTTCTTACTTTTTACTTTTCCTTCGCCTTGACGAAATTCTCGATCATGCTGGTGAATTCCATCGGGAAGATGAACTTGGTGGAGGCGCCCTGGCCGAGGTTCTTGAGAGTCTCGAAGTATTGCAGGGTCATGGTCTTCTGGTCAATGGTTTTGGCGGCGGCGAAGATCTTCTCCAGTGCCACCGAGAAACCATCAGCTTTCAGCACCTGGGCCTGCTTCTGACCTTCGGCCTCCAGGATGGCTGACTGCTTCTGGCCTTCGGCCTGCAGGATGGTGGCCTGCTTATGCCCTGTAGCTACATTGATAGCAGCATCACGATTGCCCTCCGATTCGGTCACCACGGCACGGCGGATGCGCTCAGCGGACATCTGCTTGTTCATGGCGTCCTGAACGTCCTTGGGCGGGATGATCTCGCGGATTTCGACGTTGGTCACCTTGACGCCCCAGCGCTCGGTCACTTCGTCCAGTTTGGTGCGCAGGGTCTGGTTGATGTGCTCACGCTGCGAAAGGACTTCGTCCAGCGGAATGCCGCCGATGACGGAACGCAGGGTGGTGGTGGCCATACCGGCCGATGACAGCTCGAAGTTGGCGACGCCGATGACGCTCATGGTCGGATCCATCACCTTGAAATACCACAGGAAGTCAATCGAGATGGGGGCGTTATCCTTGGTGATGGATACCTGGTGCGGCACCTCGCGCACCTGCTCGCGCAAATCCGCTTTGACGGCCCGGTCAATGATCGGGATGAGCAACACCAGGCCCGGTCCCTTGGTGCCGACGCAGCGTCCCAGCCGGAAGACGACCAGCCGCTGGTACTCGTTGACGATGCGGATGGCGTTGGCCAGGAAGAACACCAGCACCACGACGACAAAGGCGACGACGCAAAGTACGGTTGTTGTAACTGTTCCTGAAGTCATTCCTTCCTCCTTGAACTAGATATGGATGGATGATTAGGTTGACTGGTCCTCGTGCTCGACGACCAGGATGAATCCCGCGCGGCTGACCACGCGGACGCGGCTGCCGGCCGGGATGGCTTTCTCGCTGCGGGCGCTCCACAGCTCCCCGCCCACCTGCACCGAGCCTTCTTCATGGACGCGGGTCTTGGCCTCGCCGATCTGGCCGATCAGCCTCCCCAGGTCGTGGATCGGGCGGGCGCCGTGCGCCTGGACGGCCTTTCGGACAACCATCCACAAGAATGCGGCTGTCAGCGCAGAGACGACAATGGCCAGGATCGGATTGACCGCCGGCCAGAATCCAGCGCCGGGAAATAGATACACCGAACCGAGGATGACGCCCAGCAAGCTGACCGCCAAGAAGATTTCCCGCTTCGGTTTGCGCATGGCGTAAACGAATGGGATGATGCTCAACACCAGCACGATCAGCGCCCACAGGTTGAAGCCGAGATTGTAAACCGCGTATCCGGCCAGCGCCAGCAAAAACAATGCGCCGACCTCCAGTATCCCCGTGCCGGGGGTGACGATGGCCAGCAGCAGTATAACGGATCCGAGCACCAGCAGAACGTAAGCGAGGTTGGGGTTTAAAAGGAGTTCCATAACCTTTCCTTTCTTGGAGACGCCAAAATGATTATACAACAATCGGCGGATTTGTGCTCCACTTTAACATACGCAAATCCGCGATCCTGGTTTTCGTAGGTCGGGATTCAATCCCGACAAGGTGGCGGAAAAGCCGGTTTTACGGACCGGAGGGTTTGGGGTAGAATACAAGGCGGAGAATAAAGGAGAGCGATATGCCTACTTTCACTGTTGGTCTTGCTCGCACTTATTTAGTAGAAGTTGAAGCACCAAGTATTGAATCTGCTCTTCAGGCTGCTAACTTTGTAGGTTGCTCGGATGAATCCGGGAAGATAGAAAGAGAAGAGATCGGTTTCCGGATAATCGAGGTCAAGATATTGGAACAAGATGCTTTTGAGGTGTCCTAACTGTGACGGAGATTGGGAAATGGATTTCCTGAACAAAATCTTTCAGGGTGATTGCGAGGAAATTCTAAAAGAACTTCCTGATAATTCTATTGATTTAATCTTTACTTCACCGCCATATGCCGACCAGCGCGCCAAAACATACGGCGGGATTAAACCCGATCACTATGTTGATTGGTTCATGCCAAAAGCAGCTCAATTCTTACGCGTCTTGAAGCCCACCGGTACTTTTATTTTGAATATCAAAGAGCGCGTGGTGGATGGTGAGAGACATACCTATGTTATTGATCTAATTCTACGGATGCGCGAGCAGGGTTGGCTTTGGACAGAGGAATTTGTCTGGCATAAGAAAAATTCATATCCGGGCAAATGGCCTAATCGTTTTCGCGATAATTGGGAGCGGTTGATTCAGTTCAATAAGTCAAAGCGGTTCGCGATGTATCAAGAAGAGGTTATGGTTCCGATTGGTGATTGGGCTAAAGACCGCTTAGCGAGCTTAAGCGAAACAGACAAAACGCGCGACGAATCAAGGGTTGGAAGCGGCTTCGGGAAGAATGTTTCTAACTGGCTTGGCCGCGATAAGGTTTATCCTACGAATGTAATTCACATGGCTACTGAGTGCGGAAACAAGAACCATAGCGCAGCCTTTCCCGAAGAATTGCCCGCATGGTTTATAAAACTGTTTACCAAACCTGGCGATGTTGTTTTAGATCCATTTGTCGGCTCTGGCTCGACAGCAGTCGCGGCCATTCAGTTAGGGCGAAATTACGTTGGTATTGATATTAGCCGCGACTATACTGAATTAGCACGGGATCGTGTCTCGGAGAGACAGATTCGGATGTTTGCTGAACAGAAAGCCATTTATACAACAGAAAGGGAGGAAAGCAAATGAATCCGTTAAATCTTGATGAAGTTCGGGAATATGTAAACGAGAACATAGTGG
>Ga0315293_10001498_pt1 | contig 22686 bp, 15 predicted proteins | sample YL17G13_20_MG_FD_203071 | JGI IMG/M metagenome (GOLD analysis project Ga0315293, IMG submission 203071) | Sediment microbial communities from Yellowstone Lake, YNP, Wyoming, USA - YL17G13_20 | ecosystem: Environmental > Aquatic > Freshwater > Lake > Sediment | place: USA: Wyoming | collected...
CGCTACGACAATCACCGACGAGATGTGCATTGCCGCCGCTTACGAGCTGGCCCAGTTGGCTATAGACAACGGACTTCATGAAAACTGCATCCTGCCCACCATGGACGATTGGCAAGTCTTTCCGCGTGAGGCCGCCGCGGTCGGCATGAAAGCTATCGAGCAGGGTGTGGCTAAAAAAATCCTTTCCCGCGATAAACTGTTCCGCATGGCCGCCGACAAAATCTCACGAGCTCGCTCCCTCACGCGAACGATGATGGATACCGGCTTTATCGAGATTCCTCATCGCTATGTAATGACTGGCGACTAAATATAATTCATATCTGAATTACGCCGTCGGGCCGACCGGCCCGGCGGCGTTTCTTATTGGGCACGTGATATGATGTTCCGATGGCTCATCAACCGGGCGGATCGACGCCTCGCCCCGGCCCCTGCCGGCGGGGCTCCCTCGGTCAAAGACCGAGGGTAGAAATCCCCGCAGCATTTGTTAGAGTTTCCGATCAAGATTCACAATCTGCCCAGTGGAGATATCCAGGGTTTTCGCGAGACGGGGATTTCCCGCCCGATGGGCGCGGCCCCGCCGCCAGGGGCCTTCATGCTTGTGCCATTGCATGGTCGTCGACAAGCGAAAAAACAGGAGCCGGGCTCTTGGCGGAACCCGGCTTTGATTATTACCCATGTATTTCGAAAAACGACTTAAACTATGCCCCCACCTTCATGCGTTTTATCATCAGGCTTGGCGAGGTCATATCCCAATGGAATTTGATGTCATCGCATATGGCTCCGATACCCATAAGGATCTCATCCGCTGAGGCGGCTAATGTCACTCCGGCTACCGGCCTTATTTTCTTGCCATTTTCCACCAGGATACCATTTATGCCCGCCGAATACTGGCCGGTTACGCTATGCAGGCCCCAGCCTTGCGTCTGTTCGACAATGATACCCTTTTTTAATGAGGCAACCACGTCCTCCAATTTATCCTTGCCGGGCGCTATATAGAGGTTGGAGTGATTAATCCCCGGAGTTGAGCCGTAATCCTCGCGATAAGCGGATCCTGTCGGCGAAACCTTGGCTTTGGCGGCCGTCTTGTAATCATAAAGAAAATTCCTGACAACGCCGTTTTCAATCAGAACGGTCTTTTGGCATGGTGTCCCTTCGTCGTCCACAGGCCGGGTGGATATCCCGCGCGGCATGAGAGCATTGTCGATTACAGAGAAATTAGCAGTTGCCACGGTCTTGCCGAGCTTATCCGCCAGGAATGAATACCCCTTATAGGCGTTATCTCCATTAAGCGCGAAATTGAGTCCCCAATAAATCGAGCCGGCTGACCGGGGAGTAAAAACAATCTCATAATCCCCTGGCTCAATCGGTGTCCCACCCACAAGTTGGACCGCCTGTGAGGCGTAATAGGCCACTATTTCCTCAGGTTTGGGCATATCATTGAAAATAGTGGCGAACATTGACCCCTCGCCCGGGAACATCTCCTCACCTTTCGAGGCCACCACAGATATGCCGACCCTGTAAAAGGTTGAATCGTAGCTGAACCTGACTCCCCTGGAGTTGGCGAGGGAACGCGTAGTGACGATCTCCTCGTACGATACGCCATTCGATTTGGAAATGAAAGGATCGAATTTCAGGGCCAATTGCTCTAGTTTTTTCAAGTAGTCAATTTTATCCTCGACCGGCTTATCCAGTTGTCTTCCGTCATAAATATCAAGGTCTTTGGGATAATCAACCGGCCCAGGCATGCCGGCGAACGGATCCTTCTCGGTTTTCTGGGCCATAGCGGAAAGCTTGGGGATCATAGAATTAATCGATGCTTCGGAGGTGTCAGTCGAATGTGCGAAAGCCATCTTGCCGCCTGCGAAAAATCTGATTCCGATACCGCCGGGGTCGGCCTTTTTTATGGATTCGACCTGACCATCGCGGACGGAAATGACCAATGTCCTGCGCGAAACACCAAAGACGTCTGCCATCTCAGCCCCGGCCGAGACACACTGCTCTAGAATTTTATTTAATTGCTCCATGTCTTCCTCCTCACGCGCTTCCGCCGACCGTGATGCCGCTTGCGATGCGGACGGTCGGTTGACCCGATGTCACCGGAACCCACTGATCCTTGCCGCATATCCCCACGCCAAGCTTCAAGTCGTTGGCGACCGCATCGATATTGGTGAGGACGTCGATCCCCCTGCCGATGAGAGTGGCGCCGGATACCGGGCCTGTTATCTTGCCGTTCTCGATCAAATAGGCCTCCCTCACGGCGAAATTGAACTGGCCGGAAATGGTATCGACGGAACCCCAGGAAAGGGATTTGATATAAATGCCTTTGGGCGTGTCCGCGATGATATCGGCTGGATTTGACTTGCCGTTATCGAGAAATGTGTTGGTCATACGTGGAATCGGATAATGATGAAAAGACTCGCGACGCCCATTGCCGGTGGGCGCCATTTTCAATTGCCCGGCCGATATCAAATCATGCATGAATCCGGTTACAATCCCATTTTCTATAAGCACATTTCGTTGTCCCGGAGTACCCTCATCGTCGAACTCAGTCGTGCCGCGGGCATTTGGCCAGGAGGAATCATCAACTAATGTAATTAGGTCAGATGCAACCTTTTTGCCGAGCTTGTCAGCGTATATCGAAGTTCCCTTGTAGATGAAATCCCCCTCGAGGCCATGACCGACTGCTTCATGCATAAGCACACCGCCCCAGCCGCATTCCATTACTACCGGCATCGTGCCCCCAGGAGCGGCCTTGGCAGCCAGCATATCGACCGATTCGCGGGCCGCCTCTCTGGCGGCATCGACCATGCTGTTTTCATCGAAAAACTCGAATCCCTGATGCGCCGAAATACGGCTTCTCCCCTGGTGACGGACTCCGTCTTTCTCAGCCAAAACCTCAATTACGATCCATATCAGGGGAAGCTCGTTTTCGATTCTCAGGCCGTTTGAATTTGCCACCCTTCGTTTCTTGATATGGTCGTAGTAAGTAATATCAACCTGTTTGATATGGGAACTGAAATCGCGGGCAACCTGCTCTGCCTGTTCCATCAGTTCCATTTTCCTGGCCTCGGAAATGGAAGCGAGCGGTATCCTTGCCGTGATATACCCCGGCGCCTTCTTGTCCACAGGTGCGGCTACCTCAATATTCCTCGGCGAATTAGCGATGAAGGCTGCTGTGGCGGCCGCCTCCCTTGCACCGGCAAAATCGACCCCATTAATATAGGCATAGCCATTCTTGACGCCGTCGACGGTCCTGACGCCGGTACCCTCGGAAAAACCGAGGACGGCCTCCGAAAACACGCGTTCGGATAATTTCAGCGACAATGATTGGACTGATTCAAAATAGATCTCCGAGAAATCGCCGCCCCTGGCCAGAGCTTTGGATAGAAGCGTCTTCACTTCATCATCGTCGAAAGGCGGCGAAAAGGCGCTTTCGGCTCTGAGCTCGGCAAAACTCAACAGCTTGGGGGCCAAAAACGATGCTGCCGACAGCAGCATAATCTGCCCCATAAAATCCCTGCGATTTATTGTCATTTTTCCTCCGATAAGGCCCCCATTGGGTGTTGTCAGGACGCTTCATGCGTAAAGAATAAAGATATTTATGATTACGCTACGCTGTCCGATTGGATTCATTCTAATAACACGGTCAGCATTTTTCAACCAATTTTATAAGGTGCAATAATCTAAAAGACCGAGTCGACCAAAGCGGTAGTCGACCTAATCATCGACATCGCAAAGTATTCCCTCACGCACCCTTCATGAAATCTAACCATTGATTGGATATCTGCCATCGTCATTATCGATTCTAATTGGCATTATTATTGTGTAATTATGCATTTTTTTGCATTCAGTTATCAATATGTGCATGTATATTTTAAATTCTCTATGGCTAAGTGATTGATTTATATTATCTTAGGTTAATCATGATTACGAGAATTTGGGCATGACGTTTGCTGATATATTCCCCATATAGATTAGGACTTTTACCTTTGAAGGCGGAATGATGAAAAAAGCTACACTGATAGTAATTTTAATCCTCGCAATGGCGCCACTGGCTTATGCTGTGCCACCACTGCAACTTTTTATTAGCGGGGCAACATATGATTGGAATGAGCAGTCGTGGATTGTAACAGGCAATTCCTTCGATCTATATGTCGTATCGGCGAGGAATGCCAAGCATGATGTCATGGTCAGCCTTGCGCTGGCTTCAACTGATCAGCCCTCGGACGCCACTATTAATTTCGCTGGGAATGATATAGGCTCTTCCGACTGGCGGTTCGGCTACGCCCCAATCGACAACGCCTACTGGCGGTGGAATGGAGGAGAGGATCTTCCCAGGCATGGAATTTACCCTACCTGGTTTACCGAAATAAACACCGGTAACTATGGCTTATCCAGCAACGTAGGAGACGTCCAGCCTGACGTATATGGTAATTTCTGGAATCCCGCCACAGGGTCGGGCAGCGCTCCGGCTGATGGCGAAGTTAAGATGTTCCATGTGGAAACCGGCGGTGTATATTCGTATGTTCATTTCGATGCCTACACGCTTAATCCCGATGGCTCGATCGACCAGTTTGCTCCATTCTCACATGACGCGGAGGATATCCCGGGCGAAATCCCCGAACCAGGCACCATGGCCCTGATGGGCACTGGCCTTTTCGGAATGGCAATCGCGGGCCTCAGGCGCAGAAAAAATTAATTCTATATCTCTAACGCAAAAGGTGGCCGCTCCAACTTTGGGGCGGCTTTTCTATTACATGTTCTTGATCCGGGCGATCAACGTGGGCACGATCAAATCAGCATATTATTGGCTTGCTGAGTGACCATCTGTCTATTATAATGGCGCCGCAACAGATTCGCTGATGGAGAGGTGGCCGAGTGGCCGAAGGCAGTTGCCTGCTAAGCAATTGGCGGGGTAACACTCGCCCCTGGGTTCGAATCCCAGCCTCTCCGTTTCTTTTTTCTCGCCTTTTGTAATATTTTACCTGACAATGAGTTAACATTTTGCTTTTGTGGCAAAAACAAGGTTGTGACCAATTTGTGACCATTGTTAGAAGGTCATGTGGGAGACTTGCCACGGGAGTCATTTATAAGACAGGCGACGTCTGGTATATCGATGTCCGCTCCAAGGGAGGCAGAATCAGAAAAAGGATCGGCACATCAAGAAAAATTGCCGATCTTGCCCTAAAGGATGCCGAGGTCAGAATCGCCCATGACGAGTTCGGATTTGCAGGCAAGAACGACATCGCGACTGTAAATTTTATTGATAAGTCTCTTGAATACTCTCAGGCTCACCACTCGCCCAACACTTATAAGCGATATAGGGCCGTTATAGACCACTTCAAGAGGTTCCTGTCTGTCAGACCTGAAATCACTCTTCTCTCTCAGGTGCAGGCCAAGGAGATCGACGAGTACAAGATCTTCCGCAAGGGGGGGTCAATCCCAACGGCGACCCGGTGGAGTCTGACGATGATATTACAGGCTACTCACGCAAGGGAGCCAGGGCCCACACCATTAATTTCGAGTTGAGCACACTTAGGACTATCCTCCTTAAAATGCTATATTAATCTAGACATTACTATCTTGCGCGACAACCAGGGTATTATCAAATCACATCATATTTACAGGGCCCGATGCTGCCCTATACTATAAATGAGCTTGAAAGTTCTGTGTATCGTGCAGCCGGCCCCGCTTATTATCACTCTCAGCAGACTCTGGATGTTTCAGCAGATATTCCAGCGGCTTTCCGGCATCCCCAAGCGGATACGCCGAGGTTTTCAGCGTTTCCTCTGCCAATACAACTTCTGAACCATAAGCTGTAACAATCGCGTCTGCTTTTATAAATCGAAAGACCCGCCAATTACAATACCGGCATCAAAATAATTATGAAAATGATAAATAATTTCATAATACGGAAACCCTTGATGCAGTTCTACTTGTTTAAGCTTGTCAGTGCGAGAGTTTCTTTCCTGATCAGCTGGCTTAACCAGCTAAATCACAGATGATACCAATCGAAGGAGGATCCCTTGAGGCGCCTTATCACATTCACAGTTTTAGCCGCAGCTTTACTCTGCGTATCGGCATCACATGCTGAAAAACAGCAAGTTGTTCCTGGATTCGCCTGGGCGAATGGAATACTTTATGGCACGAAAGCGTCATCGAAATACGAGCCCGCGGCAGGAGCTCGGGACACGCTCTTGGTATTTAAGGGCTTGAAGGGGCAGAGAGCGGTCGCGGAAACCGGCCCTGGAGATATTAATTATCATGACGGCCGCTGGCAAGTTGTCTTTTTGGAGTACACGCCCGAAGGAAAGGCCGCGTTTGATGTCAACAATGATGGTTTTTCGGAATTTGAGATTACAAGCTGGGATATGGCGCAACACTACTTGAATGAGCACAATTATTTCAAAATAGTGGAACAGGGACCCACATTTGATTCACCACTTATGAGGCCCAAAGGTCTGGAGCCGCCCGATAAGGCTGCAAAAAAATAATGTCATGACTGGAGTTAGAATAAAAGAAGGATTTTAGTCCAAAACCGGCGGTCGATTCCGTCCTTAGATCGAGTATCGTGGCTTGATCTCGAAATCGAATACTATTAGGAGCTTTGGGGAGGGTGAGATTGGGTCCGCCATTTCCTTGATGGTTTATTTATCCAACCATCTGCAACTTGTTTCATAAAACATCGACTTTCTTAGAGAATCTCCCATTGTTTGATTTCCCCTCCAGCCACTTTTCAACCTGACTGACTTTGAACCTTACCGGATTTCCGATATTGATATGCGGAATGAACCCTGGTGCGTCCAATGGTAGATGATGGATGGCGGTACCTTGAGGTACTTGGCTATCTTGTCGACTGTCAGTGGATTTGAGGAAATAAAAAATATTTTTGGGCCTATTGCCACTAACAGGGGATTAGTGGAACCTCCAAAATAAGGGGGCTGCCCTTTCGAGCGGCCTCATCAAATCCGGTATCCAGGTAGTTCTACCCCCTAATCCTGATATGTCTTGACTCTTCAGTGTCGGTGATTTTATCGGCATCACAGCCGGCACTGGCGGATTCAAGGATGATGGCGGGCAATCGGAATAAGCTCTTAGCCCGCAAAGCTAATATTTTTTTTCAAATGAGGAGAATAGGCAGGTGGAGTATGGCCCATAAGCCAAATCGCCAGGCAACGGATTTGCGCACATTCTTCGCGAGAAATCCGAAGTAAATCCCCTTTACAACCGTATTGCTCATCATTGATATAATAATAGCTGAGATTGCCAGGGTTTGAAACAGAGCCGTTTGATTGACTATGGATAAAATAAAAGGATCAATATCCGTGACTCCTACTATACCCGCAAGAGTTATCAAACCTGCATTGCCATAAAACCTTTCCGAGAGAATTGTCATGACCGACAGAATCACAAACAGGGAGGCGAAAATTATTGCCGGCCTGATCTCAAAGGGATTTTTTACGGTTTGCACGGGGGCTTTTTCTGATGCTGGGATTCTTCCCTCCTTATGAATGGAGAGAATTAGCCCAATTATTGCAAGTAATATTAATTTTAGCCATATATACTTTACAAATTCCGGCCTGATAAACCATATCAATGCCAATATACGGATATACATGACTGAACTGGCCAGAATCGTGGACTGTAAGGCATTTACACTTCGATCGGGTGAGTTCTGTGCAATTCTGCCGGCGGCAATGCTCACGGCAGTACTGGAAACAATCCCTCCCAATAAACCCGACAGCCACAATCCTGCTCTGCTTCCAAATTTCTTTGTCAGGAAATATCCAGCAAATCCAACTGTAGAAACAAGAACTACAATTTGCCATATCTTTCGCGGATTCAAATTGAATTCGGTATATTCCTTATTGGGGAGCACGGGAAGGATGATCAGCGTAATGAGCATAAATTTCACTACAGCAAGGAATTCAGCATTGTTCAGGCGCTCCACATAATTTTCAAACATCGCCTTCTCAGAAAGGAGAAATGTACCTACTATGCCAAGCGCCATCGGCACCCAGATATCCGTTAGCAGGCATAAAGCTCCCATGACGAAAGTAAGCAAGGCAGCTACCTCGCTGGTCCAGCCGACAAAATCGTGCTTGAGTTTTGCCAAATATCCTACTATCGCAAGCGCCGTTAGTGACAACATTCCCACGGGTAAAGCCAGGGCCACATTAATGCTTACCAGCCATCCACAGCTAAAACCATAGACCCCTATAAGGGAATAGGTCCGGACCCCTGCGAAAACCCGTCCCTTGGTAGCAAAACCCGAGCTCTCTCTTTCCAGCCCGATCAAAAAAGAAAGCCCCAAAGCGATAAAGAATCGCAGTTGAATTGGCAGATTGATATCGTTCATGCAAGCACTATTAGCATATTTGATAAGGGTTTGTCAAATAATATCATTCGGCACTATTGAAGAGTGAATCGCCGGGGTAACTCGCCAATAATATCGTATTTAATTGGCTTCTGCCTTGGGCAATTTGGTTATTAATTATAGGGACGCTTTCTGCATTATTCCTCCGCAATTAAACTCCGTGTCGAAGCAGTATATTCGATTTTTCGCGCAGTATCCCACTCCCGCCAGGGATGCAGCATCAAATATGCAATATTAATATTGCACCGCCCTTGTATTTATCAAGTAAATTTAATAACTTGCCGCATTGCCACTAAGGTGATGTTTGTGGAACCCCCTAATTCCCAACGAAAAAAATGAATTGCATTTGCCCCAAATTGGGCTTTAGAATAGGACTGTAATCATTAACGGCTAAAGGGCACGGCAAGGGATATGGCACCCTTTCTTGGAAAGACGTTTATTGGTGATTCAACTATCGCCACGGCGACGCGTGGTATCGCATTCCGACCAGAGCCATGAATCTAAAGCTGGCCCTATTCGAGCTCGCCGAGACTCAGGCATTCCTCGCAGGGCGCGAGTTTTCATGGAAGAGACAATCGGGCCTTGCGGGAATTTGTATTAATGAAAAATACAACTGGTATTCAGGAGCTGCAGCAGCGATCTGTGACCATTTGTCGCCAAAACCGGCATAATTGGATACAAAAGGACAAAAACAGAGAAAGAATCACAATTCATTAACTAATATGGCCTTATAATGCATCATTCCATAAATCAAAAGGTCGGCAAAAATGGGCTGTGGAGAATCCCAGCCTCTCCGGTTTATATATTATTCTCCTCAATTTATTTAATTGTATAAGAGCTCTGAAATCCAGGAAGAGTCTATGAAAAAGGAAACTGTCAAAGGAAATCGCTCGGGGGCTGGTACAACTGATGATCTGGTAAGAAACATCCGAAGATTTTGCAGAGAAAATGGCGATCCAGCCATGGTCAAGAAGTACAGCCGTTTTTTTAGGGAAGGTTATGACGCATACGGCTTGGATGACAAAGCCTACGAAAGGTGCGTGGAATTGATATCCAGGGACACCGATATATCTCTTCAAACGGTATTAAATATGGCTCGACCCCTTCTTGAAAGCGGCAAATACGAGGAAACCATAATTGCCATACGATTCCTTAAATTTCATATTCCGGCATTTCAATCTGAAACTTTCAAGCAACTTGAAAAATGGTTCGATTACGGAATTGTCAACTGGGCTCATGCCGATATCCTCTCAGGCGATATCTTCCCCCTATTTCTTCAAAAAGAGATAGTTGCCTTGAAGGCATTTGAGCCTTGGCGCAAGGGCCATAATAAATTCAAACGTCGAGCGGCGGCAGTTACTCTGATTAAGCTGCAGAAGGGTGAGAAAGATTTCAAACGATTTTTCGAGTTTATTGAACCACTGATGATGGACGAGGCCCGCGAGGTGCATCAGGGCGTAGGTTGGTTCCTGCGTGAAGCATGGAAAATCAGAAAGGCCGAAACTGAAAATTTCCTTGTGAAGTGGAAGGACAAAGCCCCCCGACTAATTTTCCAATACGCAACCGAGAAGATGACGCCGGAAGAGAAGAAACGATTCAGAAAAGCCAAATAGAACAAATATACCCACTTGTCGGCAATCATCTCATGGTGCATCCCTCTTAATTGCGCTTGCCCTTTTAAGAATAACTTGTATTATTATCCCGGATTGGAAAATTCTCAGCCCGTTGTGAAATAAGGGAGATATTATGAAAATGGTGGATGACCTGAAAAAGGGTCACGTTGAAATCCTGGAAGCTATAGAGGGCCTGAGTTCCGAAGAACGTGGCAGGCCGAGCACGATCGGCAATTGGTCGGCCCGCGATGTTATTCTTCACTTGGCCATGTGGGACGGCGAGGCGCTCAAGGCATTCGCGGTCTGGCGCACCGGACATGAATACGACTGGTCTTATACCCCCGATTATGACAAATTCAATGCTTTTTGGATCGAGAATACTAAGCAACTGAGCGCCAGCCAGGTTATCCAGATGTTTAACCTGATACGACACGCGCTCGTTCGCGATATGGAGGGTATCCCCGATGAAATCTATCGGAAACGGGGCGAACCCAAATGGATCTACAGCGCTTCTATCGACCATACGTCTCATCATCTCGAGAAGCTCAGAACCTACAAAGCATCGCTGGGAAAATGAGGGTATCGAAGATGGAATTCACGGAAATGCTTCGCAGGGACGCCAGCCCTATATGGGAGGCAAACTTCAACCATCCATTCGTTCAGGGAATTGGCAAGGGGAATCTCCCAAAGGACAAATTCATATTCTATCTCAAGCAGGACTATGTCTACCTGATCGATTTCTCGCGCTATTTCGCGCTAATCGCCGCCCGGGCCGTCAACCTTTCCCTCATGACCGGTTTCGCCGAACTGCTGCATACGACCTTGAAATACGAGATGGACCTGCATCGAGGAATCTGCGCCGATTTCGGGATCACGCCAGAGGAACTCGAGCGAACCGAGCCGATGCCGGACACGCTGAATTATACGTCGTTTTTGATCAAGTCGGCGCTCCTGGGGACCACTGGTGAGACGCTGGCTGGATTTCTCCCGTGCGCCTGGGGGTATGTCGAAATCGCCCAGCGCCTGAAAAAACAAGGGTTGCCAGAAGAGAAACATTATCGGCAATGGATTGAGACATACGCCTCCGAGGAATTCGACGGACTGGTTCTCTATTACAGGACTCTGCTTGATGAATATGCCAAGATAGCCTCGGAGGATGAGAAAAGCCGGATGAAGTATCTATTCGATACCAACTCCCGGCTGGAATATATGTTCTGGGAGATGGCCTGGAACCAGAGGAAATGGCCGATTTGAATTTAGTCATGTACGGGCGCAGCACGCTGCGCCCATTGCATCGGGTTCGGAGACCCGACGGGACCGGGACCAGGGATAATTAGGCGCGTCGGGTCGGGCGACCTCATTTGAGCCAAATGGCCGACGCCAAAGGGTGCTGTCGGGTGGCCTCACCCGACAGCAATAGAAACAAGCGAAGGGGCCCATTTGGGCCGCCCAATGTGAAAGGCCAATGTTCACTAAAATCCTAATCGCCAATCGCGGCGAAATCGCCGTGCGAATCATTCGGGCTTGTCGCGATTTGGGTATTCGTTCGGTGGCGGTGTTTTCCGAACCGGACCGCGGAGCGCTTCATGTCCGTTTGGCAGATGAAGCCTACCCAATAGGTTCAGCCCCATCGTCCGAATCATACCTGGTTATCGAGAAGATTATCGGCGCTGCCAGGAAAAGTGGCGCCGAGGCCATTCATCCGGGATATGGCTTTCTGGCGGAGAATGCCGCATTCGCCCAGGCCTGTATCGATTCCGGAATTGTTTTCATTGGCCCGCCACCTTCGGCGATAAGGATGATGGGCGATAAGATGGCTGCCAGGATCGCAATGAAGGCAGCCAACGTAGCGATTGTACCGGGCACCGAAAATCCAATTGATGATGATATCGGGGCCATTAAAATTGCGGAGTGGATCGGATACCCGATCCTAATCAAGGCGGCGGCTGGCGGCGGAGGCAAAGGAATGCGGATAGTCCACGACCAATCGGAGATAAAATCGGCTGTTCGAGGCGCCAAGTCGGAGGCCAAATCGGCATTTGGTGATGATCGTATTTACATCGAGAAATATCTGGCCAGACCCCGTCATATAGAAATCCAGGTCATTGCCGATTCACACGGCCACTGCGTTTACCTCGGTGAACGCGAGTGTTCGATCCAGCGGCGGCATCAGAAGGTCATCGAGGAAGCGCCCAGCCCGCTCGTCAATCCATCGATGCGGAAAAAGATGGGCCAGGCCGCAGTGGCGGCGGCCAGAGCAGCGGGATATATCAATGCCGGAACGGTCGAGTTTCTGGCCGATGATCATAGAAATTTCTATTTCCTTGAAATGAATACACGCCTGCAGGTGGAGCATCCCATAACAGAACTGGTGACAGGGATCGATCTGGCGGTCGAGCAGATCAAAATCGCCACCGGAGAGACACTGTCTTTCTCGCAAGATGATATCCAAATTACGGGGCACGCCATAGAATGCCGCATATATGCCGAGGACCCATCATCGGGATTCCTGCCGTCGACAGGCGTCTTAAGCGCCTACCACGAGCCGGCCGGACCGGGTATCAGGGTTGATTCCGGCGTTTATGAGGGCGCCGAAATTTCGATGTATTACGACCCCATGATTTCGAAACTCCTGGCATACGGTAAGGACAGACCCCAGGCAATAGCGAGAATGCTTCGGGCACTGGAGGAATACCGTATCTCCGGCGTAGCCACCAATATAGATTTCCATAAATCCATATTGCGGCACCCAGAGTTCATTGCCGGGCGCCTGTCGACTCATTTCATTGACATGCATTATAGGCATTCGGACGAATACCCGGAGAAATTGGCTGAAACCGCGGCCTTGGCCGGCGCCTTGATGGAGCATCAATCGCGCAATAAACTGAGCCTTTCGGGAGTTAAGAAACCGAAAACTTCTCTTTGGAAAAGATCAGGACGGAAGCTCATGCAAAGCAGGACTGACGGAAAAGGGTGGCGATGATATACATAGTTACAATCGGCGAGAAGAAATACGAAATAATCATCGACGGCGAGACTTCGGAGGTTAAGGTCAATGGGCGGCCTGTAAATGTGGACCACAAGAACATCCGAGGCAAGCTTCATTCGATCCTGACTGATAACACCGGCTTCGAATTTGAACTGGTCCGCGCCAACGGGGGATTCGATATCTGGCATGGCTCGGGATCGATGCACGCCGATATAATCGACGAAAAGACCGAGCGCCTTCGCAAATTGATGGGTTCATCCGGCGGCGGGGCTAAGGCGAGCTCTCTGCGAGCGCCGATGCCGGGCCTGGTGGTCAAGGTCGAGGTTGAGGTTGGCCAGCATGTCAAGAAGGGCGATGGCCTGGTTATCGTAGAGGCCATGAAGATGGAAAACGAGCTTCGCGCCCATGCCCCGGCCACGATCAAGGAGATCAAGATTAAACCCGGCCAGCCGGTGGAAAAAAACCAGGAATTGATTGTGTTTGCGTAAACTCAACAGCGGCAGATGAGCCTTCGACAAGGCTCATGCTCTTCGAGGACGTCTGCCGCGCTGTCTAATATTTGTAGGGGCGTTCAATTGAACGCCCCTACGCTTTCATAGCCTCTACAGCAATGTCGGGTTTCTCCGCTCGTCCAAATGGACTCGCTACATAAACCCGACCTACCCCTTGGACATGTCCTACACCACCAGCCCCTGCATTAGATCGCGTACATTCATCTTTTCGCAGGCGAAGATCATATCTTGAATCTTCTTCTGGCGGTCTGGTTTCAGAAGCGCGGCAGAAAGCGCATTAAACTTGGCCTCGAGATCATCCATCGTCATCGGTTCGCGCGGATCACCCTTGGGATATTCGAGATACTCCGAATACTCACGGCCATCCTTGGTCTTGACCACCACCTTTGACGGCTGCTTGGCGGGAAACATCTTCTCGAATTCGACAGAGGCCTCGCCCTTGATGCGGTCGATAACCTGCCAGATGCGTGGGTCTTTCAGCTTGTCGTCGGAGAACGACTGCGTGGTTACTTTGTGATCTACCAATGCCGCAGCGATACAGTAGGGCAGAGAGTGGTCGGCGGTCTCGCGAGATTCCGGGCGATACTTATGGGGATCAAAAAGGATATCGCAGGCTCTCGCAATGGTTGTGATGGTGACACTCTCGATCTGATCGTATGGGATATTGCTGCCCTTGACAACCTTGAGCGTGGCAGTGATATGCGTATGCGTCAGGGCCTCGGTCGGAAACGCCTTCATGCTGCATTCGAGAATCTTGAATTTGTCTCCCAGGCCGCCAAGGAGCTTGTCGTTGTCCCAATTTGGCCCGAAAACATCCATGAGCCCTTCCTTACCCTCGAACACTGCCTCGGTACCGGTGTAGCCGCGCTGGGCCATGAGGGCGGCGAAAACGCCGGACTGCGTAGCCATCGGGTCGACAGTGTTTTTCATCATGGTTAGCTTGCCGGCTGTGGGGCATCCGATAGTGTGGTTGTGCGAGCCGTTGATCCCGATCGCGTTGACCATCTGGTCGACGGTCAGACCCAGGAGCTTGCCGGCCACGATCGGCGAGACGAACTGGGTAAGCGTGGCGTGATGCCATTTCCGTTCGCGCACGCCGGGGACCGCAAACTCGCACAGGCGCTGCTCGAACTCGTAGGCCAGCGCGATCCCGACGATTACTTCCTTCATCGAAGCTCCGACCTTCTCCCCGACCGACAGCGCCGCGGGAATGATGTCGGACGGGTGCGAGGGATCTTGTTTCCAGTAAATGTCGTTGAAATCGAGCGCGCGAATCATAAGGGAATTGACCAGGGTGGCATTGACCGCCGGCATCTTGTCGCCGAATGCGATCAGTGTGGCCTCGGGGGCGCCGGCCATTTCTGTGTAGATACCGCGCAGGATATTAACGTCCTTAGTGTGATAGCCACCATAGGCGCATCCAAATGAATCGTACAGGTAGCGCTTTACCTCGTGTACCACGTTTTCCGGCAGGTCCTCATATTTGAGGTTGATCGCAAATTCCGCAATTTGACGTGAGATTGATTTTTCCATAAAGGCCCTCTTAACAGTTATCAGCGATTGTCGTAAGATGCAATTTTCCTATTGTAGTGGCGTTCAATTGAACGCCCCTACCATACCATTTAATATTCCCAATTACGTGTCACAATTTATCGTGACCTCTAATTCCCATATCCCTCAGCATGGAAGCGCACTTTTTGCGAAATCCTAAGGGATGCCTTCCATTTGCGGCCTGTAGCCGAGGTCCTGAAGGGACCTCGGGTTTCATATTCACTCGCCGAATTCCCCCTCGGGTTCATCTTCATCTTCGACTCCCCAACCATCGGCATAATAATCTTTGAACTTCATTATCGACGAATGCGGGTATTCGAACGGGTTTTTCACTAATCCATGTTTCACCGGGTTCAGGTGGATGTAATTCAGGTGCCGGTAGAAGTCGTCCTCGTCCCTGATGATATGATCCCAGAAGCTTCGTTGCCAGATGCGATTTACGTGCGGATGTTTTTTGGAATATTCGACCGAGAAAGATAGCTTAATCCTTTGCATAATATTGGAAATAATCTGCTCCTCGGGATTAATCAACAAATGAAAATGCTCCGGCAAAATTACCCAGGCAATTAGCTCGAAACCCGCCTTTTCTTGAATGGTTTTAATCGATTTCCAAAACATATCTACATTGCGTAAAAGAATTGGACATCTCAAGAATGTGATCGCCGTTATAAAATACGTACAGCCAGGAACGTAAATTCTTCTAATAGGAACCATAGTGCCACGCCAGTCAAAGACCGAGGTCCCTTCAGGACCTCGGCTACAATCGCAAAGAGTATTAGCTTCCCCCCAAATTCCTCTTCACCCAATTCTCTAATCCCTCGGTAAGCACCAGCTCTTGGGCGGCGGCGCCGACCGGATCGATTGAATAAGTATCGCCGGCGGCTTCGATTTTCGAAAGGCGGAAATCGACTTTAGCCTTGATACCGGTTTTAACTGAGAGTTTTTCGGTGCCGAATTTAGCCTTCAAATCGCGCACCAGTTCGGGCGCGTCAATCGCCAGGAAGCCGTTGTTGATCGCGTTGCGCTTATATGTCTCCGAAAACGAGCCCGCCAATACCAGCCGGATACCTCGGTATTTGAGCGCTGTGGCCGCCTGCTCACGCGACGAACCGGTCCCGAAATTGAACCCGCCCACCAGGATATCACCCTCCTTGACTATCTGACCGAATTCGGGGTCGTAATTCTCCATGACAACAACGGCTTGCTGAGCTGGCGTGAAATCATCCTGATAGGTGTATTTGCCAGGAAAGATGCCGTCGGTATTCAGATTGTCTTGATGGCAGAAAATAAGCTCGCCCTCGATCATCTCCGGAAATCCCTCGATAATTGTCACCGCGCCAGAGACGGCGCTATCTTTCTGACGCGCGTGAACTTCGCCCACCGGTTTATTCGATGTGAACTCGCCGGGTAGATCAATCACTCCGGCCACGGCCGAGGCGGCCACTACCGCCGGTGACCCCAGGTAAGCCTGCGCCGATGGTGAACCCATACGTCCCTTGAAATTACGGTTAGTGGCAGAGATGCCGACTTCGTTGTCTTTCAGGAGCCCCTTGCCCAATCCTATGCAAGGGCCGCATCCCGGTGGCAGAGCAATAGCGCCGGCGTCCATAAGAGTTTGCCAATCGCCGCGGCGTTCGCTTTCCGCCTGAACCTCGCTGGAGGCGGCGGCGACATAGAACTCAACACCCTCGGCGACACGTTTGCCATGCACAATGGCGGCGGCTTCAGCCAGGTCTTCGACCCTGCTGTTGACACAGGACACCAGGTAGGCCTTTTGAATTTTAACCTGCTTCTTTCGCATCTCGGAAATCGACGACATCGTTTTAACCGTGTTGGGGCCGGAAACATATGGCTGTACCGAGCCGAGGTCGAGTGTCAACTCCTTGGCATAATAAGCATCAGGATCAGCGAGAGTCACATTTTTCCGGAGTTCGTCAATCCGAACTTGATTGAGCCTGGGATGCGTACCTTTGCCGTCGATATCCGACGGCACACCAGCCAGGCCGCGCTTGCCAATGAAATCGGCGCGAAGCTGAAGCCATGAAACGGTCACATTGTCGATCGGGAAAATGCCGACCAGGGCCCCCCATTCGGTGGTCATGTTGGCAATGGTCAGGCGCTGTTCGAGATTCAGCCCAGCCACCCCGTCGCCGACAAATTCCACGGCATGATTTAGCACTTCGTCTTTGTTGAACAGGCCGCAGAGGGTCACGATAACATCCTTGCCGGTCACGCCCGGAACGAGCCGACCCCGAAGCTCCACCCTGGCGGCGGGAGGCACCTGCCACCATGTCCTGCCGGTTGCCCAGATTGCGGCGGCGTCAGTCCGAACGACCGGCGTGCCCAGGCATCCAAGGCCGCCATACATGTTGGAATGGCTATCTGAGGCCACGACCATAGTGCCGGGCCAGACGTAACCCTCCTCGCACATGATCTGGTGTCCGATACCGCGCCCGGCAGGGTAAAAGTCGATTCCGTGCTCTTTGGCGAAATGCTCGATCTTGCGATATTTTTCGAGGTTCTTTTCGCCGGTGTCCTGTATGTCATGATCCAGCGCGAAGACCGGTTGACGCGGATTGGCCACTTTGGTGGCCCCAATGCTTTTGAATTTAGGTATGACCGCCCCGGTGTTGTCGTGAGTCATGACATAGGCCGGCTTGATTGATAGATAATCCCCCGCCCTGACGATATGATCCGGTTCCAATCCCACCGCGAAGCGCTGTGCGATCTTTTCCACTAAGTTCTGTCCTGGCATAATCTTTCACCCTATCCTATTTATTAAATCTTTAAATACCCGGGCCAATATACTATATGGATTTGGCAAAATAAAGGGTGTTATTTGTCGGCCGAGGGGCCGCTAGGAGCGGAAAAATCCCCAAAAAACTCTTGACGAGGATGTTAGATTTTATTATATTTTCCTTGGATTAATGTGTATTTAGACATTGGCCAGCAACAACTTGGGTTTAGACAAGAAGGGCCCAAACAGTAAATTAAAAGCGCTTCATAACATGCTTCGCGCATAGTGTTAAATGCGGTTTTCTTGTGGACTACAATTAGACAGTAAGGGAGGTGAGACAGGAAGCAAATACTTAAGTTACGTTTTCATTAATTCACACTTCATTCTTTAACCCTTTTGACCAACAGGAAATCAGGTAGAAACAGGTTTGGTCACGAAAAGTTTTTAATCCCTTTTTAAGTTAGGGGAGAAAGATATGAAGAAAATGTTCTTATTGCTGCTTGCAGGAGCATTTTTATGCTCTTTGTCATTTGCAGCCACTGCCGGAAATATGCCCGGCAAAATAAAGATATCGCCTTCCACCGAAATCGCTGTTCCAGTCTCGAGTGTTGCCGAGGAACCGATCAGTTTCGGCGAGGAACCGATCGCATTTGGCGATGACGGAGGCGATATACCAATCATCGCTACAACATTCCTTCAGGACGATTTTAGCGATGGCGATTATACCAGCAACCCCACCTGGACCAAGATCAGCAACGGCACTGGCGACGGCGACGAAGAATGGGCGATCAAGCCGGATCCGTGGACCTATTCCAACGGAACGGTGACAAACCGCGGCACCGGGTTCATGATGGGTTCTGATTCGGATGCCGGTGGAGCCATCGCTGATGAAACCATGACCATCAGCTTCAACACTGACGGTACCGGGAGCCTGAGGCTCAACTATTGGGTTGATTTCCGTCGCTTTGCCGCCAGCGGCGAGTATTTCGATGTGCTGATTGATGGCAATATTGTGCAGCATCTTACGGCGCCAAGCGGTTTTGATATAGGTCTCCAGGTAGTGGATATTCAGGCTTACAACAATGGATCGCCACATACTCTTTCATTTCACTACTATGCCGATTATGGCTGGGTAGCGTCCTTTGATGACGTCATCATCACCAACGAAGTCGTTGCCGAATGCCCGCCCAACGGCATTGTTGAGAATGAGCCTGATTGTTATGTCGGGTATGTCGATGCGACCAACGGCGGTTGCAGCGTTGTACCCACGGGCCTGTTCACTCCGATTGCCCTGGGCGACACGATCTGCGGCAAGAGCGGCGTGATCAGCTTGGTCCCGACCGCGCGCGACAACGATTGGTACCAGTTCACGACGCCTGGAGTTAGAACTGTGCATTTCGAAGGCACGGCCAACTATCCGATTTTCCTATTACTGTACCAGCCGGGATCGGAGCTAACATGTCCTGCCACTCTATTGGCGAATACCTACACGCAGGCATCAGGCGATACCGCCAGGTTGGCCTTTGATTTACCTGCCGGCACATGGTGGTTCAGAACCTGTCCCATCAATTTCACTGTGAATGCACCTTGCGCCACATCCAGATATGTCTTCTGGCTATACGCCGATCCTCCTTTGCAGCGTGACGCTCGGGTGGTGTCTGTTGATAGCCCGACGTTTTACCGCGTGGCGGCCGGGGAAGCCACACCTGTACAGGTCACAGTTACTAACTTTGGCGAGGATGCCGCTTATGATTTCGACGTGACTGTGAATATCACAGGCACGATCAGCGGCCAGACATACACCAGCACGCGGACAGCTACCGATGTCGGTCAGCTCGAAAACGTTCAGTTGACTTTCGATACCTTCACCCCTTCATGCCTGGAAGACTACTCGATAATCGTTACCTGTTCGCCGGTAAACGACCAGGTGCCCGATAACAACGAGCTGGCCTCCAGCTTCAGATCGATTGCAACGGGATATGATACATATACGGATGGCACCCTCTATTGGAGCATGCCAAGTTCGATAGTCAGCGAAAACTGTGTGAGATTCAGGGTTCCAGCAGGTCACACGGCTACTTTACATGAAGCTGCCATGGTCCTTTATGTATCCACGGCGGGTGTACCTGTTACGCCCAAGATCTATGCTACTGATGGTCCTAATGGATATCCAGGCACAGTTCTGTGGACCGGGACGCCTTTCAATGTCCCCTCATCCGCCTGGTATTTCATCGATTTATCTGCGACTGGACTGACGTTGACATCGGACTTTTATGTTGGCTACTCTACCGTGCCCACCACCGGGCCAGCGCTCGGGGCGGATCCGCTGCTCGACTACGTGGGAGTCAATTTCTCCTATTATGGTGGTCAATGGGTGGACTCGTATGACATATGGGTCGTGCCCCCAGATTACCATATCTGGCTGGATTATGATATAACGGGTGGAAACTTCACTGACGGTGAAGCAACATCCATCGATTCCCCTGTGGGTACGCTTATCGGCGCCGGGCCATTCGATGTCCTGGCCACAGTAACCAACACTGGCCTGGGGCCAATCACCGGCGCCAGCGCCACGGTCATAATTACCGGGCCGGGTGGGGCCGAATTCACCAACACGATCACTGGCATCGACCTCGCTACCGGCGCCAGCGCTCCGCTGGATTTTGGCGACTGGACGCCAAGCCAGGGTTTGAGCTATTTCGATGTAGACCTCACCCTGACCGTCAGCGGCGATCAGAATGTCTGCAATAACACCGCCACCGTTTCGCCTTACGTCCTCGCAGGCGACGTTTTCTACTCAGAGGATTTTGAGGCCGACAATGGCGGCTTGACAGAGACGATATTCCCGCCCAGTCCTTCGATATGGGCTTGGGGCGTTGACGCAGTGGCGGGCGCTCACAGCGGAACCAAGGTTTGGGGTACCAACCTCGCTGGCCTCGTGGACAACTATGTTGATAATGCCTGCGCGGCCCTAAGGACCAGTCCAATTGCCATACCGGCGGGCGGTGGAGTATTTGCCTTTTATGCCTGGTACAGAACTGAAGATGCCTGGGATTTCTGCAACGTCAAGATATCGGTCGATGGCGGTGCGACATTCATCTTGCTCACACCTCTCACCGGGTATGATATGCTTGAGAGCGGAAGCCTTTGCGCATTGATGGTCAACCAAGAGGGCTTTACCGGGATTCATCCGGTTTGGGCGCTGCAGGCTTTCGACCTGACTCCTTATGCCGGCGATAACGCCATATTCTCGATCGACTTTGGTTCGGATACCAATACCAACGACCATGGATTCTTCCTTGACGATATCATGGTCATCGTTCCACCTGTTGGGGGATGTGACTACACCCCTGGCGACATCAATGGCAACGGCTCGGCTAACGGCATCGACGTCACCTTTGGTGTCAGCTACCTCAAGGGCGGCAATGCTCCACCGGACGAGTGCAACCCGCCTTGCACCGGGGTCCCGGATCCCTTCTACGCTGCCATGGATGTTAATGGAAACTGCACTGCCAATGGCATAGACATCACCTACTTCGTCGCATACCTCAAGGGCCAGCAGCCCGCGCTGAGATATTGCGAGGACTGCCCTCCGGCTCGGGCAAACACGGTTGAGCCGATCAGCCATTCTGAAAAGTAGTTTTCCGCTACATCAGGTCCAATACCCGATCGGGCCCCTTAAGGGGGCCCGATTTAATTTTTGGGGAAAATCAAAAGGCCCCCTCGCTACTAAGGGGGCCTTCTCAGTCACTCGCTATCACGTCCCAACCACCAATTCATACCCGATAGGCTATTCAGGAGATCGCCAAAAATTTGACTCCTGACTCTTATACCTTGAAAATACCCCTGCAAGTGCAGGGTCCTTGGATCGGGCATAGGATTTATGGCCATAATAATGGCCCTTATGACAGTTTCAAAAAGAAAAATCAATCCCAAATCAAAGATAGCAGCTTGATTTGAATGAATATTCATCTCCTTTGGGGCAGTGGTGAAAAATTTCACGATAATAGACGCTTGACAAATCTGGTGCTTTACCTTATTTTTTTCCTAATTAAACCAAGTCTTCAGATTTGTGTCGAATCTATGACATTTTGATAACATTTTTAAATCCGTCAAGGAACTTAAGGAGGTTACTAATGAGGAAACTGCTTATGCTGGCGACAGTTATGCTTTTGATGGCATCCGCCGCTTTCGGCCAGGAAGGTAGTTCCATATCCGGGATCGTTCAGGGCGAGCTGAATGGAGTCCTATTGCCGCTGCCCTGGGCTCATGTCGCGGCTTTCCAGGCCAATGCCGATCATCCAATTGCTAATGCTGTCACTGATAGTCTGGGGAATTATCTGCTGCAGGTCCCTTTTGGCGAATATCAGGTTAAGGCCGAAAAAATGGGCTTTATCGCTGAGTGGTTCGACAATGTCCTCCACAGGTCCGAGGCCACCCCTGTCGCCGTGACCTCCGAAAACAGCCCAAGTAACATCAATTTCGTGCTCGGGCCTATCCAGCCGCCGCCTCAAGATGACGGCTCAATAGACGGCAGGATAATCGAGGCCGGAACCGATCATGGAATCCCGATGGCATTTGTTCGCGCTAATCGCGTCGTGGGTGAACCCTTGACACTTGAGACTCGCTCGATGTGGAACGGCTTCTATGTCTTTCCGCATGTACCGCCAGGATCTTATCTGGTCAGCGCTGAGAAAGAGGGATTCGACCCCGGGACATACCCTGATACCCTGGTAGTCACCGATAACGCCTTTCATAACATCAACATAATTCTTCAGCTTGGCGAGCCGCCACCGCCGCCGCAATTTGGCTCGATAGCGGGAACGGTCATCGATGGCGGCACTGATTTGCCTGTCGAGGGCGCCGAGATTGTCGCTTTCGGCAATCATCATAATTGGCCCAGAAGG
>Ga0315293_10001499_pt1 | contig 22682 bp, 15 predicted proteins | sample YL17G13_20_MG_FD_203071 | JGI IMG/M metagenome (GOLD analysis project Ga0315293, IMG submission 203071) | Sediment microbial communities from Yellowstone Lake, YNP, Wyoming, USA - YL17G13_20 | ecosystem: Environmental > Aquatic > Freshwater > Lake > Sediment | place: USA: Wyoming | collected...
CAGGGGGTCGTCGCCCCGTCGCCCGACGAGCGGCGGCCTGGCGCGCCGCGGTTAGCGACTGGCTGACGAGCCTGTCCGCGGCCGAGGAGGCCCGACTCCTCCTCGAGCGCCGCTACCTCGACGGGCGCCGCGTCCTCTTCCCCGACCTTGGGCGGGACTGGGAGAAGCTGAGGGAGTCCGGCGAGCGGCTCGCCGCCCTCGGCGACTTGCTGCCGGGCCTGCGCGACGGCACATCCCGGTCGAGAGGCCGGCAAGACCTCACTCCTCGCCGGACCGCCGTCGCCAGCCGGGCCGAGGCAGGCGCGGCATCCCTCGCCGACGCTGCCCGCGCAGCGGCCCTCGATCTGCTCGGCGACGCGGAGGGGGCCGTGGCGATCGCCGAACGTCGCCTCCGCTCCGAGGAGCGGTAGCCCCGGTCTACTCAGGGCCACCGCCCCCAAAGGTCGACGTTGCGCCCATCCTGGATGCCCACGTAGACGAAGCACCCCGCGTCAACGTGGCTGCGGTAGGCATCGATCTGGTCGAGGGGAGCGCCCTGTGGGCCCCACGGGTCCGCGCGAACGCTGAAGTCGGCGACACCCAGGCTGGTGAGCACCGAAGAGACCAGTTCCGTCGCATCGTTCCTCCCGAGGCATCGACGCATGAGCTCGTCGGCCACTCCCCCCAGCGCCTCGAGGACGTCGCGACCGGGCGCGGGGAACAGGATGACGACGTGATATGGGGTCACGAGACCGGCGGTGACGCAGCGAGCGTCGGCTGCGCCTGATCGCGGCTCGATCTCCCAGTCCGCATAGCCGAGGGCGGCCAGCCGCGCTCGGATTGCGTCTGTGGCATCGGACGCTGTGATGCAGTCGCTCTGCGCGAACACCTCGGCGAGGGCTGCCTCAAGGGCCGGTTGTGGGACATCGGGAAAGAGGAATCGCTGCGCCGTGGCAACCGAGGCGCCGAGCAGGAGGGCCGCGGCGAGCAGGATGACGACCCTGCGCCCTCGCTTCTTCCTGGACGGCAGGGCCTGCGCCATCGCGGCATTGCGTAGAGCCGCGGCCGACACCGACGGCGGTCGCGGTGCCGGGATCGCGCCGTCAAGGCGCCCGAGGCGGACCCGAAGTCGCTCGTCGAAGTCCATCATTGCCCGTCGTCTCCCAGCAGCACGCGGAGTCGTTCTTTCGACCTCGACAGCCAGCTCGAGACCGTTCCCGCAGGGACGCCGAGGATCTCGCCGATTTCGGAGTGGGTGTAGCCGTCGAGCGTGCTCAGGAGGAGGGCGGCGCGCTGGGGTGGGTCCAGCTGAGCGAGGGCGATCCACAGGTCGGGCTCCGACGACATCGCCCAGCTCGGCTCGTCACCTGCGGCCTGTGGATGAATCCGACGTCTCCGACGCAGCTCGTTGAAGGCCAGCCGGAGCCCGATGGTGTAGAACCATGCCCGGACGTCCCCGCCGGAGAACCTCTGCCGATGCTCGAGGGCTCTGGCAAAGGCCGCTTGCGCGACGTCCTCCGCTTCGCTCGCATCGCGTAGGACGACCGTGAGCCGACGCGTGAGGGCCGGATAGGCGGCGAGGAGTTCCGCTTCGACGTCGATCTCCAGCGGGGCGGCTCGGGCCAGATCCATCGATCCTCCTTCGCCCGGTACAACACGCGGACGCTCCGAATCCTTGCAGTCGTGGGAGTCTGATGGAGGAATGTCCGCGACGAGTTGACCGAAGACGGAACGGGCGAGCTGTTGGATGGCTGGTGGTGCCGAGCTCGACGAGCTGAGCCCGCAGGGCAGGCGCCCCACCATGCGCCGGATGTCGGAGCAGACGCGTTCCCGGCGGCAGCACCTGCGCCGCGGACTTCCCAAGCGCCGCCGGCGAAGCCCGCGTCCGCCCGAAATTCCTTACGGGATCGTCGGGACGATCTCGGAGGTGAGATACGTGTTGTAGCCGATGACCAGCGGGGGCTCGGCGTCGAGCCAGTCGACCTTGTCGAGCAGGACGTCTTCCTCGGCCAACAGCACGGAGGTCTGCGGGTCGAAGGTCAGAACGCGTCGCTCGAGGCCACGGCTGGACTGGTCATTCGTCATCGAGACGGCCGTCCCGGTTCTGCCGGCTCGATCGGTCGTCGAGCCAACGAGTTCGACCCCATTCAGACCCGCGGCGACCCGGTAGAGCGCCGCGCGCACCTTCGGCGCCGCGACCGTCTCTCGAAGCAGGTCGCCCACGATCGTGAACCGCTCGTAATCGGTGGCCCCACCGCCGTTCGCCGCGGCCCGTTCGTCGATCATGTGGCGAAGTGCACCGGCATCGGTTGGGAGGGCATCCACGTTCTGGTAGTAGAGGCTGCCGGGCCAGGGCTGCGGGACCCATGGGTCGACGCCCGGGGGCGTCGGGCCGAACCGCGTGTCGGAGAAGGGTGTGCCGCGGAGATCGGGTGAGCCCTCTGCCTGCCACGCCGCACGGTCGGCCGGGCCGAACCAGATCGGTTCGCCCCGCGACTCGACGATCCGTCCAGAGCCGTCGGGTTTGATCCAGATCTCGCGGCTGACCGGCACGAGCGCCCACACCCCGTTCGGGTGCTCGGGCCAGCCACCGACACCGCTGAGGTACGCCCCCTCTGACTTCGTGTGTCGATAGCCGTCTCGAGCCGTCTCCGGCTGGGCGGCGGCGATGTCGGCGGCGTGGTTGAGGGCAGCGGCCGCGGCTGGGTCAGGCCGGGGCCCGACCGGAAGTTGGCCGCTGGCCAGTACCGCGACGAGGCCGAGGGCGGCCAGCGCGCCGAGGACGCGAGCTCGCCTGAAGCCCAACCGTCCCTCGGGCAGCCACCGCGGGCGGTTGGCGGCGGCCTCGGCATGGGCCACGAGCGCCGCGCGGGCGGCCCGCTTCGCCGCCGGCTCAGGCGGCAGAATATCGCCTCCGAGGGTCCGCAGAGCGTCGATCTCATCCATCGGGTTCCAGCGCCTCAGTGAGGGTGCCATCACCCAGGTATTGCCCGGAGTCGCCGAGCAGTTCGCGGAGTCGGTACCGAGCGCGATGGAGCCGCGATCGCACCGTCCCGACCGGGATCCGCAACGCCACGGCGATCTCCTCGTAGCGGAGGTCGGCCCAGGCGAAGAGGAGCAGGACGTCGCGATCGCCCGTTGAGAGACGGGTCACTGCATCGGCGATCGCCGGTCCCACCCGCCCCGCGTCGACTCGGGCCTCGATCCCACCGAAGCCGCCGTCGGCGTCGGCCGGGCGCTCGAGACGGGCGTAGGCGCGGAGCCGTCGCGCCTCGCCGCGGTGGTGATGGCGCACGAGGTTCGTGGCGATCCCGAAGAGCCAGGGGCGAGCGTCTGGATGTGCGGTGTCGTAGCGGCGGCGCACGTCGAAGGCCGTGGTGAATGTCTCGGCGGCGAGGTCGTCAGCGAGATCGGATCCCACCCGGCGGGCGAGATAGCGATGCACGGCGTCGTAGTGGCGATCGAAGACGGCCGCGAACACGAGCGGTTCGGCTCGCGAAGCGGCGATGATCTGGGCGTCCGATCCTGCCTCCACCGACCTATCTTGCCCGGACCTGCGGATCCGGTTCGCGGCGTGGCCGGCTGGCCCTGGCGGCGCTGCACGGGAGCCGAGACGAGCTCGGCTCAATGCAGCGCCTCAGTCAGGTCGAGCACCTCGCCGACGACGGCGTGCCGAGTGCAGATCGTCGGATCGCAACGTTCCCGGGCGCCCGGCAGAGGCCCCCGTCGGCGCGATCTGGCCGATCCCCAAAAGGGATCGCCGTCGGCGTGCGGAGCGGGGGCCACGCAGATTCTATCCCTCCAGCCAAACGTCATCTCTCGTTCGGCCGGTGACGGTTGCCGAACACCATGAACCCATCGTGTGGAATCACGTTCGACGGATGCCGTCGCTAGACCACGCGTGCAACCTCTCGGGCAGCGGCGCCCTCAGCGCCAGCCACGATGAAGAGGCCTGACGGTCGCATCCTCATGGAGCCGACGACCTACCGCGCGAGGTCGGCTGCCGACTCCCTGTCGATGCCTGCGTCAGCAATCATGGCAATCAGGGTCGCGATCTCTAGGCCAAGGCGCGCTACGAAGTGGATCCGTTCGACCAAGGCGCCGACCGTGGCGGGATCTCGGCCCCCCGAGGGACCGCGCCAGGATCCCGATTCGAGCTCTGCTCGGATTGGCCTCACACTCGTGGGATGGCGCACCGACTCGTGACCCACGAGCTCATTGCCGTACCAATCGGCAAGAGGGAGCACGGTGTCTACTGGCTGCGCCTCTACGAGGGGCACCTCGCCCATGTCGCCGTCGTGACGGAAGTGCCCGGCAACCCCTCGTTCTCCGTCACCAATGGCATCTCACAAGTCGCCACATACATCCAGAGGCGCTTCGGGACGAGGCCTGACCAGCTCGCGGTCTACGAAATCTGGCCCCGCGGCGCGGCGGGCTCGGACCAGACGGTCGTCAAGCGAGTGCTCTTCGGACGCTCGATTACCTGGACTGATTCAAGCCGGGCCGACATCGAGGCACTCGTGGGCCAGCGACTGCCGGCTTTGCCCGAGCACGAGGAGCTGTACCGACGGGTGCGCGAGATGGGCGGCGGGGTGAACGTGGAGGTGCGGCGACCCATCTTCGAGGCGGTGCCGGTATCCGACCTCCCTCCGCCCCAAAACCTATTCCGATGCCAGCACGCGGGCCGCTTCCGTGACATCGTCGATCGGATGAGCGTGCCGTCTGTCTCTGGCATCGACGGCGCCCTCGAAGTCGGGCAGGTGTTCTTCGAGACCCTTACTCCGGCCGATATCGAAGCGTGCCCCCGTCACGCAGGGCAATGGAAGGCAATCGCCGACGAAAGCGTCCGCATCATCGAGGCCCTCGGTCGCCAAGATGCGAACGCCTACGTCGCCGAGGCGAGGCGATCGCTGCTGCCGGAGACCGATCGCAACTGGCTCGTGTCTCTCTTTGATGACCCCGTCGTCGTCCGTGGTCGCTCATACACGAATGGGCAGCACCGCGCCTGCGCGCTCCGTTTCTCCGGCGCCTACCAGGCTGCCATCGTGACCGAATACGAATCCCTCGGAGAGGAGAGCGAGGACTGGACCTACGAAGGCGACGGATAGTGGGCCACCGAAGAGACCGACAAGCGCCCGACCAGAGCAGGATTCCATGCTTGTCGTTGGCAGGTCGTGGCGGGATGGACCGCATCCCGCCACGACGAGCGCGAGCGGCACGGCCAGCACGATGGTCTTCAGAGCCGCCTCCGTCGCGGTTCGAGCGAACCTGGCCGTTGTCGCGTCCGCGCCGGGAAAGGGCCTACGACGTCTTGATGGACACGCCGATCGCATCATCGATGTAGCGCGCCTGGGAGAAGCAGGTGCGCCAGGAACCGTTGATGAGGGCCGCACCCCACACGAACCCGGCAGCGGTAGAGCCGGTGAAGAAGGGGCCTCCACTGTCCCCGATTGCGCCCCCGATACCCGTCATGCAGGCGAGATGGCTCACCCCTTCAGCGGAGACATTAGTGAATCCGACGGTGCCGTTCCACAGCGTCGGGAACGATGCCCAACCCCACCAGTACAGCGAGTCGCCGACCGCGAACGTGTTCTTCACGCCGCTCACGTCGCGTAGAGCGCCGTTGGGCAGGTAGAAATCATCGACCTCGGTGCCGGTTGTTGTGAACCATTCGAAGTCTCCCCAGAAGCCGACCACACCGTTCTGGTACGTCATCCCATGGCTGACGTCCGGGTTCGGAAACGGGTCTAGGTATAGGCTCAGACCGGACCCACAGTGGCCTGCCGTTGCCACGCCATTGGTGCCGCCAGAGATGACGGTGAACCCAGCCGTGCAGACGGAACCAGTGGCCGTCCCGACGGCACCGCCCCCGTAGGTATTCCACTCGGTGGTGACGGGCCCATCCACAGTATCGATCACCACGGGTGCCGCCCCGAAGGCCTCTCGCAGATCGTTTCCGATCGCGATCGAATCGCTTGCCGTGTCCCTACCGATCGTCACCAAGACGAGCTGGTTGCGCGAGTCGATCGCAACAACCCGCTCCTTGAGGCCCCTCCCCTCGATCGCACGCAGGACCTGGTCCTTCAGTGCGTCGAGTTCGGACGCAGAGTATCTGACCAACTCGGCTCTAACTCCGACGCCGCTAGCCTCCAGGATGCGAAGCGCCTCGGCGGGTGCCTGGCCCTTGAACTGGGCGACAGCTTGCATCTTCTCGTTCCAGTAGAGACCAACGAATGTGTCAGGGAATCGCGATCCGACGACCGCGAGCAACTCGTCCATCTGCAGCTGCGCTTCGAGTGAAGCCAGAACCGTGTCGACGGGCAAGCCTGTACGCTCCGCGATCGCTGCCGCATCGATCGCGAGCGCATCGGCCCGCAACTGTCGCGTCTCTGGGTCATACCACATCCCATCCGGCACGTCTTGCGGGACGTCGCTGACAGGCGCCAATTGGCCAACGGAGCCCTGGCCGGAGGAGCCGGTGAAGTCGGCCTCTTGCGCCAGAACTGAGTCAGGCCCAACGCTCGCCACGGGGACGCTCGCGCCCATTACGAGGAAAGCCGCTGAAGCGACCGCAATCCACCGAGACCTATTCATGGTTCGACCCCCTTCAATGTTCGACCCCTGCGTCCGCAGCGACTCTTCGCAGGCTAGGCGCGTCCCGAAAGCAGTCAAGTGCCACACGACCTAGATCCCATAGGGTCTTGTCAAGTGCCGACCTGCTCGGCGACACAGAGGGGGCCGTGGCGATCGCCGAACGCCGCCTCCGCTCCGAGCAGCGGTGAGCTTGCGGTCCCCCGGCAGGCTACGGCGCTGCGAGATCCCACCCGATGGTGGGCCGACCGCGCTTCTTGAGCTCCTCGTTCGCGCGTCCGAACGGCGCACTGCCCACGAACCGCGGGGCGCCTTTCGAGGCCCGCCTCGCCGACCGGGGCCCGCCGATGCCGATGCGCGGATCGCCAGAAGTGTGTCACCTCGGCGAGCCCACGCGCGACACTTGTCCAGAAATCTGTGCCTTTGTTGGTCTGGCCGCGACCGCCCGGCGACCCGGTCCTCGACGTCGTCCGAACCCCAACACTACGGCAAGATCGTGGGCACGGCTCGGCGGCTGTTCACCCCAATCACGCCTCCACGTAGAAGTGGGTGGTTGAGCCGAGGTAGGCGCCAGCCGCCTCGTTGAGGGCCAGCGGCGAGACAGCCGACCATCCGTCCGGACCACGGGTTGCCACTAGGTCGCCGGGCTCGCAGGCGGCAAACCGGAAGGAACCGACGGTGCAAGCGGGCGCAACCGAGCGTCCCGCCCGCTCGTCGCTCCCCTTCATCAGTAGCGCGGTCGGTTCGCCGGCTTCGATGCGCAGGAGTGCCCCTCCGCCGCCCGCCACGCTCAGTTGAAGCCGGCGGGCCCGACCGCGATCGGAGTAGCGAATCTCCATCTCGCTCGAGCCGTCGCTCAGAGCCATCACGTGGTGGACGTCGGATTCGGGATGGAAGCGGATCCAGGCACGACCGCCGCGTACCTCCACCGCCGTCGTCCCCTCGAGCAGAGCCGGCAGACAGCTGCGAAGCGCTGCGAGATTTGCCACCACCATCGGCCCGGCCTGGGCCAGCACGTTGCAGCGGTTCAGGTCGCCGTCGAGCTGCGGGACTTCTCCGACCACGGCGAGCCGGCCGCCTCGCTCACAGTAGTTCGCCAGCAGTCGTTGGGTATCCGCGGCCATCGTGGGCGAGCCGGCGACGACGAGGAGCTTGCTCTCCGCCAGCCGTGCTTCGTCGGCAGCGTCGAGGTCGACGAAGACCAGCGCTCGGCCAAGGTCGGAGAGCGCGGTCTGGAGGCCGGCCAGGATCGGGCCAGGTGCGACACACAGCCCGTCGCCCGCGGGCATGCCCTCGTCTGCGATCCAACCGCCGAGCTGGACCGCCCGTCGATCGATCGCCCAGGCAACGTCGGCCGATGATCGGCAGCCCATCAACTCGGCGCCATAGGCCTCGAGAAATCGCCCGAGCAAGGCCGCAATCCCGGCCAACGGGGCCGCCTGACCGGAGGCGTCGATCGGGGCATCCGACGGATACGGATGAGCGTTGAAGCAGTCGAGCTCCGTGTCCCAGACGGCGGTGCCAACGCCCGTGTAGAGGTTGTAGCCCGTGGCTCCCACGCCGATCATCGCCAACGTCTGGTGGAAGGCGACGATCGGGTGACGGTAGACAGGACCGTAGTAGGCGGTGAACCCCCAGTTCTCCTCGAGATTGGGGCCGCGCGCGATCCCGGCCATGACCTCATAGCGGGAGACGACGGACACGTCGTCGGCGGCGAGCCCGATCCAATTGGTGAACCCGTACTGCAGCCCCTCCCAGTTCGAGGGACGGACTCGGCTGAGCCAGGCGTCGAGACCCCACGGCTCGGCCAGCGGCGGATTCACGTTCGTCAGGGCGGGCATGGGCACGGCGAGGGTCCGGGCGTACTCGCCGAGCAGCTGTCCCTGGCCATAGCCCAGGAACTCCGACCACTCGCGATAGCCTTCGAGGGCGCGCAGGTCTGCAGGCGTCACCCAGCGTCGCGGTGGCTCGATGTCCTCCCAGCGCACCCAGGCCGAACCATGGCGGGCGTTGTAGACGTCGAGATCATCGCGGTAGTGGGCACGCAGCCAGTCCCGGAAGGCATCGAGGGCGGGCTCGCCGAAGTCGTCGGCCCAGACGGCGTGCTGGGCGTCGCAGGCGATCCCCTCGTTGCCGACCTGAACCGCCACGACGGGACCGGTTGGCGCACAGTTCGGGCGGAGAACCTCGGCCCCCACTGCTTCGAGCCAACGGGTGGTCTCGGTGCGGAAGGCAGCGCCGAAGAAGGACGGCAACGGCCAGCGGGCGACGGCCCCTTCGGGCCGCAACACGGCGCCGTTCCAGGTCACCGGCTCACCGGCGGCATCGCGGGCGCTCGGGATGTCAGGACGCACGAGCGGGCAGACGAAGTCAGGCAGGCCGCCGTAGTTGAGCTCGGCGTGGATGAACGGACCCACCTTGAGGATGAGCGGCAGGTCGAGCTCCCGACAGAGCTCCACGAACCAAAGCACGTTCCGGCTCGGCAGGGTCCGGCCGGCGAAGTCGAACTCGGGCACCCCGTCTCGCCTGAGCTCGTGGTGTCGCCAGGGCACGTAGCTCGTCACCGCCTGGATTCCGAGACCGCGGAGCGCCTCGAGCTTGGGCCGCCAGTGCTCAGGGACGTCGCGGTAGTAGGGGTAGTCGGCGCTGACGAGAAAGACCGGCTGGCCGTCGAAGTGGGCGACGCCGTCGCGGAAGGTGAGGATCTTCACGAAGGACTCTCGACACGGAAGACGGCGGTTCCCAGCGGAGCGAGCGTGAGCCCGGCCCTTCCCTCTCTCAGGACCAGGGGCGGGCCGTCGTCCGCCACTGGTATGAGCCTGCCCTCGCGACGATCGGCGAAGCGCAGCGTCACAGGTGTCGCCCGCCGCCGTGGGTTGAGCACGAAGAGCGCCTCGGCGCCGCCTCCTCGCTGGAGCAGCGCAAGGACCGGAGCTGCAGCGGCGACGGCCGGGCGGGCGAACGCGGGCCCAGCGTCGTCGGCAAGCGGATCGACGACCGGTAGGGCCGGCTTCGGGGCCCGTTCCACGTCCCAGATCGCGACCACATTCCCGCCACGGACCAACCGCGAGAAGGCGACCAGGGTTCGTCGCGCGGCGAGGCCGCCGTCGGACCAGGCGGCTTCGAGGTCGTGCCGCCGCCAGGCGAGAGCCACGTTCGACACGGGGCGGAGGGCGCCCCATTCGGGGAAGGCCTTCACCACGCGTACCGCGTCCCGCAGCGGTTCGATGAAGGCGGTCGGCTGCCCTGCGGCCCCGATCGGTGCGAGGTCCCAGTTCTCTCGATCGGCGAGCATGTAGAAGTTGAGCCCCCGCAACCCGAACGCGAACGCAGCGTGATACCAGAGGCGCTGCTCGTTGGGCGTGGGGTCGGGATAGTCAATCGCGACCCCTGGGGAGCGCCAGATGCCGGCCTGGATCTCGGGCGCCCAGGGGAGTGGGCTCTCATCGGCCAGGGCGAGGGCCGCAGCGAGCGCCACCCGGGTCAGGTCCCGCCCACCCAGCGGCGGCTGGTAGTAGAGGTCCTCGCCCGCGATCCCCTTGATCGCCAGGCGGAGGGCGGCGGGATCCTGGGGTACCGTCGGGACGCGGTGCTCGTTGGTGTTTGCCGTGAAGAGGAGGTCGCCCAAGCCGTGCTCGGAGAGGGCGGATCGCAGGCGGCGAAGGTGCTCGGCGAGCAGCCACGACTGGAAGTCGGCCCAGCTCCGCCGACCGCTCTGCCGATAGGTTGCCTGGGTGAGGGGGTGGTGGCCTGCCTCGAGCGGGTTGTCGCGGAAGCAGTGGCTGGGCTCGTTGTCGAGCTGGACCATGGCGATCGGCCCCGCCGGCCAGGCGAGATCCGCGAGACGATCCCCCACCGCGCCGAGCCAGCGACGCGCGGGCTCCAGGTAGCGCGGGTGCAGGTACGCCGGCACCGGGTGGTTGAAGGGCGGATTGTAGCCTTGGACAGGCCGGCCATGGACGTCGCGCTCCCAGACCGAGGGGTCGGCGAGTAGCCACGCGGGGTAGCCGCCAGCCGCCTCCTCCGCGCAGATCCAGGGGCCGGGCTTGAGGTGGACGAGGAGACCATGGCGGGCGCAGAGCTCGAGGAACCGCCGGACGTCGAGGCGCGGATCAGTCCGTCCGTCGAAGTCGAACGTGCCCTCGAGCGGTTCGTGCCGTCGCCACGAGAGGTACGTGGCGACGATCGGGATCCCCTCGGCCACCACCCGGGCGAGGATCGGTTCCCAGCTCGCAGGATCGTGGCGCCAGAAATGGACCTCGCCACTCAGCAACGGCACACGCTGACCATCAAGTGAGAGCATCCCCCCGAACGCGGCGACGCTCACCTCGGTCAGCCCTTCCCGTAGCCGGCGGTGAGGCCGCCGACGAGCCAGCGCTGGATGACGAAGAAGAGCGTCAGCACCGGGATCGTGACCATGAGGGCCATCGCCGCGAGGTCGTTCCACTTGATCTCGTAGCTCGTGATGAAGAGGTTGAGCGCCACCGGCAGCGTCCGGTTCGTGTCGGTGTTGATGAACGTCAGGGCGAAGACGAACTCATCCCAGGCTGCGATGAAGGCGAAGATCGCGGTCGCCGCGATCCCCGGCGCGCTCGCCGGAAGAACCACGCGTCGCAGCGACCCGAAGACGCCGCAGCCGTCGATCTGGGCCGCCTCGTCGAGCTCGCGCGGCACGGTGTCGAAGAAGCCGGCCATCAACCAGACCGACAGGGGCAGCGCGAAGGTCACGTCGGCGAGGACCAGCGCGCCCAGGCTGTCGATGAGGTGGAGTGCCTTGACCACCTGGAACAGCGGAATGATGAGGAGGACGCCGGGGAACATCTGGGTGGCCAGGATCCCGAACTGAAGAACCCGGCGCCCGACGAACTCGTACCGCGAGAACGCATAGCCCGCTGCGATGGCCAAGACGATCGTAATGAGCGTCGTCGCCCCGGCCACGAGGACGCTGTTGGAGAAGTAGACGAGGAAGTTGCCCCGGTCGAGGACATAGGCGAAGGCGTCGAGCGTCGGGTGGGCCGGCAGCCAGCTCGGCGGGCTGACGTAGGTCTCGCGGACCGTCTTGAAGGCCGTCCCAAAGAACCAGAGGACCGGGCTGACCGAGAAGAGGATCAGGAGAGCGGTCAGGGCGACGACGGGAACGCGACCGGCGACCCGGCGGAGCGTCGTCATCGGGCACCTGCCTTGCCGGGCGAAAGCAGCCGGATGTAGACGAGCGAAGCCACGACGAGCAGCAGGAAGAGGACGACCGAGAGCGCCGACGCGTACCCGAAATGGAAGTACTTGAATCCGTTGGCGTAGACGAAAGTGACCAGGATGTCGGTCAGGCCAGCCGGGCCACCACCGGTCAAGATGTAGATGGTGCTGAAGTTGTTGAAGGTCCAGATGCCCGCCAGCAACGTGCTGAGCAGGATCGCCGGACGGATGAGCGGCAGGGTGATGCGGCGGATCGAGGCGAGCGTCGAGGCGCCGTCCACGCCGGCGGCCTCGTAGAGCTCGCGGGGCACCGCGATCACGCTCGCGAGGAGCACGATCATGATGAAGGGGAAGCCCCGCCAGACGTTGGCGACGATGACTGCGGCGAGTGCTGTTCCCGGATTGCCGAGCCAGGCCGTGTCGTAGCTCCCGAGTCCGACCGCCGCCAGCGCCGCGTTGAGCAGGCCGTACTGCCCGTGGTAGACCCACTTCCACGAAAGCGCGCCGACGACTGCCGGGGTGGCCCAGGGAATGAGGAGCAACGCCCGCACCAGCGCCCGGCCGCGGAAGGCGGGGCCACCTAGGATCAATGCCCCGGCGAGCCCGATCGCGAGCTGCGCGGCGACCGAGACGACCGTCCAGACGATCGTGCGCCCGAGCGAAGCGATGACCTCGGAGTCACGGAGCATGCGGGGGTAGTTGTCGAGTCCGATGAAGCGCCAGTCGGGACTGAGCAGCGGTTCGACCCGGTGCAGGCTCTCGAAGAACAGGGTTGCGAGCGGGTAGACGAGCACGACGCCCATGACAAGGACCGTCGGCGCCACGAGCACGTAGGGGGTGAGCCGGCGGCGGCGTCGCGCCGGGTTGCGAGTGGTTCTGGAGGCGGCGCTCCCCGCGCCGCCTCCCATCGCCATATCGGCGTTACTGCTCAAGCGCCTGCAGCGCCTTCTGGGCCGCGTCGTCGAGCGCGGCTTTGGGCGTAGCGGCACCCGAGAGGGCTGCCTGGACGGCCTTCCCGAAGAGATCGTCGATCTGGCTCGCCTGGGCGATCGTCGGGCGCGAGCGCGAGACCTTCAGCGCGGCCAGGAAGACGGCATTGAGCGGGTCGGCCGCGAACGCCGGAGCGCTATACATCGACTGCTTGATCGGGACGAAGCCGAGGGAGGTCGCCCAGTTGGTCTGGACGTTGTCCTGCATGAGCCAAGCCAGGAACTTCCCTGCCTCGGCCTGGTTGGGGCTCTTGGCGCTCACGATAAGGTCCATCCCACCGAGGACGGATGCTTCGTTGACATCCTTGGGGAGCGGCGCCGCTGCCCACTTGCCCTCGATGCCGGCCTGCTTGAGCCAGCCGACGATCCAGGGGCCCGAGGTGAACATCGCGAGCTTGCCCTCGACGAAACTGCCCTTGTAGTCGTCCTCGGTCAAGGTCGCGGCGCCGGGAGGCATGACCTTGTACTTGTTCTCGAGATCCGCCCAAAGCTGAAGCGCCTTGACGCCAGCGTCGCTGTTGAAGGCGGGGACGGTCTTGCCGTCCGACTCGGCGAGCATCTCCCCACCGGCCTGCCAGAACCAAGGATAGAACTCGAAGGCGCCCCAGCCGCCGAAGAGCCCGAGACCGTAGTTGCTCGGGGCCTTGGTGAGCTTCTGAGCGTCAGAGATCAGCTCCTCCCAGGTTGCCGGCGGGGCGGTGATCCCGGCGGCCGTGAAGAGGTCAGTCCGGTAGTAGAGCACCAGCGTGGCGACATCCTGGGGCACGCCGTACAGCTTGCCGTCCTTCTGGAGCGGCTCGATCGTCCCCGGGAAGAACTGGTCGGGGTCGCTGATGACGCCATCGAGTGGCGCAGCGTAGCCCGCCGCGATGTACTGGGCGGCGCGTGGAGGCTCGACGCGGACGATGTCGGGCGCCGAATCGGCCATAAAGGCCGTCGTGAGCTTGTCGTAGTAGCTCGAGTCGTTGTCGCGGATGGTCTTGATCGTGACGTTCGGGTTGGCCGCCTGATACTGCGCGATCAGCTCGTCGAACTTCGCGCTTTCGGCGTCGCCGAACTGATGCTCGAAGGTAAGCGTGACCGGCTGCGGCGCCGGCGTCGCGGTAGCCTCGGGCGTCGGCGCCGTCGTTGCGGCTGCCGGGGTGCCCTCCGGGGTGATGGTCGGCGCGGTCGTCGACGCCGTTGAGCAGGCCGCCAGCACGACGCCGAGGGCGCCGATCGCGGCCTTATGCCAGAACCTCAACACTCCGATCCTCCTTGTGACGGTCGGGCCGTCTCTCGCTGCGGCGCGTTTCGCTCGGTGCTGCGCTCCCTGCTCGCACCTCCTCGCTGCCTAGGCGCTGCCGGACAGCCGTCCACCGCAAGAGCCGCGGACGACCAACGACGTTGGGAGCTCGAGCCTCGTGTCGATGGCCTGGCCGTCGACCGCGGCCATGACCATCTCGGTGGCTGCCCGACCCATCTCGTAGAGGGGCTGGCGGATCGTGGTGAGCGGTGGATGAGCCTGGGCCGCAGCTGGAATGTCGTCGAAGCCGACGACTGCGACGTCATCCGGTACTTGGCGGCCGGCTTCCCGAAGGGCGCGCATAGCCCCGATCGCCATGAGATCGCTGGCGGCGAAGACCGCATCGAAGGCGACGCCCGCGTCGATCAGGCGGCCGGTCGCCGCCACGCCGCCCTCCTCGGTGAACTCCCCGTCCTCCACGAGATCCGGGTCGAACGCGACCCCAGCTTCCTCGAGCGCCCGGCGATAGCCCGCGAAGCGATCCCGATTGCAGCCGTACTCGGTCGGACCGTTGATCATCGCGATCCGCCGGCGCCCGAGGATCAGCAGGTGTTCGGCCGCCTGCCGTCCGCCCTCCGAGTTGGTCGTGGCCACGGCCGGGAACTCCGGATGGTGACCCCGGTCATCGATAACGACAACCGGCATCCCGCCCCGGGCCAGCTCGCCGATATGAGGCAGCATCCCGGGCGGGACGATCAGGATCAGGCCGTCGATCCCGCCGGCCGGCCCCACCCGCGAGAGGAACTCACGCTCGGCCACCGCCCCGCGTGCGGTCGTGTAGAGCATCAGCGAATACGTGGAGTGCTCAACGACGTCGGCGACCCCCCGCAGCACCTCAAGCATCCAAGGCCATGTGAGCGTCGGGACCAGCAGCCCCAGCGTGTAGAAGCGCCCAGTGCTGAGAGCCCTCGCTGTTGAGCTCGCGACGTAGCCGAACTCGCTGGCCGCGGCCACCACCCGTCGTCGCGTGGCCGGATCGACGTCAGGCTTGCCGTTTAGGGCCCGCGACACCGTTGCCTTCGAGAGCCCGAGGCTCCGGGCGATGTCGTTGATCCTCGGGCGATCGGTCTGGATCTCCGCTTCGCTGGGCACCTGGTCTCTGCCTCCGATGTGCGACGTCGCTCCTGCGTAACCGGTTCCGGAACCGGTTACGCAGGAGGTTAGGGACCGCGTACCGCGCGTGTCAAGAGTCCTTCGGCCAGAGACGGCTGGGTGACGCGGCGTCGCCGGCTACGAATCGGAGCGGAGGGCCGAGAACCGGTCACGGCGGAGCGATCGTCAGCGCGGTCAGCTCCGCCGGCGGCCTGCGAGCTGTGGCATTCGTCGTTGACGCAGACCTGCTCGGCCCCTACCTTCGACCGACCCCTGCTCCCACCCTGTCGACGCTGTTGCAGGCTCCTACCCGAGGTGGCAGCAAGGCCGTCAGCGGTCGCGCCACCTATCGGAGGGTCGGCACTATCTGCTCATCGTGCCCTGTGAGGACCTGACTCCGTCCTCACCGGATGCCGGTGTCGTAGGTCGCGTCGAGGCCGGTTGACGTCCCGGTTCGCGCTGACCGTGAACCCAAGCGGCGGGGCACTCCCGAGGTCCCCCTCGACCGGTTGTGGCGTCAGCGCATGCGTGCCAGCGGGCAGCGTGGCCGTCCAATGGCCGCCGGTGCCGGTCGTCACCCGTGCGACTTCGTTGCCGTCAGTAGCCGCGGCGGAGGAATGTCCCGAGGACCTGGTGGTCCCGCCAGCGGTTCCTCTACCCGCCGAACGCTGCGTCGACCGATCGGCACCGGGCCTCGCTACCATGGCTGTCGTGGACGCTGTGGGTACGCTGCTCGTCGTCGTCGTGGCCACGGGGGCAGCCTGGCTGCTTCTCGTGGTCGGCCTGTGGCTCCACCGGCCATCGCGGGAACTGGCCGGCCCCGCCATCCGCCTCGTCCCGGACCTTGTGTGGCTCGTCCGCGCGCTGCTCAGCGACGAAGCTACCCCGCGAAGTGTCAAGGTGGCCCTCGGAGGATTGCTCCTCTACCTCGTCTCGCCGATCGATCTCGTGCCGGAGTTCCTCCCCGTCATCGGCTCGGTCGATGATCTGATCGTCAGCGGCCTCGTCCTTCGGTGGGCCGGCCGGCGCATCGGAGTCGACAACCTTCGATCCCACTGGCCGGGCCGTCCGGAAGGGTTCGAGCTTCTGTGCCGCCTCCTCGGACTCTGAGCGGCCCGGCTGGCCACGACAAGGCCGCCGACGCCGGCGGCGGCTCCGCCGCAACGCGCTTCGGGTCGACAATGGACACTACGCTTCCATCGTGTGAGCGCCGCGCGCGGCCTCACGGATTGCGGTGACGCTAGCCCAACACCGCCTTGAGCTGGTGCGGGCTGTGGATCTTCGCGTAGCGCCAGTGGCCGAGCCGGCCCCAATGGTTGACCGCCGCGATCCAGCGCGCCGCGCCCACATCCTTCGAGCGATCCTGCTCCCGCTCCAGCCCCTTCACCTCGACCACCAAGTGCTCCACGCCATCCTCGCGCTCGGGTGCCACCACGTCGATGAGGAAGTCCGGGATGAACGAGTGGGCTAGGCCCGAATGGTGGTACGGAACCTCGAACCCGAGCCGAAGGTTCTTCGCCCACGCCCGAACCCGTGATGACTCGTCGAGCGCTCGTGCCACCGTCGCCTCCCAGCCCGAGTCGCAGACCGCCTGCGACAGGTGGCTCCGAAGCGTCGGCTGACAGGGCTTGACCGTGAGGAACGGCGTGACGTCCGTCGTGCCGATCCCCGCCATGTCGTCGAGGACCGGCAGCAGCGGCTGCTCGCCCTCATCCTCCGCGGGTCGGATGGCCGCCGCGAGCCGCGACTCGATCGTCCGCCGGTACTCACCCAGCGCGATCTCCTCCAGCGACGCGTCTCCGGCGGGATCGACCCGCGTCTCGACATACCGTCGGACGATTCGGAGGACCTGCGGGAACATGATTCGCCGGCCAGCCTCGTCGCCGAACTTCAGGTCGTCGGCGATCTTGGCGGCGATCTCGAAGATCGTCCGCTGGAGCCGATGCGCCTCGTAGTAGTCGGTCCGCGCGTGAACGGCGCCCTTCCCCGCGCCACGTGCCCCGACTTTCACCCAGGTCGGGTCCACTTCGGGCGTGACGACCAGCCGCGGCATCGCCTCCACGTCCGCCGTGATCCGGAACCGCGCGTCGCTGATGTAGCCGACGACGCGCGGGAAGCGGAGCTCCAGAGCCGCCCGATCGCGCAGGGGCTGGACAAGAGTCTGGGGCCGCACGTTCACCGGCCCGGCCCGCCGCTCGCCCTTCACCGGGAACGCCTGGAAGGGGATCCCGTAGACGTCCACGTACTCCGGGACCGTCATGTCGTCGTAGGACGAACGCCGGAGCCCGCGGCCGACCACCTGCTCGCAGAGGAGCTGCGACGAGAACGCACGGAGCCCCAGGATCTGGGTGACATTCTGGGCGTCCCAGCCTTCCGAAAGCATCGCCACCGAGACGACGCAGCGGACGTCGCCGCCCGGCTGGCCGGGCTTCCCCACCGTCGCCACTCGCAGCCGGAGCGCCTCCGCCGCCTGCTCCTTCGTCTGGCCGGCCTCCAGCGCTTCCTCGGCCTTCGCCAGCAGCGCCGAGTCGATGCGAAGCGTCCATTCCGGTTGGCCCGATTCGTTTGCCAGCTCCGGTAGGACGGAGCCGCGCGCCAGGTAGGCGGCGACCCGCTCCGCGGTGGACGTCTGGTCACAGACGACGATCATCGCCGGCGGCATTAGCCGACCCTCGTCCCCCCAGCGATCGAACTCGCGCTTCCACGCCGACGCCAGCGTCGCCAGCGCACCCTCGACCTCGTCGAGCAGCCGGTCGTCGCGCGAGAGGCTGAGTTCGCCAGCGCGGGCGCGCTTCGGGAGCTTGCCCTTGACCCGTTCCCACAGGTCCAGGTAGCGCGGGTCTGGATCGCCGGAGTTGTCGTCCACCGGGATCCGCGGAACCTTCACGATCCCCGATTCGATCGCGTCGAGCAGGCTGAAGTCCGAGACGATCCAGCCGAATGGCTCGCCTTCCGGGTGGCCGGAACCGGACAGGTAATACGGCGTCGCCGAGAAGTCGAGCGCCCGGTTGATGCCGCGCGCCTCGTGAATCAGAGCCAGCCCGCTGAGCCAGACGCGGGCCTCTTCCTCCTCGTCCGAGAGGCGCCCGGACGTCGCGAGTTCACCGGCGAGACCGGCCATCGACTCGGGCGCCCGGGCCGAGGCGCGCCAGGCGTGGTGCGCCTCGTCGTTGATGACGAGCAGGTTGCCCTTCGAGCCCAGGTCGGCGCGCAGGACCAGGTTGGCGAAGGCCCCCGCCGAGGGTCGGCCACGCTGCACGATCCCGCGCCGCCGCGCATCGTCCGGGACTCCCAGCACATGCCAGTTGGTGACCATCACCCGCCCGCCCAGGAGCGCGGCGCGCAACCCGGGGGGCACCAGGTCGAAGGCCTCGTAATAGTTGGTCGGGTCGGCCGGATGCAGGACGGCGAGTCGCTCCTTCACCGTCAGGTTCGGGGAGACCACTAGGACCGCGTCGCTGAAGCGGCGGTCCTGCGGCTGGCGTGCCTTGTTCAGGACGCTCCAGGCGATGAGCATCGCCATGACGACGGTCTTGCCGGCGCCGGTCGCCATCTTCAGGCAGTGGCGCGCGTACCGTTCCTGCGCCTCGATTGGCAGGCGCGAGGTCTCCGCGGTGGGCCCTTCCGCCAGCCAGATGGCTGTCTCCGCCGCTTCCAGCTGGCAGAAGAAGAGGGGCCGCTCCCGCCCGGGTGCCTGCCAGTGCCGCAGGAGGTCGAGCGTCGTCCGGCTCGCGCCCGGGTAGCCGGCTTCGCGCCAGCGTCGCACGCGCTTCCGGACATCGTTGACGACCGGCAGCTCGACGTACTCCTCTTCCAGGAGCGTGCTCCGCCCGCCCCGGGTTCTGAGGCCCGGTGTGAAGCCGGACGGGCGCCGGGCGTCGACCAACTCCGCCTGCCCGCTGCGCATCCGGTAGTGGCGCGCTGGCTCGGCAAACGGCGAGTTGACGATCGGTTCGTCGACGACGATGGCCATCTCAGCCTGCCCGGACGATCGGCCCGCAAACGCTGCGCGCTGTTTCGATCGGGATAGCAACCCCTCGTTCGTTGACCGCGATAGTGGCCGGACGCCCCAGGCAAGAGTGCGTCAAGTGGGCAGCTCTGCGATCTTGATCGCCTCGTTGCCGCGGAAGTCGATGACCTTGACCGCGACGCGCCCCTCCTTCCCGGCCCGGAACGGGAGCGACGTAGTGCCGCGGAGCATCTCGAAGGCGTCCGGGTCAACCCAACCGCGCAGCGCCCGCGAGAGACGTTCCCACGGGTCGACGCTGCCCGACGCGCCCGGAAAGAACGCCTGGCTGACGAGGAACGAGCGCCGGTCATAGTCCTGGTCCAGCAACCAGGCGGCGATCTGGCCACTGTCGTCGGAGGTGACGTCGCCGGTTGCCGGGTCGTAGACGTCCATCCCGCGAACCTCGACCTCGAACTCGTCGGCGCCCACGGCGCGCACGCTCACGTCGGGCTCGCCGAAGACAGCGAAGAGCTGCTGGCCGCGCCGGTTCTTCAGGAGGTCGGGCACCAGGACATCGCCGGCGATGTTCGCCATGAGGAGCTGGACGTGCTTGGGCGTCCGGTAGTTTTGGATCAGCGATTGGGCGGAGCCGTCGATCGCGAAGCCGGCGAAGAGGATGGCATGGTACGGCCCGAAGACGGCCTGCGAAAGGACCTCCTCCACCTGGCGGGCGCCGATCGGCCCGTGCAGGGGGCCGAAGCTGACGGCGATGCGGCGGCGCTCACCGGCCTCGTCGAACTCGCCCTCCGCATGGATGAGCCCGCCGTCGGCGGTCGGCGCCAGGCTGACGAAGTCGAGCTTGCGGGAGCCCGGCAGGCGGACGCCGTCAATGCGCAGGAGATCCACCAGCTCGCCGATCGAATGGACCGGGTCCGACTCGCCGCGATGGCGGATGTCATCCGAGCGGTCGTCCTCGGCCAGGGTCCCCGGCTCGTACCGCTCGGCTTCAACCGGATCGATCCCGAACGACGGGATCTGCTCCACGGTGTACGGGCCGGCAACGCGCGTCTTCGAGCGCTCGGGCAGCGGCTGGTCGTAGAGGATCTCTGTCTCCGGCGGCTCGTCCTGGGCGATGCTGCGGAGCGTGACGTGCGGCACGGTCCGGTAGCGGAAGCCGCCGTCTACGCCGCGCTCCGGGTCGGCCAGCTGGTAGTACTCGTAGCTGGCGGTCATCACGCGCTGGCGGGCGAGCGCGAGCGCGACTCGGCTGGTGTCACAGGTGATCCAGCGGCGACCCCATTGTTCAGCAACGAAGGCAGTGGTCCCTGAGCCGCACGTGGGGTCGAGCACCAGGTCGCCTGGGTCGGTGGTCATCAGCACGCAGCGGGCGATGACCTTGGAGCCTGTCTGGACAACGTAGGTCTTTCGATCCGTGAAACTCCCAGTCCCGGTGTCGTTCCACACGTTCGTTCGCGGAAAGACCGGGAAGTCGTCCAGGTACCGCAGGAACCGGAGCGTCGAACCCGATACGCCGAGCCGTCCTGCGCGTACCAGGCGGTCGAGGCCCTCCCGAGTGGTTGCCCAGTGGCGGTTCGCTCCCGGGTGGTAGCTCCGGCCATCGAATTTGTACGCGAAGGTGAGGGTGGGGCTATACCCCTGAGAGGTCAGATCAGCGTGCCGGTAGAGACGCGCCTCGGCCGGGATTGTGTCCGTGGAGGGTCCCCTAGTCCCATCCAGGAGCTCCATGAGCGGGTAGCCGCTTGCTTCATCGGGCGGGGGCTTCTCTTCGAACAGACTGCGGTACTTGATTTGGCCGAGGTCCCGGGCATACCAGACCAGATAGTCGCTGATCGTCGCGAGGACGTTCGTTCGCGCGACGGGACTGCTGGCCCCAGCGGTCTTTCGGAACGCGATGAGAGCGACGAAGTTGTCGCTTCCGAACACCTCGTCCATCGTTGCCATGACTCGATGCACGTTCTCATTGCTGATCTGCACGAACACGGAGCCCGAGTCGGCTAGGAGCTCCCGCGCCAGGAGCAGCCGATCGCGGAGGTACGTCAGATACGAGTGGATGCCCAGTTGCCAGGTATCGCGGTAGGCGCGGATTTGCTCGGGCTCGCGGGTGAGTGAGCGGTCGTCGCCGTCCTTCACATCGCGCTGGTCGGTCCGCGGCTGGAAGTTCGAGTTGTAGTTCACCCCGTAGGGCGGGTCGATGTAGATGCACTGGACCCTGCCGGCCATCCCCTCGCGCCGGATCAGCGAGTTCATCACCAGGAGCGAGTCGCCCAAGATCAGCCGGTTCGCCCAGTCCATTTCGTGCTGATAGAAGGCCAGCTCCTGGTCAAGGCTGAACTGCGGGTCGGAGAAGAGGGTCCGCTGGACCTCCTCGCGTCGTACGGCCCGCAGGATCGCGGCCGTCGACACGCGCTCGTGGATGTGGAGGCTGACGGTGTCGACGTCGAAGCTGGTGTGCTCGGCCTTGCCGGCCCAGATCAGCTGGGGATCCTCGTGTGGATCGAAGGGCGGGAGATCGCCCTGGCGGTACTCGAAGTGGCTCCTCTCGAACACCGCGCGATCCTGTGTGGCGAGGCCGGCCTCCGGGATGTTCGTCCGCGACGAGTCCGGGTGGCGGTAGTCGCCGACACGATCCTCGTCGACCGGAGCCGCCGGGGTCCGTTTCGGGCGCGGTGATCGCTTCCCCGTCGAATCGAGCGGACGTCCGAACTCAAGGACAGGCTTCTCGAGGGGGAGCGCCGCTTGTCTTGCTTTCGAGGTCGGCTCGTCCGCGGGGGCGTGTGTCAGCTCAAGGTCGGTGCTGTTTCCCTCGCGCCCCGTCCCCTGACTCACGCTCCGCCCTCCAGCCGCCGCGTCGAGTGTCGCTTACGAACGGCTGTGTGATGGTACCCCTTGGCCGGCCGGCACTGAGCCGTACACGAGGCGGACATCGTGGACCGTTCGAACCCCGCCCCCTCCCTTTGTGCCCGCGACCCCCGCCACCGAGGCACTCGTCGCGCGCGTGTCGGGCCGTGCGGGCGGACGTGCGTCGGAGCCCGCGGTCGCCTATCTGCGGCTCGCCCGGCCGACGTTCGGGCCGAGACCGGCGCACGGCGCGCCGCGACGGCTCGGTCTAACTGCGCCTCGCGCAGGCCGCCGGCGTCTCACCAGAGCCCGCGGGCGAGGCTTCCCATGCGACTGAGACAGCGGTCGGCCTGATCAGTGAGCTTCTCCAGGGCCACCACTATCTCGTCGAGCGTGGCCCGCCGCAAGTCGAGCTGAAGCTCCGAGGCCTTCTCGAGGAGGGACCGAGCTTCGTCGTCGAGAAGTCGCTCGCGAAGTATCGTGAGCCTCTGGCGGGCGAGCTCCTCCCGGTCGAAAGGCTCCTGATCGGCCGCTAGGAATCGGGAGCCTCCCGAAGGGAGGTTCCTCGTCGCCTGAATCCACTCGACGAGCGCCTCCTGTGCCTTGAGGAGCGTCGTACGTTGAAAGTCGTCGCGGCGACGGCGCCGTCCGGCCTCACGCGCACCGCGCTCCCGGAGATACCGGAAGAGTTCGGTCAGGAACAAACCCGCGAGCGTCAGGAACCCGCCGACGAGCACGCCGATCA
>Ga0315293_10001500_pt1 | contig 22677 bp, 34 predicted proteins | sample YL17G13_20_MG_FD_203071 | JGI IMG/M metagenome (GOLD analysis project Ga0315293, IMG submission 203071) | Sediment microbial communities from Yellowstone Lake, YNP, Wyoming, USA - YL17G13_20 | ecosystem: Environmental > Aquatic > Freshwater > Lake > Sediment | place: USA: Wyoming | collected...
CGGGCTCGAACTTGAGTTGCTGCTCTTGGCCGTCAAGCCAATCTTTACCTTGTACCTCGAAGAAGCGGCCAGCGTGACGACGAGGTCCGTGTCGCTCGTAACCGTGGTCCCAGTCTTGGTCTCGGTAGCCGTCTTGATCGCCATGATATTGAACAGGGCGTTGGCTGCACCAGAAGCCCCGGAGTACCCGGACAGCAACGTGGCACCTGAGAACCCGCTGGCGCCAGAAGTTCCGCTGGCGCCTGAATACGTCCCGCTGAAACCGCTGACGCCGGACTCTCCGCTTGGGCCAATGACTGCGCTGCTGAACCCGCTGATCCCCTCGGCTCCGCTGAACCCGCTATTGCCGCTGAACCCACTGAACCCGGACCACCCGCTGACTGCCTCGATTGGCATGGCGCAAAGCCACGCAACCGTGGCGCTCTCGGCCCTTCCCACGATCTTGGCCACGGTTCCAGGCGTCAGGCTGTACCCGCCGGCGTTCGTCAGGTAGACGTCGAGCCCGGACGACAATGCCGACAAGCCCGTCTTCTGCATGAAGTGCGATATGTAACAAGTCGTGCTCGTCGGCTTGTCCGCAACGAACCCGAACACCTTCGACTTCGGCACAGTCGTTGCCAGGGCAAGGGCCACGTTGCCTGAAGAGCTGACGTAGATCGGGTCCCCGACCACAAGTCCTGCCGGGCATGTCCATGTCTTGTTCGAGTACTGGTAGCCTGCCACCCCGCCGCCTGCCTGCCATAGGGCGAGCAGGTTGGATTGGACTGGCTCAAGGAAGTACTTGGCGTCGACCCTGTCCGGGTTCTGCGAGGCATAGGCCTGCGACCCGGGGTCTTGGTAGGTGAACCCGCTGTAGGCATTGCGTCCAGCCGTATTACTCAGGCCAGAGGGCTCGTATGGAAGTCCCATTCAAAGTCTCCTGTGCTAAACCAAGCGCATTTGCTTGAACTGCACGTCCACGAGAAGGACGAACTTCCCGCCCATGTACGTCCATTGCCCCGACGAGGCCGATCCATGCACGATCCTGCATGAGGGGCGAGTCGTCCCGCCTGGAACCTTAACGTCGAACGAGGCCAGCGGGGTTATCAGCGTAAAGAAGAAGTTCTTGTTCACCTCAGCCTCGTCCTTGTCCTCTCCCACGAAGGCCATGCGGCAGAAGATCGGCCTACCCCTGAATCCCATTCTCTTGATCGCTATCCCGTCCACGCCCGGAAGCGTGATCTCCATGTCCTGGTACTCCGGGGCCCCCTCGTATGGCGGCGTCCCATGTTCCCCCGTGGCAAAGTAAGTCCCTACGACTGGCCCAAGGACGCCGGTGTTGATCCCCATGTCGTCCCAGGCGGAGGCGAGCTCGCCATATACCTGCCCGGCCACCTCGAGTATGTTCGCCATTTAGTCCCCAGTTCTCGATCCGCCACGTGGCTGCTGGCTTCTCGCCCAGTTTCGCCCGGCGATGCGGGCCGACTCCATGTTCTTCAGGAACTTCTCCGGCTCCCGCCAGAAGAACGGCGCCTTGTCCCCAAGCATCACGGCTTCCTTGGCCTTCCTGACGTTCTCCTTGACTGTCTTCCATCCCTTGAACTCGACGGCCTCGACGGCTGTCTTGTGGTACTTCGACATGTCCTTGGCCCGCTGCTCCTTCTCCCTCGCCTCCATGGCGGGGGTTCCCTCCCATGCGGCCCACGCGGCCGCGATTGTCTTCATGACATATCCGGAGTCGTCCTTCGTCCCGCCATTCAGGGCGATCTCAAGTGCTCCCCTTGACCACTCGCCCCTCTTGATCTTGTTGCCGTCGGCGTCGTAGTAATGCTCGGCGACGGATGACTTGATTGACTTGTTCCAGGCGGCGACGACCTTGTCGTCTACCTTAAGCGTCGTGGTATCCTCGCCATGGGCCACCCCCCTTAGGTTAGAGGCTATCTTCCCCAGCAGGAGGTTTGACTTGTTGTCTTCCTTGGCCGACTCGACGGCATACGTGACTCCCTGTATGGCGGCCTCGGTCGCCGCGACGATGGCCAAGCCAATTCCAGTTGGCGCGGCCACGGCCTTCGCCCCGGCGAACAACGTCCTCGCCGTTGACGCAGCCCTGCCGGCCTGAACCAGGCGATAGGCGTTCTTCCCAAGCCTGAAGGCGTTCGGGACCTCCGACACCATCCTCGACATGGCCGTCGCCTGGACGATCCTCATGCCAATGCTGAACGTGCTCGCCGTGGCGTCGGCTATCTTGATCGCCCTCGTCTCGCCGGCCTCGTAGTCGACCTCGCCGGCCAGCGCCCCATACACCTGCTGCAACCCATGGATCGTGGTTATCATGCGGCCAAACCGGCGGTTCATCTTGTCCCCGCCCACGAACGACATGGCGTACCCAAGCTTGGCATTGGACCTGATGCGAGAGCCAAGCTCCTTGATGCTGTCGATTCCCTTGATCATCGCCGGGCGCCTGACCACCTCGTCTCCAATTCGGAAGGATGACTTCAGGTTCTCGAAGGCATGCCATTCCATGAACCGTCCCTTGCCATATGCCTTATGGAAGCCCACGGTTGCGCTTATTTGCTCCGCCATTCCAGTCAGGTTTCTGCCAGGGTTGGCAGTGGCAATGTCCTTCATTATGCGTTGACTCTCTTTGGAAGACAAGTTGCCAAGGTTGCCCTTGGTGCTCATCAATCCACTCAACGCGGACAACTGCCCAAGCTGGTCGTACCCCGTCCCCCCGCCAGGATGAACCCCCTGGTGGTCCGGGTTCTGCGTCCCAAGCGGGCTGCTTCCCGTCGTCCCCTTGCCGCCAATCGTCTGGCCCATGGCGGCGACCTTGCCCAGGTCGATGCCCAGGCGCTGGCATACCGCCGCTATCTGCCGAAGATCGTTGAGCAGTTGCTGGGGGTCGGCGCTGTCGCTAGCCATTCGTCTGCCTCATCTTCTCCAGCCACTCCTCGAAGCTTACCACCGGATACGGGCAAAGCATCGCCACCTCCAGCATGCCCAGCGGCGTCAAGTCCTCGAACCTGCCGCTATGAAGCCTCGCTATCGCATGCACGTACTTGATCATGGCCTCGATCTCCGGCGTCAACTCAGGCGCCTTCGGGGCCGCTTCCTCGTCCGGGACTGAGTTCCTTGACTTTATGGCTGCGTCCAGGGCGTCCTTCTCGGACCCCCCGGCGTCCTTGACTGCCTGCGCGGCCATGGCCCCAAGGACGGCCCGCCTGCTCATGTTGACCCCTAGCGGCAACTCCCGCTCGTCCAGTTGCCTGGAGACTACCTTGCCGTCCTTGTCCTTGACTTCCTCTGTGATCCAAGGTGCTTCCGCCATGACCTGCTCCTTTGCCGAAGGGGGTTGGGGACGGAGGGATCGTGGACCCCACGATCCATCCCCCTTGGCTATTCTAGGCGACGGTGACGTTCGTCGTGTCGGCGACGCCGATGCTGTTGACCTTCATCGGCCCGACGTGCGCGAACGACTGCCTGTACATGGCCGGTGGCGATTCGCGGTTGAACTCGTAGGCGAACCCACGGCTCACCATGTTCTTGAGCGTGTGCGTCCTCGTGGCCCCCGACCCGAGGTACGCCGTGACGACCAAGTCGCCGACGTAGTCCGAGTCATAGGAAGGCTTGACGAGGTGGCTGACCACGGCCGTCAAGTCCTTGCCCACGATGGCCCTGCACGAGGGGCCCACGACCCCCTCGCCCCTGACCACGACGTCCTGCACGCTGAGCTCGTAGCTCACCGCCACGGCGACGTTGTAGGCATGGGCCCCATGCACAACGGAAACCATGAGTACTTCACTGTCGCAAGCCGATGCCATTTGCTTCTCTCCTTTGCCTAGGTATCACACTCTGGTCCAACTTTGTACGTGAACGTGAACGACACCTGCATCACGTTATCTTCCGGGCTCCCGTCCTCCACGTTCTCCCATGTCCCCCCGAACGGGACCGCCGGAACCGCTCCGAACGTCGTCGCGTTCTCAAGCTTGTTCGCCAGCTCCTCAATCTTGTCGTACGCCTTGTCCATTACGCTACCAACGTCCCTGTCCAGCCTGAGTAGCAACAACCCCCTGACAGTCACGGTAAAGGGCTGCCATGGATATGCCTGGCTCTGCCTCGATCCGATCCAGAACCATGCCCTGCCCTGATCCTCGGCGTTCAAGGCACGAACCTCGTTCTCGACGCTGTCCGTCTCGTTCCATATCTTCTTTCCCTGATACGCCTGTATGCCCGTCACGGCGTTGGCGCTTGCCGTCACGAGATCAAGAAGGATCGCAGGCAGCAAAGTCCCAGCCATTATGGCTTCTCCCTCAAGTGCATGTCCAACTTCAAGTCAATCCGCTCGATCTGCTTGCTCAGTTCCCCAAACCGCCTGTCTATCTGCTCCTGCAACAGCTTGAACTGGACGGCGCTCTGCTTGTCCTGCTCCACGATCTTGACCACCGTCGAGGCTTGGTCCGCCTGCGCCTGCACCGTCCGGTTGAAGACATACGTCCCGAAGAGTATTATCCCTGCGGACAGCAATGCCCAACAACAGTGAAGGCCGTTCTCGAGCGTCAAGTACTTCCTCATCCCAGCGCCCTCCTGAGCAAGCGCCTAGCCACCTTGACGCAATAACTATCCGCCGGGTTGAGCTCCGACTTCGTGGGATCATTCAGGAACGGCCTTCGTGGCATTTTGCTCGTCCCCTGCTGGTGGTACAACCCATATGGGACGTTCACCCTTGCAATCTGCCAGCGAACCTTGAGTATGTTGTACGTGTTGCGGACCGCCCTGAGGGCCGCCTGCAACAGCCTGCCCGTGTCCTGTAGGATCTGGTGCCCGTCCCCCGAATCCTTCCTCGGGTCCCATGCCAAGCCACCGTCGGCATACCCACGCTCGTTGTCAAACCTCGCCTGAACTATGTCTTCCATAAACCCCTTGCGGTTGACTTCTCGCTCCGAGTTCTTGACTATCGCCTGCATTTGCCTGGACATGCCGCTGACTCGCCTTCCCCGGCGCCCAAGCGAGGAGCTCAGGGCCTTGAGACGGGCCAAGTCAGACATCACGTTGCGGGCCATTTAGCTCTTCTCGCCCCCACGAAGCGTCTTGATCTCCTGCGCCACGACCTCATACACATACCCGTTATGGGTAGTCCGAATCGGGGTATCAACCCAGAAGTACCTGCCCGACCCGATTGGCCACTCAATGCGGTCGCCATTCGTTATGGACTTAGCCGTCCCAGAGCATGCGCTGACGCCTTGGGCGCCTGAGAAGCCAGAGACGCCAGAGAAGGCAGGGGCTTGCGCCGGAATGAAGAACGTGGTCGAAGCTGTCTGGCTTAGCCTGCCCAGAGAGTTGTAGAGCGAGTCGTGCTGCTGATCGATGACTTGGGCATAGAGTGGGACTTGCAACTGCTGTCTATGCTGCAAGCCAATCAGGACGCCAATCGCCTTGGCTACTTCGAGCTCGGTGCGTCCAAGGTCACGTCCTAGTTGATCGAAGAAGTTGGACATTACCTATCCCCTACGCTGCCGCCTGCGCCACGGGCCCAACGAGCAACGCTGTCTCCGTACGTCGCTTGGATCTCCTTCAAGAACCCGCCCTTGGGAACGGCGATACCGGCGGCGTTGCTGATCCTCTGGCGAATATTTTCTCGCTCCAGCTCATGGTCCACGAGGTTGCCCCCAGCCCCGCCAGCGGCCGAGGTCACCTTCATGGGGCTGACTTCTATCTCGGTGTAGCGGGTAATCAGGGTCGTCACGATTGTCTCGGTGTTGGCCGACATGGCCGTGATCCTGGCGTCGACCGCCGTGATCAAGTCAGTCAGGTCCCCCACGTTCCAGGTCGGCTCCCACTGCTGGGTGTTCGAGAATGGCCAGTGTACCAATGACGTCACGACTATGGTCCCGCCCGATGGCGGCAACCCGATGATCTCCATGAACCTCGCACGCTGGTCGGCAGTCAATGCCATGTCCGCTACTCCTTCAGAGCTTCCCTGACGTCAATCAACGGTACCGCCTTCAGCGCAGTCCCAGGGTTTGCGTTGAACACCTCGCAGCCCAAGTCATGCAACCCCGTAACCAGCTTCTGCCACCCGCCCTCGACGACGTCCATGTGGTCCCAGAACTTGTCCGGGCTCGACATGCTTTGGTGCAACCTGTCGTAGCTGCGCCTCTTGTCGTGGTAGTCCAACCCCCATACCATGCAGCGCTTGGCGCCCAGCCACCATGCCAGGTGACAAGCCAGTTGCCCGACGCTCCCATGCCAGAAGAACCCGGCAACCTCCGGGTTGTCCATGACATGGACATGGTTATGGCGGATCACGGTCCCGCCCAGGACGTCATGCTTGTTCAAGTCGGTGCAGTACCTGGTGTTCTCGCAGGGGTTCTGGGTCCACGACTTCAGGCCCTCGGGTATGGGGTCGATCATTACCCAGCGCAAGTCCTCGCACCTGGCAGTCCACAGGAGCGGCATGCCGTTGCAAAGGATGACTGACTTCTTCAACCAAGTGTCCATGGCCAGGTAGGGCCTGGTGCTTGGGCCGGCGCAGATTATGTGGAACACGTCGCTCATTGGTTTTGTTCCAAGAACCCTTGCGGGCGTTCTTCTACAGTGATAGTATCTCGGAAGGGGCGAGGCTCCAACTCCGAGGGAGTTTGCCACAACCCAGACGTCGACAAAACGCGGGCAGCAATACTGGAGCCTCGCCCCCATTAAAGGAGAAGATCATGGACATGAATTGTGACCTGGACAACACGAGGGCATGCGGGGTGGGCAAGTATGGCCGCTGGGTACCCTTCGTCGAGCGAGTATGCTACGCCGGCAACCAGGTCCACGACGGCTGGGCCTTCAGCGCAAAAGAACTTCAGGCTTGGAAGGACTCAGGTTTCTGGCTGCTCCACGTCTGGACGCCTGGCGGCAGGGACTTGTGGGCGAGGCTGGACCAGCCATGGAAGCCAGTCGAGGCCGGCTCGAAGGAAGAGCCCATGATGAGCCCGCAGAAGTGGTTCATGGACGTGGACGACATCCTTGGCCCGGTGAACTTCTGCCCCGACCACCCCGTCCCATACAACCCCGCAAAACACTCGATATAGACGCAGAGAGGGACCCGTGGGTTGGAGGGGTCCCTCTCTGCGTCCGCTAGACAGCAACTTCCCTTAGCCGGCGATGCTCGTGATGCCGACGAAGTTCATGTTCCTGTGGTCTTCGTACGCCGCCGTCCACAAACCGCTCGTGAGCAGGTTGGCGTCGGTCGGGTTGGCAGTCGCCATGTAGAACGCTCTCGGAGCGGCTACATAGTCAACGGCAACCTTCTCGTACACGATGGTGTCCGCATTCGTCACGTCTTCCCAACCGTCCACGTACGGGGCTTGCTGGTGCGAGAAGTACAGCGCACCCTCGCCGAGCAAGTGGGTGTAGTAGATGTCGTCGCCAGCCGAGGACGTGGCGCCCGCTTCCGGGGTCAGGTCGTCGCTGATGATGACGTTGCGCACGCCGAGGATCGTCTCGATCATGCCGTTGTTGATGATCTCGCCGGACCAGACGCCAGCGTACTTGTACGTGCTGATGAGGTCCTTGAGCAGGCTGTTCCAAGGCTTGCTGTGGATCAGCATGGTATGGAGCTGATCGGCGTTGTCGCCCATCTTGGCTCGGCCTTCTTGGACCGCCAGAACCGTGAGGGTTCCGCCGGTTACGTACTTGTGTGGGGTGGCTCCGACGTTCTCGCAAGCCTGAAGCGAGTAGTCCATGACCTTGATCGAGCGCTTGGCGAGCTGGTTACCAATCGTCACGGCAACCTTCTGTCCAAAGTCCTCGCCGGCCAACGCTAGCTGGTGCTTGTACCACTTGTTGCCGCTGTAGTCACGAAGGACCGGCACCTTGCCGTCGTTCGTGGCGAACGCGGTGAAGGACGCAGAGGACGTGGCGCCAATCGCGACCCGGCCGAACGCTGCGGCCTGCACGTACTTCGGGATGTTGACGAACTCGCCGCCTTGGGCGGTCAAGTTTGCGGTCGAGACATCCAGCGCACCGGATGCCATGAGAGCAGCGAACTTTTGCTGAGAAAAAAGTCCCTGCGGCAAATAACGCGTTTGAATTACAGGAGTGTAAATTGCCAAGTTGGTGGCTCCTTGCAAAGTCTTGGGAGGGATTCTTGCTCCAGCGGCGTACGCTGGTTGCTCACCCGTACCCCACAAGCCGAGCTCCGCAAGGCCAGAGGAACAAGCCCGACGGCTCTCCGAGCCTGGGACTGTCCCTATCCCGATAATACTTGACAAGGGGCAAGGCCCCAAGTATCATGAAGGCATCGGGGCTGCAACCCTCACCCGGGAGTTGCCCCGGCTCCCATGCGGGCCAGAACCTATCATGGGATGACGCCCCTGGATGACCAATAGGCTCCAGGGGCGTATCTTTTTTAATCTCAAATTAAAAACCCCGACCACGAGGCCGGGGCGGAACAGGAGTGACCCCATCCAGCTCGAATGAGGCACTGATCAGGACTAATTATACGTCGTACGTTGGCTTGATCTCGGCGTTGAAAAACTGCCCCTTTGACGCAGCCTCGACGAATTCTTGGTACGTGTCCGGGTCGACGCCTTGATACTCGTAGGGCCCACGATCCGCTATCCAGACGATCAGCAGCTCTTTATCCTCGTCGTAGGACAAGGCGTCTATGAAGCTTGACGTGACGTATTGGGTCAGCATGTCACTTGGCCCCGGCTGATTCCATGCAGCTACCCCTCACGATCATTATCCAGTCGAATAGCAATAGCTTCGCCCGCCTTGGGCCAACTTCAGCCAAGGCCGAGGAGTAGACCACTTTGGCCTGCTCCTCGACCTCGGGCGAGTCCTTCAGTTCAACTGCCCAGTTGCGTATGAACTCGTGGATGTCCATTACTTGGGCTTGATCCCCATGCCAGCCAACGTCCTGGCCTTGACTGCCGCAGGGGTGTAGTACGCCTGCTCAGCAGCCTTCAGGCCGTCAGGGTCCGACTGCTCCCATGACGCCATGAGCTTCCTGTCCCCCAGGGCCGCCTCGTATGACATCGTGGTGCCCTTGTTGCCAGCGCTCTGCCCATGCCTCGTGGGCAAGCCGTCAGCCAACAGGTATGGCCTTGCCGAGGCGAACTGTTGCAAGTAGGACTCGAGGGTGACTGCGTTCAGCTTCTCGTCAAGCAGGGGCTTGCCGTCCGGGCCCTTGACGAAGACATTGAGATCGTCTGGGTTGAGGGACACGACGTCGCTCAAGAGCTTGGGCAGATCATTTACCGCCTCTGGGGTAAGTCCCTTGACTGAGAGGGCAGCAGTTTTGATGGCCAATGGGACGAGTCGTTCGGCGGTGGCCCTGCGGTTCTCTTCCAGCTTGGACTGCCACTTCTGTTCGGCGTTCTGAAGGGCTTGCTTGTAGTTGCCCTCGCTCTCGAGCTTGGCCTGCTCGAGTTGCTGCTTGGTTTGGGTCTCGGTCTTGGCTCGCTCTGCTTCCTTCTGTCGGAAGCCTTGAATCTCTGCGTCAATGGAACGGACACGTTCCTTGAGAGAGTCACGATCAGTCACGAGTTCAGTCCATGCTTCCTTCCAGGGCTTTCCGCCTGGGGCGAGGTCCGGCTTCGGGTCAGTTGGGGGTACGACCACTGGTTCTGCCATTGTCTTGCTCCTTCACTCTCTCCGAGAATGCCATGCCCCCTCCGGGGGACATGGATGTCACGTCCCTATCCTAGTCCCAGTCCATGCTTCGTGGGCCCACGAGATCGGGCTCCATGGATTCCCTGGGGCTGTCCTTGGCTACTTCCAGGTCGCCTTCCTTGAGGCAATGAGGGCTGAACCATATGCGCTCCATGTGGCGGTTCACGTTGCCCTTCTTCTCCTTCGCCATGCCGATGTTTCCAGTCCATGGCATGACTTGCCAGCCTGGGAGGTTGTACTCGCCCTCCAAGCCGCACAGGGCGATCCTCATGTCCGGGTCGTCCTGGTTGGCCATGCAGAAGGACATGATCTCGGCCGTCATGGAACCGTCGTTGGAGTTGATGGAGTATACGTCCTGCTGCTCCCGGTTCTCCATGCTGTATGGAGGGTCGAGGAACACTCCAGTAAGTCCATGTCTCTGGGCCACGCTTGGCGTACATACCCTCTTCCAGTCTCCGCAGCAAACCCGGACGAACCTGAGCCTGTCCCGAAGGTCCCGCATGTATGCACGCAAGTCCTCCAGGCGCTCCTCGCATGTCCGGTTGCGCCCGTTCATGACCCGCTCCACGCATCGAGTTCCACCAAGGCTAGGCTTCTGCTGATTTAGCTCCCTGTTGACGCCAAGGCCTGAGTTGCTAAGGCTAGGCTTCTGCTGCTTTAGCGCCCTGTTGACGCCCTGGCCTGAGTCGCCAAGGTGAGGGACTGCCTGCTTTAGCGCCCTGTTGACGCCCTGGCCTGAGTCGCCAAGGTGAGGACTGCGTCCTGTATTGCCTGGCCCAAGCGCCCTGTTGACGCCGACGCCAGAGTCGCCAAGGCGAGGTATAGGTCCCGACCGGGCGTCTTTGACGTTGTCCTCAAGTAACCCTTTGTTCGAGCACCAGTTCGCCCCGATCCACGAACTCAACCCCCACATCCACCAACCCGCCACCTTGCAGTCGTGGTACTCGGGCTCCGTCCGCATGCGCCTCCTGAAGTCCTTGTTGTCGTAGAGCCAGCGATGCCGGGCATGCAGGTCCGCCTCGTTCACCGGCCCGTCAGCCCACTTGGCCACCTCGTCCGGGTCCATGGACATGGACCGCCAGGCGTTGGACAAGTAGCAGTCGATGTCGTTGACCGTCTCGATCTTGTTCGTCTCGAAGGGCCAGTCCGGCCTGGCGAGCAGGACGGCCAGGCTCCCGGCGAAGGGCTCGACGTAGTTGTGGACCTCGCCCAGGCGAGGCCAGACCTCGTGGGATATGCGTCTCTTGCCGCCAAACCATGGGAAGGGTGCCTTGAGCATTCGTGGTCTCCTGGCTCTCCGAGCCAAGCCCTTGGGGTTCCACCCCTCGGGACATGTCCCTATCCTACCATTGGCCCGCTTGGCGCCTTGCTTCCAGGCGCATAGGCCGGGTTCTGCGCCTTGCGCTGGTCCAGGTTCTCCCGCCTGTACATGGCCGGGTCGCTCTTCAGGTGGTCCTTGACCAGCTTCATCACGGTCGAGTCGTCCAGCTCCGGATGCTCCGCCTTCTCCTTGGCGAACCCAAGCTGCTCGTCCGTCTCTCCAGTGCCTACTTCCTGCTCCGGGACGATCCCAGTTGCGTACTTGCTCTCGATCTCCTGGTGCATCTCCTCGAGCTCGTCAGCCTCCATCTTGGCGCTGAACGCCAGGTCTGCCCACTTCTTGACCTGGGCCTTCTTGCACGTCTGAGGCAAGTCAGCCGCTATGACTGAGATCGTGGACGTCAACTCTTCCGCAAGGTTCTCGTCGTCGAAGTTCTCAGGGTAGTCCGGCCCCTCAACCTCAATCCCCAACGCCCCGGCCACCAAGTCCGTGACCTTCTCTTCGGCGTCCTCAGCCATGTCGCTGATCTCTGAAGCCTTGAATGCCGACTCGGTGAACCTGATCTTCAGGGCCCTGCCTGACTCCGGGCCGGATTCCGTGAGGGGATCCTTGAGTCCCATGGTTCGGTAAATCTCTCGTACCTCGCCCTCAATCGTCTGGCGCAGGGACTCGGCTTGGCTTGGGTCTGAGGACAGCCTCTCGAACTTGACTGAGTTGGCGTCAACGGGCATGACGATCACCTTGCGTGACCCCACGTCGAACGCCTGCAACATGTCCTGCGTGGCGCTTGGACACGCCAACCACCACTGCGAGAACGTGTTCTTGCTGAGTTCTTCCCGCAGGATGGAATCCAGATTAAAGATTGACATTTGCAGCTCGGCTACGTCCTCGATCATGCTCTCGCCACATGAGTGCGGCTTGACCCACACTATGGGCATTCCTTCCCAGCCATGCTCAACAGCCTGCTCTATGGACTTGATCTTGCCGTCCTTGCCCAGCAGTACGTCCTGGTATCCAACCTCGTCCCACAGTCTTGCCCCGCCGTATTCGCCAATGGACTCGTCTGTCACGAGCAGCTCGTCGTCCGTCCAGTTGATTACCCGGCATGGGTCCAAGTCCCGCATCACGATCCTGGACCCGGCGGCCTTGGCCTGGGCTAGCGTCATGTTGGGTTCTGGCTTCGTGGTATCCAGCATGACGAACCAGCGGCCGGAGACGCAGGCCTTCAGGACGCATTCCCTCATGAACTCGGGCAGGCACATGTCATTGCCGTCCACGTCCTCGCTGAACTCCTCGAAGGCGGGCGTCGAGTCCCTGGTGATTGGGCTTGAGAAGACGTATCCAATCATCTTGTCCACGAGGGCGCGGCAGAAGTTATGGCAAGTGGACAGCCTCTTGCGCCTGTCCCATGCCTTGCCTGACTCTTGTTCATGTTTGACGAGGACGTCCTGTCCCTCGGAGTCCTTGGCGTTTTTGTAGGCGGCGCCGCCCTTGTAGCTGGCCTTGAGGAACTTCCACTTGAGGCTGAGCTTGAGGTAATCCTCGTGGAAGGGCAACGGCTTGCCTGCCTCTAGGCTGATACCAGGGGTGGGCTGAGCCTGACTCTGGTCCAGAATCTCCTGGTACTTCATGTTACGCTTGGCTAGTCCGCCCATGGTATGTCTCCTATTCTCAGAGTATCTCTTGATCCCATTCAGGGGAACAAGGTTCCAAGTCCTCTTCCCACCAGCCCTCTTCTATCCCGCTGACGAAGTACGACCACTTGGCGTACTGCGAGTCTGGCCTGAAGTCGCAGAACTGCATGGCGATTATCGTCCATTGTCTCTTGCCACGTCCCTTGATCGTGACTCTTTGTCCGACATGCAGCCTTGGCTCCTCGCATATGTCAACCTTGACCATGCCACTGTCCTATCGATCCGCCCCTACTGGGGCAGGGAATCCACGCTCCTGTGGGGCCTTCTGCTGGACTGGCTTGTCCAGCGACCCGTCCAGCCCGAAAGCCTGCGCTTCGCTGCCCACCGGGAACAGGCGATGCACCAAATATCCAAGTGCGTCCCCCATATGGGTTCGCTTGGAATCGCTCTTGTCTATCTTCCCGTAGTCGTCCCACGATACCTCTTCCAAGTCTGTGATGAGTTCTCGGCAGGACTGATCGAATGTCAACCGTGGGTTACCTTCCGCGGGGTCGAGCATGGCGTTGACGCTGTTGTACCTGTCCACGACCCTCGGCTTGGCGACGCCGTTCAGGCTTCGTGACCTCTTGAAGAGCTTTCGCATGGCCCCGTCCATGATCTGCACGTCCGATTCCAGAGTCCTAGTCGACCTGGCGGCCCCTGCCTCGTCACACATATGCCAAATCTCCAAGAACTTGTCGGCATAACGACTTGCGACTAGCTCGCAGGCGATCCTTGTCTGTGCGTTGTCACGTATTATGACTTCATGGAAGACGTGCATTGTCCTCTTTGCGGGATCGTGCTGGGCGATGACCCCGCAAAGAGGAGACACGTTAAGGTCCATGGAGAAGAGCAAGGGCTTGCGGACGTCGTAACAAACTCCAGTGGAGTCCATGGAACTCGTGACGTGCTTGTTCCTGTCGAACACGAAGGCCCTGCCTTGTTGATCCTCGACCCAGTTGCCCAGGACTTCCTGATTGAGTTGTTGTTGGCCATAGGTTGAGACGAGGTTCTGGATGTAGCCCGCCGGCAGGTTGGCCTCGTTGTCGTAGGTGGACCCACGGACGACGAGCCAGTCCGTCCTTGGGTTGGACACCATGCGCTTGTAGAGCCAGCCACGCTTGCCATTCGGGGTTGAGGTGATCCTGATCTGTCTGGGGCCAATCTTGCCCCTCATGCGCCCCAGCATGACGTCGAGGACGACTTCTTCCATGTCTCTGGCTTCGTCGAGGTAGCAGAAGTCTATCTCGATGCCACGGACGGCCCTGTCGATTCCTGACTCGAACATGGAGCGCAGGAGTATCTGGGTACCACCGGCGATGGACAGGACGTTGCTATGGGACTCGAACCTGGATGGCCAAGGGGGAGCCTCGCCGAGGTAGTATGGCACGCCCATGGAGTCCAGGTGTTGCTTGATCGAGGGGACGACGACGGCATGTAGCTGCGAGGGGGTGTTGGCCCCGATCAATCCAAGGGAGCCCTTGTTCGTGATGGAGGTTATGGAAGCCCATAGGGTTCCAATCCATGTCTTGCCGGAGCCTAGTCCGGACAGGAAGGCTGCCACTGGGAGCGTGGACAGGAGGAAGTCCTTTTGGGATTGGCTAAGCGTCAGGTTCACTCTTCTTGTCCCTGACGTTGATGTTGAGCTCTATGTTGGGGGTCACCCCGGTGGACCCCACGCTGCCAGCCTCGCCATACCTGCTCTTCAGGCGGCATGACAGGAGCTTCCAGAGCAGGAAGTCTGAGCATACGCTTGCCCTTCTGACTGCCTCTGCTTCTAGGATCACGACGGATCGATCAAGGGCTTCCTGCCATTCTTTGAGAAACTCTGGGTTGGCTCTGAGTTCACGGTAGACGGCATGGTTAGCTATCTTGGCGAGTTCGCAAGCCTTGCGGACGCCCATTCCAAGGGCTATGTATTCGAGGACTTTGGGCTTCCATAGTTTGCCACGCTGGGGACTGAAGGGGTTAGCCTTTGACATGTTCTATTCCTTCGGGAACTCCGTCCCGGCGGGTGGAAGCTCCGCCTCCACAAAGGATCATACCTTTCGGGGCGTATACCTACCAGATCTGCGTCCCCTTGGGGTACTCTTGCCCGTGCTGTCCCTCTTGCCCATGCCCGGATCATAGGTTCCCAGAACTTTGAGTTCCATTTGGCGGTAATGCTCTGGTGACCACTTCCGGTTTGCCAGAGCAGCAGCGTCTTCAATACTCAGTTGCCCCACAATGCGCAGGGCTAGGTATTTACGGCTGGCGAGTTGCCATTCGTTGGTGCTGCCGGCCTGGAAGGAGCCAAGGAGCTGGAAGAGGTCGACGAGCAAGTCCTGGGCTGGGTTCTCGTCGCCTGGTTCAGGGGCATTGCTTGGGACATGGGCGTAATCATGTCCTTCTTCGAGGGACGACTCGGAAGCCCATGCCATGGGCCTATGTCTTCCGTGGTACTGCGAATGGTTGCTGATCCAGCGGAACCAGCACGATCTGATCCACATGGGCCAGTTCACCATTGAAACCGGGAATGTCTTGGCCCATTTGGGGACCCTGATGAACAGTTCTTGTTCCAGGTCTTCGACGCCCATGGAGGGATCGTGGCCTGACATACGGGAGCGTGCTTCGATACCCTTATGCAGGTATGCCACGGTCTGTTCCCATAGGAATACGAGCTCGTCCGGGCTAGCTGAGCCGGCCTGGATGAGGCGGACAACCCGGATACAGCCTGGGTTGTCTATGCCTGCTTCTTCGGGACAGTCCATCGGGTTCGATCCCCGCACTTCTTACAGACGAGTTGGAAGCCATGAAAGTTGCCCTCGCTGACGTGGGTAACTTCCCTCATGGACTTGCACTTGGGGCAGGCGAAAGCCCTCTGCTTCTCCATGAACTTCTCCAGTTGGGTTCGCTTCTTCATTCCTTCTTGCCTCCCCTTGCATGGCTTGAAGATGGCTTGCAGTCCCAGCACAGGGACCGTCCGACGAGGTGCATGTGGCGATTGAATTCGTTGCCGCACCTTTGGCACTTGACCACGACCATGGCCGACGAGGTGACTGGCTGGCATTCCCAGCACCGTTTGCGACCCAAGGACGTGAACCCGTGGATGGAGAATGGCTTGCCACACTTCTCGCATTCATTGTCCTGGAACTTCCTCCTTGGAGTTGCCTTCCTGGAGAATGGGGGAGCGCAGTCGAAGCACGTGGTCCTCTTGTGGTGGTAGCTAGTGCCCACCACGAACGTCCCCCCGCACTTGTCGCATGTCCTGTCCCTCTTGAGCGGCTTGGCCCTGGGCTTGCAATCCCAGCAGGTGGTCCTCCAGGCATGGCCTTGGCCCGTTGGCACGGAGGTCCTGAATTCCTTGCCGCACTTGTCGCACTCTATGTCCATGTTCTTCTTGCGCTTGGGGACGCAGTCCCAGCAGTAGGTTCGCGGGGACGAGTACTTGTTCTTGACCAGGAACGACTTCCCGCACTTGTCGCACGTCCTGGTTCCCTTGCCCCAGAGGGAAGGGTCCCTTGGGTCGGCCCTCTGCTTGTCCCTGTTCGCCGCCAAGGCTGCCAGTTCCTTCTCGCTCTTCCCCCAGTTCTCCTTGGCGAAGGCACGCAGCTTGTGGACCATGCGCTGCTTCGAGTTGTCCCTTGACTTGTTGAATTCCGGGCCCTTGTCGCCCGACAACATCAGGTCCAGCTCCAGCTTCTCCGGGTCCGTGAGGCGCAGGTACCTTGCAAGGCGAATCACCTCGTCCAGTTCCGACTTGGCATCGAGCCACTTCTTCTCGATCCTGTCCCTGATCCACCCTGGATTCATAAGCTCCTCCATGGACATGAGGTCGTCGGAGCTCTCCAGCCTCTTGTCCATGTCGTTGTTCAGGCTCACGAGCGACATCCCCCGGGGGACGTTCCGCCTGAACGAGGATGACCTGAGGAACGTGCGGGCACGGTTCATGAAGCACGTGCTCAGCCACGTCGAGAAGGAGCTCTTGGACTTGTCGTAATGACGCCATATCCTGGGCAGGTCCAGCAGGCACCAGGAGGCGCAGTCCTCCTGGTCGTGGAGCCTCTTGACGCACTTCTTGGCGCAGAGCCTGGCCATGTCGAGGGCGTCGGACCAGGCTTCCTCGGTGAGCGGCAGGGGGTTGGCATGGCTTCCCATGCCTTGATGATAGGAGGACTACGGGTTGTCGGGGCGGGGGCCGAAGCGGGAGTAGATCGGTGATATTGCGCTGAAGTACCTTGCCAGAACCTCCGAGTGTCGCTCGGGCGTGTTCTCGACGGCGACCTGCTTGTCCATGAGCCACCATTCCTTGGAGCCGTCCGACCGTTCTATTGCGGGTCCATGGTTTCTATGCCAGGGCTGGTAGGGGCTTCCGGTATCTTTGTACCAGAGTCGATCCCCGTTTTCGCAGTGGTGTGGTTTACACACAACCATTTGGACACTTCCACGTTCCAAGGGGCCATTGCCCGATTATCGTCCGGCCAATGACTCGCTCGTTGGAGCACTTGGAGCAACGGAATGTCCCGTTACTTCCGTCCTCCGACACGAGCTTCACCGAGCGGTACTTTGCCTTCCAGTACGCCGAGTTCTTCGTCGTGACATTCGATCCCATGGCGCGAATATGGCGGTCCTCGACGTGCTTCGCCAGCTCGAGAAAGCAGTACTCGACCACGTCCCGCCAGCCCTCGTGCTCGATCCCGGCGACGAGAGCGTTGAACTGCTCGGCCGAGATGAGCTTCAGGGTGTGGGCCTGGCCGAGCGAGTCGTACATGTCTTGGATTGTCATGAGAGCCTCCAAACCCGCCTACCATACCGCTTGGACAACCTCTTGTCAAGCCTCCAGCGCAGCCGGGGGCGCTTCTTCTCGGTGCGAGTCATGTTGATGCCCCCGGCTTGCGCCCGGCTCTACTCCGACATCTCCTCGATCTCGATTGCGATTGCCCTGAGGGACTTGGTGATCCTCGAGAGCCGAAGCACGTCCGCGCAGATCCCGTGAACGGAGACCCCCGACCGCTGGCAGGCCTTTCTTGACTGGTCCATGAGCTCGTTGTACCTGCGGCACCGGGCGGGATCGATCCCGAAGCCAGGCTCGAACTCCTCGTCGGGGTTGAAGTTGAGGTTAAGGTCCGAGAGCTCCTTGAAGAACCTCTTCACGTCCTTGACAGTCTTGATCGTCCGAATCATGTCCTGTTCCTCCCAGTTTTGTTCAGCCGTTCCTCGATCAGGATTCGCACGAACCCTGCAACCGTCGTATGGCTGGCCTGGGCCGCCTCGACTAGGCGGGGCCAGTCGCTCTGCTTGATGAAGGTCCGAACCGGGCGGGTGTAGCAGTCCTCGGCCGGCTTGTACCGCTGTCCAAAGTTAGCCATGGCTAGTCCTCCTTTGTTACATCTCGTCAATGCTCTTGCTGGGGAATGCCATCAGACCATTTTTGGAGTACTTCCTGGACTTGCGCACATTCATCGTCAGTCCTGATCGTACCCCTGATCCCGTTCTTCATCTTCTCTTCCTCCTTGACTTAACCTTATCATGCCCAGAACAGGAGTCAAGACAAAACGGTACATTTTGTCAGAATTCTTGTTTTGCCTATGAAGACCGGGGACAACTTGTCCGCCGGCCGGGTACAACTTGTCCAGTGCAAGCGGTGTCTTCCTTTGCACGGGTCTGCATGGGGCATACAATCGGCTGCTGAACGCATATAACATTCTGCTTTGACCGAACCACTCGCCCGGTTCTGGGGTATAACCTTACGGCCAGGGTTCATTCCCCTCGGCTTGATTCAGGCAGAAGCAAAGTAGAACTTAACTGGGAGCCGGAGTAATGACCCGGCGGCAGTTCCCGCCCCTGGAGTCCTTCCTGCCTGAACCTCCAGGGGTATTTTTTGAATTCAAGGGGCAGGACATGTCCACAAATGAGGAACGGGCCCGCTGGCTCTACGACAACCTCGTCATAGACAGGATGATCATGGGTGCCGAGCGCAGGGACGACTATTCCCGGAAGGGCAATGCCTTTGCCCATATGGCCAGCCACGATCCAGCCGATGGTTGGCTTGGCCTTTGTCTGGCCCATGTCCAAGGAAAGCCCTTCGGCGCCCATGTCATGTTCATTGATGCCCAGACGGAAGGAGACGTTGTAGCCAATGTCCTTGGCTCTTACTACGGCGGAAGCCTAGTCAACAACATGACGAGGCTGGTGGCCCTGGACTACGACGTACCAGCCGACGCCGTGCGGGTAATGCCGGCGTACCAAGAGGCTCTGCCAGAGTTCAGGTTCTTCACAAGCAACGAGAACAAGTGGCATGCCTACGGCCTTCTGGACGAGCCAATCGACGCGAGGATAGCCAAGCGTTGGCTGAGGGGCATTGTCAATTCCTTGCCCACGATCAAGGGGGTAGAGGTTTTCCCGAAGACGGCTGATCATGGCCTCAGCAGGTTAAGTTGCTACCTGAAGTTCCCCTTCGACGGAGGAAAGTACCTACAGCCCATGGACGACCTGAGCCCCTTGGTTCCGATACCCGTCTCAAGGATGAAGCAGGCCAAGGAATGGTTCGCCAGTGGCGTGACTAGTTCGGGGTTAACGACCACAACCCAAGCCCGGCCCACGAAAAAGACCACGCCCCCACGCTCTGACGGTACCCCCCCGTTCGGCATGTCTCAGTCTCATTGGGACAAGTACAGGTTCAAGAACGACGACAGGAGCAGGGATGGAACCAGGAGCTGGAAGTTCCACCTGTTCTCTTGGAACTGCGGCCTGAGTCACGAAGCCGCGTCGAAGTTCTTCGGCGAACGCTTCCCGTCGATGTCCATTCCTACCCTTCCCCAGTTCGACAAGGCAAGAAGGCTTCTCAACGACAGGCATAGCAGGACAGGAAAGTTCGACTTAGGCTGGCAAGTCGAGAACGCAAAGAGGACCGCCCCGTCAGGTAGTCTTGAAGAGAACTGGATATTCAGGCTGCGGAACAAGGTTTGGAGCCCTCGTCATGGCCTGGGGCCACTGTCCAAGGACCTGTTCCACTGGTTCTGCCTGCGGGCAAACTCAAGGGGTTGTCTTGGAAGCGGATGCTTCGACAAGCCCGAATGCCGAATACCGCTCAAGGAGTTCCTCTCGCCCGGCAGGCCATACGCCGGCCTGATGCTGCCAAGACTAAAGCTTCAGGCCGCCGGGTTGATTCGCCTGTCCGTCAACCCGGTCAAGTACCAAAGCCGAGGCTACCAAGTCATGCTTCCTTCCAAAGAACAGGAAGCAACGATCCTGAGTAGGGTTGTCTGGATCAAGACAGCCAGGGGTTCGGAAAGCTGGAAGGATTCGCAGGAAGAGTTCAATGCCCTAACCAAGGTTTTGGACGAGCGATTTTCGTTGAGTCATAAGGGTATTGACAAACATGAAGGTTGAGATAACCATAGTATCTAGGCTCCATCAATACCAAGTTGGTATAGCTGGAGTAGCTGGTATGGGCCGGGCTTGTATGGGCCAAGCAAGCTACTGTGAAGTACGCAAGTAATAAGGATCATAATACCATTAGGACAAAAGGAGCAGGCAATGGCGGAAGTAGTCAGGTGTTCCGACTGCGGAAAGGAGTACCTGAGAACCAGGCTCATCAAGGTCAGGGGTGAGAGCACCCTGATATGCTTTGCCTGCCAGGTCAAGCGGGTTCGCAAGAGAACGCCATGCGAACCCTGCCGGTCCGACAAGATCGTTAGCCATAGCTCGTGGTACAGGGACACGGAATGGTTCGTCAAGGTCTTCTGCGCCCAGTGCGGGCACCCGGAGTGGGCCAGCAGGTCCAAATGGAAGCCGCCCCCGGGATACGTCGAGCCCAAGGAGCCCAGCATGTGGGACGTTCCCTTGACATGACGCTTGACATCCCAACCCAACCACTGTAGCATTCGTTGGAGATCGTGGCGTGGCGTGGCAAGGAACGTGATCCAGGGGGTATCCAGAGTGACCATCCAATGCCCAAACTGCGGGCGACAGACCCGAGCCATGACGCATGTCCAAGTCCCCCTCTCGGTGGGCTACGAGAAGATCGTGGGCTGCCAGGCATGCGTCCGGATTCTGGGAAGGAACGGGTTGCGGATTCGCCGAAGTCAAGCCCTGGCGAACAGGAGGAACGACAATGGCTGATTTTGACGATACCCCAGAGGCTAGGCTTTCAAAGTCCATGCGCCCGGCATGCGACAGGGTTCTATGCGGGGTTTTCTCGGTTACCCCAGAACAGATTCACCGGTCCAAACCAGGTGGTTACCTTGACGCCCGGTGTGGAATCGATGCCAAGATTACCCTGCATCGTGGCCTGAACATAACTGTTCAAGAGAAGACCCTTGGGTTCCGATACTCCAGCTACAGAACCTTCACCGTGGAATATTGGCAGAACTGGAAGACGAAAGAGCCCGGAGAGATATTCCATTGCGCAGCGCAGACCTGGCTGCATGGATATGCCGACGAGACGGGTACCCAGTTCATTGAATGGTACCTGCTCAAGGTATTGGATCTACTGCTATGGATCGACAAGCAGGACGCAGACAAAATGGAATCCTGCGTAATGCACGCCGGAGGTTCAAAGGCCGGGTTCCTAGCGATCCCCTACGACACCCTTCCCAAAGACGTGGTTATGGCAGGTTGGAGGAGACCATGAACAACTTCGGCACCGAACTCAGGTCCTTCCCTTCCCTTTCCGAGACGGGCAAGGTGAACAGGGTGGCGCTGGACGGCGACGGAAGGATATTTTGCACTTGTCATGGCTGGAAGTATCAGGGATACTGCTGGCACGTTGATAGCCTGCTTGAGAAGGAACTCTCAAACTGGCTTTCGGCTCGTGGTGTGTACATGGATAAGAACGGAGCATTCAGGAGAACGGGACAATGAAGATTCAGAGCATTACGGTCGAGTGGTCCCAGACGGTGAAGCCGGCCGACTACGAGTCCAAGAAGTGCGGGTTGATAGTCCAGGCCCAGATCGAAGAATCCGACGACGTCAGACTCGTTACCGACAGACTCATGGTTAGGGTAAGGGAACGGGTTCAGGTTGAACTCGGCCTGATCGCCAAGCCGGCTACCCCGCCACCGGCAGAGGGGATCAAGAGCGTACCGCTTACCTCGACTACCGACTGGGACTAGAATTGTTGCATGCCTCTCGCTACCATAATCTGCGAGTCCGCCTGCCTCCTCGACCTGGGCAACTCAACCCTGCCAGGTTTTGAACTTCACCAGTTTGACATGTCCCCTGCCACCCACTCTGCGTCAAGCCTATGGTTAATGCAGAGCGACGAGCCAGTACCTCCGGGTCCGGTATATGGTCCCAATCTCTTTGCCGAAAACAGAGGGTTCATCTCACAAAAGGTTCGTAGCAGGATCGTGGGACACTACTGGCCGCAGCGGTTCAACCCAGCGGCTTGGGACAACGAGATCATGCCGAACAGAATGTGGTACAACGTTATCGATGAACCGAACGAAGAATGGGCACGCACCTGTTCCCTTGCCCGGACCCTGGGGCAAGGCGATGTCCAATGGTTGATATACTGGCCTACCCTCGGGCACGAGAAGCATAGGCTCGACCACGAGAACAAGGGGATACCAGCCACGATCCACAATACGCTAGCGAAGTGGCTGGGGTTGATCGAGTCTGACTTCCTGATCGAAGCCCCGCCTTGGTTGCCAATTCTCGTTCACCCGGACCACGGGACTGCCCGCAGTTCCGGCAACGGGTTCATAGAGGGGTTCATCCTGTCCCGAAACGTTGTCCTACCAGCCCGTTGTACTTGGGCTGATATTCGCAAGGCCGAACGACAATGCTTGGGCTTGTAGTCCTTCTACTCCTGTACCTATCAATCTGCTGGAAACGCTGGGAAGTTGGCAGACATTATGGAGAGCCCTTCAGGTTCCTTGGATACCAGGACTTGAGGGAGAGCTGGGAGTATACCAGGTTCAGTCCCCATTGCATGCTGATACGAATTATCGTGGTGTTCTGGGCTTGCGCGGGGGTACTACTCGTGATATCCTCCTGAATAGGAGGTAGAATCATGAGAGAGTTCGAGGCGTTCCATGGCGGCCTAAGGTTTGAGGA
>Ga0315293_10001501_pt1 | contig 22673 bp, 12 predicted proteins | sample YL17G13_20_MG_FD_203071 | JGI IMG/M metagenome (GOLD analysis project Ga0315293, IMG submission 203071) | Sediment microbial communities from Yellowstone Lake, YNP, Wyoming, USA - YL17G13_20 | ecosystem: Environmental > Aquatic > Freshwater > Lake > Sediment | place: USA: Wyoming | collected...
GACTGATGTTTGAAGGCCATGACGAAAGGCGTATCCGCGGTGAACGGCAGCCGGCCCGTGACCATCTCGAAGAGGATCACGCCGAACGAATAGATGTCGGAACGGCGATCGGTGTCCTTCCCCTCGATCTGTTCGGGCGACATGTACTCGGGGGTCCCGATCACGATCCCCTCGGCCGTGACGCCCTGGCTTCCCAGGGCCCGGGCGATCCCGAAATCCAGGATCTTGGGATTCCCATCTTTGTCGACCATGATGTTGCCGGGCTTCAAGTCGCGGTGAACAATGCCCGCGCTATGGGCTTCGCTCAAACCGCTGCAGACCTGCTTGGCGATGGCGACGGTCGTCCCGGTGTCGAGCCGTCTCGAGCGCCGGATGAAGCTTTTGAGGTCTTCGCCGGGCACGTATTCCATCGTGATGTAGTGTAGGCCCTGGTCTTCGCCGAGGTGGTACATTTTACCGATGTTCCGGTGGGAGATCTTGTGGGCCAGCTTGATCTCGTTGACGAACCGCTCGAGCGTCCGCCGGTCGGAGGCGATGTCCGGCCGGATGAGCTTCAGGGCCACCTCCTCCCGCGTTTTCGTGTCGAGGGCCCGGTATACCCGCCCCATGCCCCCCTGACCCAGCTGCTCGATGATCTGGTAGCGGCCTCCGCTTCCAAAGGTCGTGCCTGTTGCGAGGTCCCAGGAATGGGATTCGATGACCTGAGTGACCGCGTTGGGAATGTCCTGGGGACGGATTTCGTGGAGGGCCGTCGCGCAATTATTGCAGTAGTTCGCGGTATCCGGGTTACTCGTCTGGCAGTTGAGACATCGGGTGGCCATGTTCCGTCTCTATTTCGATACCGTATCCTAAACTTCCGCTCCGCGAAATCCCGTTACCCATCCTTCGCCCTTCGTTGTTATATACGTTCGAGAGGGAGAAAAAGTTTCAATCGCTTGCATCGTCGGCTCCACACATCACCATGCAAAGAACATGCCATCCGCGCCAAGTCCGGGATATACATCCAAGCCTTCATTTCTCTTATCCGCTTTTGGAACAGCCCCTGTCCGTTTTCGGACATGCTTCCCGGGTGACCCCGGGCTAAGCGCCGAGTTCATCCATAAGCTCAAGAAGACAGTCGCTGTCTTTCCTGGGACAAGACGGCGAAGCCAATTAAGCGGAGCTAATCCGAACGCAACAAAAAAAGTACCAATGTATGAACGGCACTGAATGCCGTCCTCAAGCCCCCGTAGCGGAGGGGGGACCCGAGTCGTATGAAGGCTAACACGATTAAGGCTATCACGGCGACGCGCCCAAGACTTTGTTCATATTTCTTGCCACCCCCTACCCCCTCCGACAATCGGAGGGGGGCTCTGAAATCGTCCGCGTCGCCGACAGAGGTGCGACGGGACTGGTTCCCCGGGGGCCGGGGGAGTGAGGGCGGCTTCAGGCCGCTTAAATTCAGATGCCAAACTATTTATTGCGTTCGCATTAGCTGCCGGATTGACAAGCCGCAGGCCATTACATACTATCTTTTTATGAATAAGAAAATAATGCCGGCCGTCTGCGTCCTCATTCTTTTGCTCGCGCTTCATGGCGAAGGGGGCGCGAATGAGACCCCCCGGCCGAGGCCGCGGGAGTTGGGCTTGGTCACCGGCGTCATGCCCACGGGCCCCTTGAACGCCATCACCGATGTGGCCGGCGTGCGGGTGGGCCACACCACCCTCCACCGGGGCGACGCGGTGCGCACCGGCGTTACCGCTATCCTGGCCCATGGAGGCAACATCTTCCTGCAAAAGGTGCCGGCGTCCATCAGCGTTTTCAACGGATACGGAAAACTGGCCGGGTCGACCCAGGTCCGGGAGCTGGGACAGATCGAAACCCCCATCATCCTCACCAACACGCTCAGCGTCGGCACCGCGGTGGAGGCGGTCGTCCGGTATATTCTGGAGCAGCCGGGCTGCGAGGACGTGCGCTCGGTCAACGCCGTCGTGGGAGAGACCAACGACGGGACGCTGAACGATATCCGCGGCCTGCATGTCCGCAAGGAGGATGTCTGGCAGGCGATCCGCACGGCCGGGGAAGGGCCGGTGGCTGAGGGCAGTGTCGGCGCCGGCACGGGGACGCTGGCGCTGGGCTGGAAGGGCGGCATCGGAACCGCTTCGCGTATGACGGAGGAATGGGGCGGAAAGCGCTACACGGTCGGCGTCCTCGTCCAATCCAATTTCGGGAGTGAGCTGGTCATGCTGGGTGTGCCGGTTTATCGGAAACTCCGCCCGGAAAACGAAGAAGCGGGAGGAGACGGTTCCTGCATGATCGTCGTAGCGACCGACGCGCCGCTTTCGGAGCGCAACCTGGAACGGCTGGCCCGGCGGGCCTTCATCGGCATGGGCCGGACCACGACCTGTATGCCCAACGGCTCGGGGGATTACGCCATCGCTTTCAGCACCGCCTACACCATCCCCGACCGCGGCCGGGGGGCTACGGTCGAAACCCCCGATCCGATCGCCAACGACCTGATGAGCGACCTTTTCCGGGCCGTTGAGGAAGCCACCGAGGAAGCGATCTACAACTCCCTTTTTGCGGCTCGGACGACGGTGGGGCGCGGCGGCAACCGCGCCGAAGCCCTGCCGATCGACAAGGTCCTGACGCTCATCCAGGGCCGATAGCCGGATGCCGGGGGATCCCCTTTTCAGAGAAACGAAACCGGAGCCGCGAATTCGGAGCTTTCACAAAGTGTGGAAATCCGCGACACGGAAATAGGAAAGGAAAAGAATTGTTAAGGAATTTTACATCCGGTGGCGGATGCGCCGAACTCCTTCGATCATCCCGGCCGCGTTTTCCTCTGGACGAAAGCTTATTATAGATAACCGACGCCGGCGGGAATCGGATGGCACCCATTTTGCTGTTTAAGATATCTGGCTTGGGCGAAGGCCCGTTCGGAGATGGTTTATTGCCGAACCCAATCTTCATTCTCCGGGTCAAGCCCGCTGGCGAGAACAAAAAACGACCGGCCCATGAGCCGCATAAAGAGAATGATTGAAACAGTCACGCTATTAACCATGGCCTTTCTTTTCACAGGCGCCCGGTTGAACGCGGAACCGGCGCAATCCGCCCGGAGGGTGGACCTGCAGCCGATGGCCTTCGTGACCTATATTCACTACCCTTACCAAGAAGACGCGGCCGCCATGCTGGTCGACAGCATCCGGGCATGGGGCGGGGAATACCGTGACTGCCCCATCTACGCCGTGTTGACCGATCCGAAATCGACGGGGCTCCGCCTGAAGGACAAGAACGTGCAGCTGGTGACCCTCGAACTGGAGGAATCGGTCCGGAAGTACCCGTTTGCGGCCAAAGCGTACGCCGCCGCCAAGGTTGAGTCTCTTATCGCCGGGAAAGCCCGGTCCCTGGCTTGGTTTGATCCGGAAACCATGCTCTTGGGTCCGCCCAGGGAAATGGACTTGAAAGACGGGATTTCCGCGGCCGTCGCTCCCGTGGCGTTTATCAATACCGGGCAAACGGAAAATGAACCCCTGAACGCCTACTGGGCGGCTATTTACAAGAAGTGCAGCCTGGACCCCAAAAAGCTCTTTATCGTGGAAACCAGGGTGGATTGCAAAAAGGTCCGGGCCTGGTTGAACTGCGGCATGTTTGCCGTCCGGGCCGATCGGGGACTTTGCCGGGAATGGGCCAAGGTGCTGGACGAATTTTTACACGACAAGGAGTTTCAGCGCACGGCCATCACAGACGCGGTCCACAGGACGTTTTTGCACCAGGCGGTCATATCGACCCTCATCGTGTCCCGGCTGGACCGGCGGGAGATTCACATGTTTTCCCCCGGCTATAACTATCCCTTGTACTGCCATGACATCGACTTCGAGGTTGCCAACGGGACCTACAGGATGCCCGCGCATAAGAAGGCCCGAAAGCTCAACGACCTGACTTCGGTGTTCATTGAATCCTTTTTTATCGAGCACCCGGATTGGATCAAATACGTTCCCCCCGTCGATGGGCCTTTAGAAAAATGGCTGACGGGGGAAGTGACACGGATGATGTCCGCGTCAAGGACCGGCGCCCCCGAGGGCGAGGGTAAATATGACCTGTCCAAGGTCGCGGCGGGTCAGGGCTGGAAGGTCGTCAACCGAGGCGTGACCTCGTTCGAGGATGGCGGCCGCAAGGCGGTGCGTTTCGACGAGCGGGCGGGGCAAGGCCTGGCGTGGCTGGAGGGGATAACGTTCGCGGAAGGAACGATCGAGTTCGACGTCCGCGGGCGGGACGCCGAGCAAAAAAGTTTCGTCGGAGTCGCTTTTCACGGAGCCGATGACCAGGCGTTCGAGGCCGTTTATTTCCGTCCGTTCAACTTCAAGAGCGCCGACACCGTAAAGGCCGGCCATGCCGTGCAGTACGTGTCTCACCCCGAATTCACGTGGCAGAAATTGCGGGCTGAGCGACCCGGGCAATTTGAACAGCCTATCCGTCCCATCCCCGACCCCAACGGCTGGTTCCATGTCCGCATCGTCATCGCTTCGACGAAGGTCAGCGTGTATGTGGACGGCTCCCAGGAGCCTTGCCTGTCTGTCGATAAATTGGGTGGGCGGCGGGAAGGGATGATCGGACTGTTCACCGGCAACGGTTCGGGAGGAGATTTCTCCGACCTCAAGTTCGCCTCAACAAAGGGCAGCAACTAGGAAAGAAAGGGTGTCAAGCTCATGAAAAACCGGAGGTTTTTGACGCTATTGCTTTGTTGTCTGGCCGTATTTTCAACAGCGCTTTTTTCCCAGGAGATTTTCGAGGCCGTCAAAGCGGGTGATCTGGCCAAGGTCAAGATCCTGGTCGAAAAAGATCCGCAGATCATAAACGCGAAGAATCGGGATGGAATAACCATCCTTTTCGCCGCCGTCGGGTACCCCCGGCTCGAAATCGCGGAGTATTTGATTTCTAAAGGGGCGGACGTAAATGTCCGAAATGATTTTACTACCACCCCTCTACACCTGGCCTGTGAGAACGGGCTGCCCTTAGAGTTCGTTAGACTCCTGGTCGAGAAAGGCGCGGACGTCAACGCCGTCGCAAAGTATTCGGGACGGCCCCTGGACCTGGCCCTGGATGGCGGGGACGCCGCCGTCATTGACTTCTTGAAATCCAAGAGCGCCCGCCCTACGCCCTTGGAATTCGAGACTTATCGCTTGGCCGAAAAGGTCCATCGGATCGCCTATCCATGGGGGATGAGAAACAATGTCATCGTCTTCTCCGGGCCGGACGGGATCCTCCTTGTGGATTCCGGATTCAGCAAGCATGCCGTCGACGCGCTCAAAAAGACGATCGGCGGCCTGGCCGGGGGCGAGATCCAGTATGTCGTTAGCACTCATCCCCATGGAGACCACATCGAGGGAAACGGGATCGCTCCGTCAGAAGCGAACGTGATCGGTTTTCAGAACCTCGACGACCCGAAGTTCAAAAACCTCATCTGGAGGAGCGGCCAGCCTCTCCGCGGCCGGGCGGGCCGGGAGCTCCAGGCCCCGTATGCGATGTCTTTCAATGGCGAGGACGTCCAGATCATCCCCAACCCGGGTCTCCATTCCCAGGCCGATATCCTGGTCTATTTCCCGAAGTCGGAGGTCCTCTGCATGGGCGACTTGTTGCTCCCCCAGAATTGCCCCGCCGTGCAGGATGTAGCCGGCTATATGGATTTTCTGGATAAAGTCCTCGATGTCTTTCCATCCGGAGTGAAGTTCGCCGGCGGCCATGGCAGAGATCTGACGGCCGAGGGCCTCAAGAAATACCGGGAAGACCTGGCGGGGATGATCGCGATTGTCAAGAAAAATTTCGCAACGGGGAAAAGCGCAGAAGACATGATTCGTGACGACGTGCTCAAAGACTACAAGGCCGACTATTCCTTTCTCGACTGGATCGGCCCCGACTCCTGGATCCAGCGGGTCTGCCGAGCCCTTCGGTCCGGCAGCCTGAAGTGAGCGGCCGTGCCTGCCGCCGATCGCCGGAGTCGGGCCGCCCGGCTTGATATTCCTTATTGCCCGGATCGTATCCGGAAGCTTAAGACAAAGGTCTTAACCCGTTTCTGGCCGCCCTGCTCGTCGCGAGAATCCGGGAGGAGGAAAAACTGCTGGCCGACAAGCTCGAGGGATATCGCGATTATATGCAGAGGGTCCGCTATCGGATCATCCCCGGCGTTTGGTGAGATCCGCGGGCAGGAAGAGGGTTTAATGTCCGGAGCGATGAAAGGAGAATGATTCATGAAAAAAAGGATTGCCTTGTCGCTGCTGGCGGCGGCGTTTTTCTGCCTCGGCGCCGGTGAGGACCGGAAAACCAGCGGCATCAACGTCTCCTTTATCAGCACGGAGGTGAAACCGTGCGACGACTTCTTTACCTACGCCAACGGCAACTGGATGAAAAGCGCGAAGATCCCCGACGAATACCCTATCTGGGGCACGAGCTGGGAGCTCCGTGACCGCACCTGGCAGGTCCTCAGGGAGATCCTCGAGGAGTCGGCCAAGCGACGCGATTGGCCCGCGCGGAGCGTCCGGCAAAAGGTGGGCGATTTCTTCGCCAGCGGCATGGACGAGGCGGCCATCGAACGCGCCGGGCACAAACCCCTGTCGTCGCGTTTCGCCGGCATCGCGGCGATCTCCACTCCGGGGGAATTGGCCGCTGCCCTTGGCCGGCTTCACCTGGACGGCATCAACGCCGGTTTCATCCCCTACGTCTATTTCGACGATAAAGACCCCAGCGCCAATATCGCCCAGTTTTGGCAGGGCGGGCTGGGTCTCCCCGACCGCGATTATTACATCCGCACCGACCAGGAATCCCGGGGTCTTCTGGCCAAGTATAAGGCGCACGTGGCGAAGATGTTTGAGCTGCTGGGGGATGATCCCCAAGCGGCCGCCGGGGAAGCCATGACGGTGCTGACATTCGAAAGACACCTGGCCGAGGCATCAATGACACTGGTCGAGCAGGGCGATCCGAGTGCCACGTACCATAAGTTTGCCCGAGCCGGGCTCGCCGCAGCCACGCCCGGATTCGACTGGGAGGCCTATTTTACCGCCATAGGCATGCCGGCGGCCGCCGCACAGTTCCTTGTGCGCCAACCCGGCTTTCTCAGGGAAGTGGCAGCCATGGCCCAAAGCGTTCCGCTGGCCGACTGGAAAATCTACCTGCGCTGGCGCCTGATCGACGATTCCGCTTCGAAGCTCGACGCCAAGTTCGAAAACGAACATTTTGCCTGGAACGGAAAGGTGCTCCAGGGATTGAAAGAGCCGGGCCCCCGCTGGAAGCGGGTCGAGGAAGTGGTCCAGCAGGGAGCGGGCTTCGCGCTGGGCCAACTTTTCGTGGAGCGCGCCTCGAGCGCCCGCGCCAAGCAGAAGGCCTTGGAAATTTTTGAGAACCTGCGCGCGGCGCTGCGCGAGCGCATCCAGGCGCTGGAATGGATGACCCCGGGAACGAAGGAAAAGGCCTTGGAAAAACTGGCGGCCTTCGGGGCCAAGATCGGCTATCCGGACAAATGGCCCGACGACTCGGGCCTGATTATTGACCGCGGGGCCTATGTGCTCAACTGGATGCGCTCTTACGCCTTCGAGCTCGGCCGCAACCTGGACAAGCTGGGAAAACCGATCGACCGCAGCGAGTGGTTGCTGACGCCGCAGATTGTCGGTGCGGAGTACAGCGGCACTTTGAACGAAATCTGCTTCCCGGCCGCCGTCCTGCAGTCGCCCTTTGACCCCGACGGAGACGAGGCGGTGAATTACGGCAGCCTCGGCGCCGTGATGGGGCACGAAATGAGCCACGGCTTCGACGACCAGGGCCGCAAGTATGATGCCTCCGGCCGGCTGCAGGACTGGTGGACCAGAGAGGATGCCCGGGCCTTTGCGGTCCGCATCGCGCCGCTTGTCAAGCAGTACGACGCCTACAAACCCTTCCCTGACCTGGCGGTCAACGGCCAACTGACGCTCAGCGAAAACATCGCCGATTTGGGCGGCCTCATTATCGCTTATGCGGCTTTTCAAAAAGCGATGGCCGGCAAACCGCGGTCGGTCGGAAGCGACGGCTTTACCCCCGAGCAGCGTTTTTTCATCAGCTACGCCCAGCATTGGCGGCGCATCATGCGTCCCGAATACCTGCGGCTCTTGGTCCGGACCGATACCCACGCGCCGGCCCAATATCGGGTCAACGGGCCCCTGTCCAACATGGCCGAGTTTGCCCGGGCCTTCGACTGCCCGGTCGGCTGCGCTATGACGCGCGCCAAGGAAGAGAGGCCCGCAGTCTGGTAGATGAATTTTTCGGGCGGCGGATCAGGATTCGCCCAGGCGCTCGAGCGTCCGAAGGGCGAAGAGGGTCACCCATTTGCTGGGCCGGCCCAGGCGCTCGAGGGAGACGAGGGTCCGCCCCTCGAAGGAATTCTCCAGCGGCCAGCACCCGGAGGCGTCGCGCTTGGACCGCACGAGATCGACCGCGTCCCGCAGGCGCTCGTCGCGAATGCCGAGCCGGGTCAGAATGTCCAGCGTTTCGAGCACGTCGAAGCGCCACATCGTCGGGAACCCCAGGCGCGTCCAGGAGGGCTTCCCGGGCGCCGAAAGATCGTGGCTCCGTTTGAAGATCCGGTGCTTAAGGAAATATTCCACGGCTTCGCCGAGAAAACGTCGGACGTCCGGAGACCTCCGGTCCTCGGGAATCTCGGCCAGGGCTTTGAGCGCCTTGGCCGGGCCCATGAAGCAGGTGTGCCGTCCATAACAGGGCTCTCGTCCGTCATAGGGCCATCCCCGGGGCGCCGGTCCGTCGCCGTCGTCCAGACGCTGATAGCGGACGATCCAATCGACGGCTTTTCGGGTGCGGGGGTCTTCGCCGAGGCCGAAACGTTCCAGACCCCAGGCGATATTGCCGGTTAGGCAGGGTATGACGCCCGAGGGCTGCCCGCCGGATTTTTTGGAGCCCCGGTAGGCGAATCCGCCGCTCGTCCGGTCCTGGGACCAGGCGAACAGAAATTCGCAGGCGTCCCGGACCCGGGGATCGCGGCCGTCCGCGCCCAGTTCGGCTAAAAGGAGGAAGGACCAGACCGTCCCTTTGTATTTGGAGCGGATGTAGAAATCCTCCTCGACGCCCCAAAACCCGCCGCGGCGCTGCTTGGCCAGGACTATGGGGACCGGCCCCGTCCTCATGATGCTTTGGCGCGCGGCGTCGGCCTCGGGACGGTCCAGGAGATCGCGGAGGGCAAGGTGCCGCACGGACGGATTGGACGGTTCAAGGAGCCACGTCAGCGGCGCGGACGGGACTCGTCGGAGGCCCAAAGCGGCGCTTCTTCGTAAGGCCATGCTCGACCTTTTCGCTGATTATATATCATTTCGGCCATGGACCCGATATCTTTGGCGGGCCGGACGCCGCCCGGCCCGCCATATACTTCCAGCATCTTTAGGAAGGTAGATTCTTTGTCCGGAGGAGGAATTCACGACATCATAGAAAAAGAAGATTCTTATCCTTAAAATAGAGTATGGTCCCTCCCTGGCATCAGTCTTTGCTTTCGAATGAAGCCAGTCGATCGATTCAGGGATAGGTCCCTAAGGTGCATATCCCAGTGGTCGATCAGCACCGGCTGCCCCCGCAGTTGGCTCTACTCGTATCTCAAACTATCAGATGGATTGGCGGAGGCCGCTTTCACGGTCTGGAAAATAAACGTGATGACGCCGAACGACATCGTAAGAAAACCGGTCAAAACAAAAATTTTCCAACCGATATCCATCTTGAAGGCGAAATTCTCCAGCCATCTATTCATGAGGAACCAGGCCAAGGGCCAGGCCAGGATATTGGCCAGGATGATCCATTTGATGAATTCCCTGGACAGCAGAAGCAGGACATTGCCCGTCGAAGCGCCGAGCGTTTTCCGGACCGCGATCTCCTTGGTTTTCTCCTCGGCCGTGAAGGAGACCAGGCCGAGAAGTCCCAGGCAGGAGATGAGAACGGATAGTGATGAAAAGACGGCGAAGATATTCTCCATGCTCCTTTCGCCCTCGTACATCTTCTCGATCCGGGCATCCAGGAATCCATATTCGAACTGGTCTTCCGGGAACGCGCGCTCCCAAATCTCTCGAAGAATACGAAGTGTTCCCTCCTTATCCCCGGCCTTGATTCTGACCGAGATCTGGGAAACAGCCTCGGGATTGAGCACGATGACCATCGGCTCGATTTCGCTCCGGAGTGATTTATAGTTGAAATTCTTTACGACGCCGACGATGAGAACCTCAGCCTTCGTCCCTCCCAAGATCAACTTTTTCCCGACGGCCTCCGCCGGCGTCCATCCGATCCTTTTTGCGGCGGATTCGTTGAGAAGAACGGTTCCCGTCGCATCCGTGGCGAAATCCCTGGAAAACGTCCGGCCGGCGGCCATTTCCATCCTGTACGTTTCCATCTGGTCATAGCCGGTTGTGTAATAATTCATATTGACGAATTCGTTCGAATCCTGAGGCTTGACCACGCCGTTGCCGTAAATAGAATCGCCGGGGGCATCGCTGGACGAGGAAACGGCGGTGATCCGGGGGTCGCGCAACAATTCGCTTCTTAAGGATCCGTAGCCTTGGGCCCCCCGGGGGCTCCGGACCTGCAAGAGGACGAGGTTGGTCTTGTCGAAGCCCAAGGACCGGGTCTGGATGTAGTTCATTTGTCCAGACACGGTGAACATCCCGATGATCATTACGATGGATACGCCGAATTGGATAACCACCATGTTTCTGCGGAAACGGGACTTCGCCTTTCCTGGAAACGGTCCTCCCTTCAACACTCGCGCGGGATCGAATCTGGTCAGATAGAACGCCGGATAGAGGCCCGCCAGAATACCGACGGTAAAGGCCGCCGCGATGATGACGGCTAGATTCCGCGGCTCGAAGAGCGGGGACAGTGACAGATTTTCGGTGAAGATTCTGTTAAAGGCGCGGACGGACAGTTCGCCGAGGACGAAAGCGAGGCCCAGGGCGATGAAGGTCAACATCAAGGATTCATGGATGAACTGTCTTCGGAGCTGGTGTTTTCCCGCGCCGATCGTTTTGCGAAGGCCCACCTCCTTGGCTCTCTTGCCGGCCCGGGCCGTGGACAGATTGATGAAGTTCAGACAGGCGATAATCAGGATCAGGATGGCGACCAAGGAAAAAACATAGAAAGACGCGATGCTCCCTCCCGGTTCCGCCTCCCAATTGACGCTGGGATGCAAATGGATGTCGGTCAGGGGAAATAGCTGCATCTTAAGCACCTCGTGAATCCCGCCCTGTCCCAGCAGGTCTCCGTAATAGGGTTCCAATCGCCGCCCGACGAAGCTTTTAAGCTTCTCCTCGATGTCCCGCCTCGAAACATCCTTTCTGAGCAGAACGTAGGTGTAAAGATTATTTGCCCTCCAATTTGTGAATTGCTCTTTCGGATAGGAGGCGAGGGATATCAGCATGTCGAAATGAATGTGGGAATTTTCCGGCACCTTCTTCAGGATTCCCGTCACCTTGAAGTCTAACGTTTTCCCATTCCATTCGACGGGGAGAGATCGGCCAACGGCGTTTTTCGTCCCGAAATATTTCATGGAGTTTTCCAGGGTCAGGACCGCCGTCATGGGCTCGGTCAGAGCCGTCTCTTCATCGCCTTCCTCTAGGACGAAATCAAAAATCTCAAAAATGGAATTGTCCACGGCATAAAGTTCTTGCTGGCGCCCAAAATTCTTTTGATCCTTGATGACGAGCTCCCTTCTCCAGAAACGCACGGCGTTTTGGACCTCGGGGATATCGTCGATCAGGGCTTGCTTGTAGACTCCTCCCGTTATCGGCCATCGGCTGAACAGGTTGTCGCGGAACAATTCCCGCTCGACCCGATAAATCCGGCCGGCGTTCTTATGGAAACGGTCGTAGCCGGACTCCCTGAGCACCCAGAGGCTGATCATCATGCAAACGCCGAGCCCGATTCCCAGCCCGAAGACGTTGATGAAGGAGAACAACTTGTGCCGGATGAAATTCCTGTAGGCGACGATCAGATGATTTTTAAGCATATAGAACCTCCACGACAAAACGAGTCTGAGATAAGCCAGGAAGGTCATGAGCGTGTTTCTCCAAAACCACCATTTCGCTTTTGAGCCGCGCTCTAATTGGAGGACTTCGGAGAACGATTCGTCGAAATCTTCGAGGAGCGAATGATTCTTCTGATAGGCGGCCAGGCGGGCGAGGAGCATTCGCGCCAACCTTGGGCCCCGGTCTCTCTTCATCATGATCGCCGCCTAGGTCTCCATCGCGAGACTCGGGATGCTCTTCTTGATCAGCTCATGCATGACCAGCGTCTCTTGCAGGGCCCGCTTGCCTTTCCCCGTTATCTTGTAAATGGTTTTGCTTCTCCCCCCCTGAACAGGCAGAGGGCCGCTCATACGGGAGGCTACATACCCTTTGCGGATAAGGACTTCAAGAAGGTTATACAACGTCCCGTAGACGATCTCTTTGTCGGATAGTTCAATGACTTTCTTCCTAAGCGGGGCGCCATGAGAGCTCCCCCCTAAAATCAGCAATGAGCTCAATATGATTTCTTCCCTGACCGCCAGGACAGGCATTTCAACGTCCTTTCAGATATCAACGAATAGTTCGATCATATCTGCAGCAAAAAACATGCCACATCTGTCAAGGGAATGATCTCCCGCCGCGTCATTGGGAAAACGTCCATTCCTGGACAATCCCTATCCGTTTCCGGACAATCCTTGCCCGGCCCCTCTTGAATCGAATTCGCCCGCTCAGCCGGCCCCTCCGGGTCCTTACCTCGAAGCCAACTATCCGGAGTTCGTCGAAACGGTCCGGTTATATTTTTCCAATCCGCCCCTGGTGAAATGCGGGGACAAGGCCTTTGATGAAAGCGGGTTCGTCCTGGCCGATCCCGTGGATTCCCCTGAGGCTCGAATAAATAGGAATTCACCACATCAATTCGTACGAAACCCAGTTCCCGGGGAGAAAACCTTTTTTCCCTCGCAAGGAACTTATTTTATCAAAAAACGTATAAATATTATGGAGGCCGGCCATGAAGCTGATTTCGAGAATCGACGAGCTCATCCTGGTAGCAATCTGGAAGCTCGGGAAGGACGCCTATGGCATGGCCGTCCGGGACGAGATCATCCGGGTAACCGGCGTCAATTGGCTTCTGGGCGCCATCTATGGTCCCCTGGCCCGTCTTCATCGCAGAGGTCTCGTGACCTCGGTTAAGGGCGAGCCGACTCCCGAACGCGGTGGCCGGGCCAAAGTCTATTACGAGCTGACGCCGGCTGGGAAGACGGCCCTGAAGAAAATCCAAGAGGTCAGCGCGGTGATGTGGAAAGGGGCCCGGAAGATCGAGGCTTAAAAGCCGGGCGATTAGAGCAGAGATAATGACCAATATCCCGGTGACGACGAAGCCGCCGCGGCTCGCGGCCTGGCTTCTGGGCCTGCTGATCGATTCCGTGGTCAGGGATCAGGCCATCGGCGACCTCGAGGAACGATTCCGGGTCGAGGCCCGGGAACGAGGCCTCTTTTTAGCTCGGGCCTGGTACGGGATCCAGATTCTGCCCGTCCTGAAATCTTTTATCGAAGACAACGTCCTGTGGGAGGGTTCGATGTTCAAGAATTATCTTAAGACCGGCTGGCGGAACATTAAACGGCAGAAAGGCTACTCGATCATCAACATCGCCGGCCTGGCCCTGGGGATGGCCTGCGCAATCCTGATCGTCTTCTACGTCCATCACGAGACGAGCTTCGACCGGTTCCACAAAAACGCCGACCGGATTTCCCGGGTCGTGGTCGACGTGAAACTCAAGCAGGGCGGGGGCGTCGTCCCGGCCGCGCAAATGGCCTTCGGGCCGACCTTGGCCAAGGATTACCCTGAAGTAGAGGCGGTCGTCCGGGTCCAATCCCAGTCAAAAACTCTTGTCAAATACGCCGACCAGAGCTTCTATGAATCGGGCCTGCTTTACGCCGACGCGTCGATCTTCGATATCTTCACATTTCCGCTCATTGCCGGAGATCCAAAGACCGCCCTGGCCCGGGCCAACACCGTTGTCTTGACCGAGCGGATGGCGAAGAAATATTTCCGCGGCGAAAACCCCGTGGGCAAATTCCTCCGCTTCAATGACGAGGCCGATTTCGCCATTACCGGCGTTATGAAGGACGTCCCGAGCAACACTCACCTTCAGTTCGACATCCTCGTTTCCTTGGAGACCAAGTTCGTCCGGAATCTCAGCCTCGGCCAGGATTGGGTCAACATCAACATGCCGACCTACGTCCTCTTCCGCGACCGGCGCGGGCCGAAGGAGATCGAGCCCAAGCTCGTCGCCTTGGTCGAGGAGCGGCTGGGATCGCTCCTCAAAGCCCTGGGCGGCAAGATGAAATATTCCTTCCAGCCGCTGGCCAAAGTTCATCTCTTCTCCCACTACACGATGGACCTGGCCCCCAACAACGGGAGCATTCAATATATTTATATGTTCGGCGCGATTGCCCTGTTCATCGTCGGGATCGCCTGCATCAACTTCATGAACCTGGCCACGGCCCGCTCGGCCAAGCGGGCCCGCGAGATCGGCCTGCGCAAGGTCATCGGGGCGAGCCGCCGGGCCCTGTTCGGCCAGTTCCTGGGCGAAGCGACGACCCACAGCCTGTTGTCCCTCATGGTCGCCCTCATCCTTGTCCGGCTCGCCCTCCCCTTTTTCAAGTCGATCTCCGGGATCGACCTGCGGCTCGGCGCGTCGCAAATAGTCTGGCTCGTTCCCTTGTTTTTCGGCCTCGCCCTGTTCGTCAGTCTGGTCGCGGGAAGCTATCCGGCGGTCTTTCTATCGGCCCTCCATCCGGTCAAAACGCTCAAAGGGAGCTGGAAGGCCGGGCCGGGGAGCGCCCGTTTTCGGCGCGTCCTGGTCGTCGCCCAATTTTTCATCGGCATCGGCCTCATCATCGGCACCGGGGTCATCCGCCGGCAGCTCGATTTCATGAGAAACCGCAACGTCGGCTTTTCCACGGAACAGGTCCTCGTGACCCGGATCGACAATCCGGCGATCGTCCCAAGGATCGAGTCCGTCAAGGCCAGGCTCAAGGAGATCCCCGGCGTCGTCTCGGCGGCCATGACCATGGCCGTTCCCGGCCAATCAACCGAAGTGAACGTCCAGCCGTTCGTTCCCGAAGGCTTCTCGGAGTCCGAACCCATGCTCTTAAGGCAATTTTCCGCCGACGCGGATTTCGTCCCCACCCTCGGCCTGGAAATCGTCCAGGGGAGGAATTTTTCCAAGGAGAACACGACCGACGCGGACTCCGCCATCCTGATCAACGAGGCATCGGTCCGAAAGCTGGGCTGGGCCGATCCCCTCGGCCGTAAGATTAAGACGCCGACGGCGCCCATCGGCACGTGGAAGGAAAAGACCGTCATCGGCGTCATCCGGGATTTTCATTTCCTCGGATTACGGGAAATGATCGAACCCTTTCTCCTCACCTATGGGACCGAGGAGGACCAGCTCATCATCAAGCTGAAGACGGAGAACCTGCGTGCTACGATCCGGGAGCTGGAGCGGGCCTGGAAGGAGATCGATCCCGTCCGGCCGCTGGACTTCTTCTTCCTCGACGCATTCTTCGACGCCCAGTACAGGGCTGAGGAAAGGCTCAGCAGCCTCTTTACTGCGTTCAGCGGCCTGGCTGTCGCCATCGCCTGTCTCGGCCTCTTCGGCCTGGCCTCCTTCATGGCCGAGCAGAAGGCCAAGGAGATCGCTATCCGTAAAGTCCTGGGAGCGTCCGTCCGCGGAGTCTTAGCCCGGCTGTCCTTGGAGTTCCTGAAACTCGTGGCCTTGGCGACCCTCCTGGCCTGGCCGGCCGCCTATTTCGCCATGGGCGCCTGGCTGAGGAATTTCGCCTACCGGGCGTCCTTGAGCCCGTGGATGTTCCTGACGGCTGGAGTGGCGGCCTTGGCGATCGCCTTCCTGGCCGTCGGCACCCAGGCATTCCGGGCCGCATCCATCAACCCGGTGAATTCCCTCAAGTACGAATAACTATTTGAGAAAATATTCTAATGATCACTCGTACCGCAGGCTGTCGACGGGATTTTTGAGGGCGGCTTTCACGGAAAGATAGAGGATCGTTAAGACGGCGATCAGAATCGAGGCCAGCCAAGCCAGGACGAAATAGTGGGAGCCGATCTCGATCCTATAGGGATAATTCTCGAGCACCCGTTTCATCGCTAGAAGGACGATCGGCCAGGCGATGATATTGGCCAGAGAGATCAGAAGAACGAATTCCTTGGTGGCCATGACCAGGATTTGTCCCGCGCTGGCCCCCAGCACCTTGCGGACACCGATCTCCTTGACCCGGCGATTCAGGATAACGGAAGTCAGACCGAACATCCCGAGGCAGGCCAGCAACATGCTCAACAGGGACGCGTTGCGAACGATCACGCTCCATCGTTTTTCCCGGGCGTAGAGGCCTTCGAGCGCCTCGTCCTGGAAGTAGCTGATGAAGGGTTTATCGGGCCTGATTGTCTTCCAGGCGCTCTCCAAAATCGACAAGGACTCTTTGAGCTCGTCCGTCTCGACGCGGACGATGATTCTGCTGAACGTCGTCCGCCTTGAGGAGGAGCCTTCTCCTACATAAAGGATGAGAGGATCGATCAGGCTCCGCAGGGACACGAAGTGACAGTCCTCGATGATTCCGATGACTCTGTGGTCGTAGAGGAATCCTCTGGAGGGATCGCCGAGGTATTCGCCCAAACGGAAATCGGGTCCCAGTTCCGAGACGAACCTCTTGTTCACGATGAGGGCATCACCGTCGGGCGCGACGTTCGCCGAAAAATCCCGGCCCTCGACCAGGTTGATTTTCATCGTCGTCAGAAATCCGGGGTCGACCCGATTGAACCGGTAAGAAATCTTGCGTTCGCCGAGTTCCAGGACCGAACTCGGAAGGAAGAGGCCGAATTCTCTGTTGCTGGCCGTAACCCCCAGGACGCGGCTGTTGGAAGTGATTTCGTTGCGATACAGTCGATAGATCCTTTCGGATTCGCGCGGGTCATTCTCTTGGGTCATGACCACGACCAGCCCGTCACTGACATACCCCGGGTCTTTGCCCGCCATAAACGCAACCTGTCTTCCCAGGATGATCGCGGATATGCCGAGAATCACGGAAAGGGCGAATTGGATGACGACGAGCCCTCTGGTCAACGCCGTTTTTCCTCCGATTTTTAATTTCCCCTTCATGATGTCTACGGGACGAAACGAGGACATGACCGCGGCGGGGTAGCTCCCGGCGAGGATACCCGTTAAGACCGCAATCCCCAATAGGGCCAGCCAATGGGCACCCCCAAAAAACGTGTGGAGGGAAAGCTGTTTTCCGGATAGGGCGTTGAACTGGGGAATCAGGAGCTCCGTGAGCAGGAGCCCCGCGAGGATCGCGAAAAAGCTGATCACGAGGGTTTCGCTTCCGAATTGCCACAAGAGCTGTCTTCTTTCCGCGCCGAGGATTTTTCTCATCGCTACTTCCACGGACCGTGCCGAAGACGATCCGATGGAGAGGTTCATGAAGTTGACGCAGGCGATGAGCAGAATGGCCAGGGCTATGGCCGAAAGAAGGTAGGACGTCGTGAGGCCGGCCGTCCCGGCGAACCGTGTGTCGAGGTGCATGTCTCTGATGTTCTGGAGCCCGAAGGTGAAGGGATCATGCCCTTCTTTTACGTATCTTTTGATCGTCGTCCCGTAATGCTGTTGACAGAATCTGTCCAGTTTCGGGGCCAGGTCGCCGGATATCGCATTCGGCCGGAGTTGGACGAAAAGGGGACAAAACCACCTCTCCCAATCGTCGAGGATATCGGGATTGTTCGTTTCGGCCACAAGATTTCCGAAATCAATGAGAATATCGAACCGGAGAGTCGAGTTCGAAGGGACGTCCCGGGCAATTCCGGTCACGACATAGTCCTTGCTCGACTGCCCATAGGTGATGGTCAACGTTTGCCCGAGGGGATTTTCGTCGCCGAAATATTTCGCCGAGCACGATCGGGTCAGGACGAGATGATGCTCGTCTATAAGGGCCGATCGGGGATCCCCGGCGGTAAGGGGGAAGGTGAACATCTCCAGGAAGGAGGGATCGACCATGGTGAGGATTTCGCTGAACATCTTGTCCTTGTACCGAACCGTCCCCGTTCCATTGACGAACCGGGTCTGGCGGACGACTTCGGGAATGGACTGGATGAGTTCCGGTCCCACCGGCGTGGGCATGAACTGTTGACGGCCCGTCTCTTTGCCGGAATCCTTATCAAAATGGACCTGAATAAAACGAAAGAGATCGTCTTCGTTTTTATGAAAATTGTCGAAGGCGAGTTCGTCGGCGACGAACAAATAGATGAAGATGCAGGAGGCGATCCCCAGAGACAATCCGAATATCTTGATGAACGAATGTCCCCTGTATTTCGAGATGTGTCTGAGCGCGACTTTCAAATAGTTTCTAATCATAACCTCGTCTCGACATCCGAGGCTGTCTGTTTCTGCCCTGGAGACAAAGTATAAGGCAAAATGCGTGCCAATTCAGATAAATGGGGCGCATGGATTCTGGCGAACTCGAAGATGTCCGCTTTAGAACAGTCCCTATCCGCTTTCGGACAGTATGTTCAATGCTCCTGCCTGATCTATCGCCCTGATATCGGATACTGGGGCGCGACCTCGTGGATTATCATTATTTAGGACGGATCGACCGCCGGGGGGCGGAGGCGGCCCTTTCATCCGCGGCTTGAAATATCCGCAAGAAATTGAGATTATTATACAATCTAACGACGGGAGGTGTTCCCATGATGACCCGAAGGGAATTCGTCAGAAATACGGCTGCCCTTACCGGAGGAGCGGTCTTGTTCGGCGGCTCTTTTGCCTGCCAAGGAGGCGCGAAAAGCGTGGGGAAAAGCCGCGTCGTGTCCGTCGCCGCAGAGGACATGCTCCTCGATATGAATTACAATCCCGAGGCCGTCCGCCGGGCTTTCGCGGCCGGGCTGAAAGAGCTCACGGGCGAACGCACCATCGGAAACGCCTGGTCGTCGCTCGTCTCACCGAAGGACGTCGTGGGGATCAAGATCAACGGCATCGGGGCGCCGAGGATTTCTTCTTCCCTCGAATCGATCAACGAGACGATCGCCGGTCTCAAGAGCGCCGGGGTTAAGGAGAATAATATCATCATTTGGGACCGGATGGACAGGGATTTCCAGAGGACCGGCCTCAAGATCAACCGGGGCCCTACGGGAATCAGGGTCATGGGGGCTTCGACCGATTGGGAGGGTGTCATGCCCTGGGTCCCGGGGTATGACCGGAACGTTTTTGTGTCGTTCGAAGACGGCACTCTAAAAAAGTTTAAGGAGCTTGTCGGCCGCGGCTTCACCAAAGAGGGTTCGCACCGGGAAATCTTCAACTCGGTCTCCTGGCTCTGGACGCTTATCCAGCAGGGGAACGAGAAAGCCAGGAAGTACGAGGCCGAAATCAGAAGGCTGTATATGGACTACGATGACCGGGAGGGGATCAAGAGAATCGCCGAGGAGGTCGCGGACCGGTTCGATGACGTCACTATCGAAGACGAAGAGAAGTCGTATTTCGCGAATATCGTGACCAAGGACATCACCAAGCTCATCAACATTGCCGTTCTCAAACACAACGAGGACAGCGGGGTGACATGGGCGGCGAAAAATATCGCCCTGGGCGTCACGACGAACAAGGTCCGGTTTCACATCGACTACTGCGCGAAGGCCATCCCCGAAATCCTCTTCCAATCCTGCCTCAGGGATAAGACGATCCTGCATATCGGCGAAGCCGCGAAGATCTCGACCGTTAGCGTCGCCGGGGCCCAGATCGCCCGGGACAACCGGATCTTTTTCAGCCGCGACCCCGTGGCCATGGACAGGATCGGCCTCGATATCCTCGAGGAAAAACGGGCCGCCCAGGGCTTAGAATCGATCCGGGACATCGCAACCCACGTTGCCGCCTGCGCCGACAAGGGACTCGGCACCGGCGATCTGGCCAGAATCGACCTCCGGGAGATTGAGGCCTAGCCGACGGCCGAGGCCGACGGCGCCGAGGAGCGAATTGAAAAGCTCCCGCTCGACGTTCTTTAAGGCGTAACCTTTAATGGCCAGGGTGCTTTCAGGCACGCTAGGATTCGGAAGCATCCTTTTTCGTATGATTGAATCAATAAGGACGAGATTATTACGAGGTGGCACTGGATGCCGCCCGCAAGCCCCCGTAGCGGAGGGGGGACCCGTCGGCTCGTCGACGGGGGGAACCGACGGGACTGGTTCCTGGGGGGCCGGGGGCAAAGGGCGGCTCCAGGCCGCGGCCGACGGAGGGCGCGCTCCGAGCCTGAATTTCTTCTTACACGAAAAGAGATGCTCACATAGGATCCTTTTCATCCTGCGTGGCATCGAAAGTGTGCGAAAATGCACAATAGATGTTTCGGAACCGAACAAGTCAAAATAAGCCAGCCACCCGTATGGACCTGAAAAGGCGCCCGCCGGAAATGGCATAGAAATTGCTCTTCATGCTCCCGATCGTCGCATCAAGGATTTCGCCATGCTCAAAAATTATCTGATCATAACCCTGCGAACTTTCCGGAAACACAAGGGCTATTCCTTCATCAACATCGCCGGGCTGGCGGTCGGGATGGCCTGCTCGATCCTGATCCTTCTCTGGGTCCGGGACGAACTTGGCTACGATCGCTTCCACAGCCGAGCCTCTGAGATCTACCGGGTTTACCGGGACGAGGCGGCCACCGCCCTGGGCACGAAATCCGCTCTGACTTCCCCGCCCATGGCCGCATCCCTCAAGAAGGATTTCCCCGAGGTCACTAGGGCCACCCGGTTCGGAACATGGGGACGGCATTTGATTACCTTCGGGGATAGGAGCTTCTCAGAAACCGGCTACATGCACGTCGACCCGGATTTCTTCGAGATGTTCTCTTTTCCCTTCGCTCTGGGCGATCCCCGGACGGCCTTCGCCTCCCTCCACTCTGTCATCCTTACCGAGCGGGCGGCCGCTAAATATTTTGGCCGGGACAATCCCATGGGCAAACGACTGACCATCGACCATAGGTTCGACGTCGTCGTCACCGGCGTCCTTGAGGACTTCCCGCCGAACTCCAGCTTAGATTTTAGCCTCCTCTCTCCTTTCGATCTCCTGATCACGGAGTATCTCGGGGAGGAAGCCGGAAATAATTGGCTGGCCAACTCCTTTTCAACGTTCGTCCTGCTTAAGCCGGATATTGCGGCCCGGGAGTTCAACCGCAAGCTCGAAGGTTACTTGCAGCGATACTCCGAGGAGGATACCGATCGCCTGGCGGCGCAGCCTCTGACCGACATCCATCTTCGCTCCGGCCTCGGTCACGATTATGCCAGCACCGGTAGCATCAAGTATGTCTGGATTCTCATCACTCTGGCCTTGTTCATCCTGGCGATCGCCTCCATCAATTTCATGAACCTGACCACGGCCCGGTCCGCCAACCGGGCCCGTGAGGTCGGGCTGCGGAAAGTCGTCGGGGCCAGACGGCCGCAGCTTGTCCGCCAGTTCTTCGGCGAGTCGATTTTGATGTCACTCCTCGCCCTGGCAGCCGCCCTGATCCTGGTGGAACTTATCCTCCCGCCGTTTAACGAACTCGCCGGAAAACATCTCGCAACAGAGTGGCCGAAAAACCTGCCTTTGCTGCTCGGCTGCTTCGGCCTTGCCCTGGTAACGGGGCTTCTTTCGGGCAGCTATCCGGCGCTGCTGCTGTCGTCATTCCAGCCGATTCGGGTTTTCCGGGGTCCATTACGCTCGGCCGGATCGAGCCCGGTGTTCAGGAAAACCCTGGTCATCGTCCAGTTTGCTCTCTCCATCCTCCTCATCACCGGTACGGTCGTCGTGTCCAGGCAGACCGCCTTCATGAGAAACAAGGACCTGGGTTTCAACCGGGATCGAATTCTCCACCTCAGGATTTTCGGAGAGCTTAACCAGAAATATCCGGTCATCCGGGAACGATTCCTCCAAAATCCCGATGTCCTCGCCGTCACGGCCAGCCTGGCTCTTCCGACAGATATCCAAAACAGCCCCGGAAGGCCAGATTGGGAGGGGAAGGACCCAGGAAATAAAATGGAGATCAAGGCCGATTTCGTGGACTTCGATTATATCGAGACCTTCGGCGTTCCCATTGTGGAGGGACGGAGCTTCTCGCGGAGTCATCCAACGGACAGCGACGAAGCCTATATCGTCAACGAAGAGGCTCTCCGGCGGATGGGACTCAATCGGCCCGCGGTCGGAAAACGCTTCGCCTTTTATGCCTTCGGAGCGAAACAGGGGCAGATCATCGGCGTGATGAAGGACGCCCACTTTCAAGCTCTTCATCACAAGATTGAGCCTCTCGTTTTCAAGATCAATCCCGACATGTTTAGATTCTTCTATATCAAGATCCGGGCCGGGGACATCCCCCGGATCCTGAGCTCCCTCGAAAAAACCTGGGCGTCGCTCAACCTCGGCTATCCCTTCGAGTACCGCTTCCTTGATGAAGACTTCAACACCCTCTACCAGACCGAAACAAGGGTGGGGACCCTCTTTAGGACGTTTGCGGCCCTGGCCATATTCGTCGCCTGTCTCGGCCTGTTCGGGCTGGCCTCTTTCATGGCCGAACAGAGGGTCCGGGAGATCGGCGTTCGAAAAGTTCTTGGGGCGTCCGCAGCGGATATCTTTATCCTTCTTTCCA
>Ga0315293_10001502_pt1 | contig 22654 bp, 25 predicted proteins | sample YL17G13_20_MG_FD_203071 | JGI IMG/M metagenome (GOLD analysis project Ga0315293, IMG submission 203071) | Sediment microbial communities from Yellowstone Lake, YNP, Wyoming, USA - YL17G13_20 | ecosystem: Environmental > Aquatic > Freshwater > Lake > Sediment | place: USA: Wyoming | collected...
GATATTTAATCTCTTTTTCCTATATTAATCATACATATTTATGATTGAAATGGATATAGAAAAAATATTTGCTAGCTTTAAAGATGAATCAGCTACAGTTATAGTTGATTTCTCACAACATCCTGTTGTATGGATAGGTATGTTTAAGAAGATTATTATTAATCATATTTCTTTTAAGGAAACTATTATTAAAACTATTAAGAAAAATAATCCTGAATTAGAAGAAGATGAAATACGTATAGCTGGTAATATTATATTATATTCAAGAGCTTGGGAATACATAAAAAATGTTGACCTTAATATGGAAAGCCATATAGATGCTTTATTATCCCTATATAGCGAAGATTTAATGATGGCGCTCATAAAAAGTAAAAAACACTATGAACGCTATGAAGAATATGAAAAATGCGCGTTTATTAAGAGTATTATAGATAGAATAAACCTTCATCAAGAAGAGTTTGGCTTCCCTAAAGAGGAGACGTAACTTCAGATAAATAATAAAATAAGTATAGTTATGAGAAACAGAGACATTATAGTAAGAAAATTAGAAAATATTGAGAGTAATATCAATAAATTAAATTTCTATTTGAATCAACCAACATCAGCAGAAACTTATAGAGAACTGATAGAAATAATGCGTGATAATATTAATCAGGCTAAAGATTTCTTAGAACAAGAAACAATAACAGGTTAAAAAACACAAAAGTTATGATTACACCAGAAAAAATCCAACAAAACTGGACTGATCTAGAAAATGTGATAAAAACACATATTTCAGAACCTAGACGTCAACAACTTCTAGATCTATATAATAAATACCAGGACCGAATTATTCTTATGCCTGCCAGCAGTAAGAAAGAATACCATAATTCATTTCCAGGAGGATATGTAGATCATATATTAAGAGTAATACATAGTGCTATTGCATTATCAAATGTTTGGGAAGCAATGGGTGCAGACATGTCTACATTTACTAAGGAGGAACTGGTATTCTCAGCTCTTAATCATGACTTAGGTAAAATAGGTGATGAAGATAATGAAGCTTATATTCCACAAACTGATCAGTGGAGAAGAGATAAACTAGGAGAAGAATATACACATAACACTAAACTTGAATATATGACTGTTCCTGAGCGTAGTTTATATTTATTAACTAGTAATGGAATAAAATATTCTAAAAATGAACTACTAGCAATTCGTCTTCATGATGGTTTATATGAAGAAGCAAATAAGAGCTATATTATGGGAGGATGGGCACCTGAAACTAAGCCTAGAACTGACCTAATTTTTATTATTCATCAAGCTGACCTAATGGCATCTCGTATTGAATTCGAAAATGAATGGAATCCAAAATTTAATGTTGCTTCTAGTCTATATAAGGGAGATAAAGTAATTACTAAAACAAAAATACCTATTAAAGCAAAAGCTTTATCTACAGTAAAAGTTAAGAGTAGCTTTCAAAATATGTTAAACGAATTATGATATACGGAATAATAATTACAATTTTACTTATTATAGCTATTTATATAATAAGAAATCTTCTTAATAAAAATGAGAAACAAGAAGAATTAAATTTAGACCAGATGGCTATATTAATGTCTTATAATATGTACCTTAATCAAATGGCAGATATTATAGAATATGCTGATAAGAAAATGTTAGAGGTAGATGCTAGAGGGCATTATAAATCAGATGATGAGGTGGGCTTCTTTTTTGAACAAATTAAGCTTATACAAAGTAAACTTAATGAATTCAAAAAGAAAGAATTATGAGTGTAGTACAAAATAATTTTAAGAAAAAAGAAGAAAAAATATATTTTACACAGGCAACAGAAGACGCTATTATAGCTTATAATAACGCTACTGAACCGGCTGAAAAAAGTCTTATTTATCAAAGAGACATACATTTTGCTTTCTTTAAACTTACCCAGAATCTTATTCATACTTTTAAATTTTATCATACTGAAGTTAATGATATAGAAGATCTACAACATGAGGCTATTTTATTTTTACTTAGTAAAATACATAAATATAACCATAGAAAAAATATACAAGATAGATTTGTTAAGATTATTATAAAAGAATTTAAGGAAGAATATATATCTAATTTTGAAGAATATGTAGGTGAAGTAGATAAGGTAACACAAGAGCAGATAAATACATTTATAGCATCATTACCCCACCTATCAGTACCGTGTAAAGAAAAATTATCTAAAATAACTCCACCTAAAGCATATTCATATTTTGGTACTATTGCTAAACGATGGTTTATTCTTAATAATGATACTAATTATAAGAAGAAAAAAGAAGCTTCACCCATAGATGAAATAGAAAGCTCAGAAAGCTATTCATATACTATAGATGATGTTAATGTTAATGATAAATTAACCTACTTTATAGACGAATATGTTAAGTATTGTTCTGATAATTTATTTGTTATCTTTACTAAAGAAAAAGACGCTAAAATAGCTGACGCTATATTAGAATTATTTAAAAAGCGCGAACATCTTGATATTTTCAATAAGAAAGCGCTTTATATATATATAAGAGAACAAGTAGACGTTAAAACACCTAAGATTACTAAAATAGCATTAGTATTACAAAAAATATTTAAGGAAAAATATAGTTTTTATCTTAGTAATGGGTATACAAATTTTACCAAAAATTAATATTTATATCTAAACTACTGTATGAGTTTAGAAAAAGTAATATTTGGTAAGAAAAAATTCTCAGATCTTCTTGAGGAAATATATAATAACCAGAAGAAGAAAGAATCTCAAATAACAGCACTTATTGGTGAACTAAAGCCACTTATATCTGATATAGGTGATGCCACTCTCATCGTGCCACTTATAGGAGAATATATGGAAATAGGGGTAAAAAATGATGAGCAATTAATAAAAATGGCTACTATTATTCAGAGAGCTATACAAGGTGAAACCAATGATGGTGGTTATAATATTAGTGAAGCTGAAAAACAACAACTAATAGACCTGGCTAATAGCGGAAAAAAGAAAAAAGATGGGGTTTAAAAATAAATCTATATCAACACAAGACTCAGGTTTATTCTTAACCTTATCTCATTTATTTTCTGAAGGGAAGATATCTGTAGGTAGGGTTAAAAGTATTGTTCTTAACGAAAATCACCCTAGATTTAAAGAATTAGGAGAATGGAATGGATTAGGAACGATTGAATTTGATAGTGTAAATAATCCCTCTACTATTGAAAATATATATCCTACAGCTAAACCATTATCAGCTAATATTAAGAACTATCCTCTTATTAATGAAATAATATATCTTATTTCTTTACCTGATAATAATATAGATAATTTTACAAATTCCCAAACATCATATTATATGGGGGTAACATCTTTATGGAATCACCCCCACCATAATGCATATCCTGAAAACCCTAATATTTTAGCACCTTCTCAAGATAAAGACTATAAACAGATTGAAGCAGGAAGCATTAGACAAGTAACTGATCAGTCTACTGAAATATTTTTAGGAGAAACTTTTAAGGAAAAAACAAACATACATCCACTTTTACCTTTTGAAGGAGACTTTATTGAGGAAGGAAGATGGGGAAACAGTATTCGTTTAGGAAGTACAGTAAATGTTAGAAATAATGAATGGTCTTCAGTAGGTACTAATGGTAATCCTATTACTATTATTAGAAACGGACAAGGAAAACAATCAGAAGAAGGTTGGATACCTATTTCAGAAAAAATAAATAATGATAATTCATCAGTTTATCTAACTAACGGACAAAAAATTCCTATACTAGTAGCTTCTTCTAACTATAATAGTTATACTAATGCACCTACTACTCCTAATAATTTCGTAGGAGATCAAATAATATTATCATCAGGTAGACTTTTATTTAATGCTAAAGAAGATCATATTCTTCTTACAGCTAAAAAATCAGTAAATATAAATACAGAAGATAGTTTTAACGTAGATACTAAAAATACAATAATAGACAGTAATAAAATATTATTAGGTTCTAAAACAGCAACTGAGCCTCTTCTTTTAGGTGATACTACTATTACTTTATTATCAGGACTAGTAGAACAATTAATAAACTTAACAACAGCTTTAATAACAGTAACACCAACAGGTGGACCTGCTGTTAGCCCAGCTGCTAGTCAACTCATTCCTTATCTGATTAAACTTAAAGTACAACTTGAGACAACTACTAAAAGTAAAATTAGTAAAACAAAATAATATGGCTGGAATAGATATAGATATAATAAATGGAGCATTACCTGATGATTTAAAAAAAGAAGGAGCAGCTAAATTAGGTGATTTCATTCTTAAGAAGGGTATAGAAATAGATGAAAAAATTCAACCTCAACTAATAAAGACATTACAAAATATAACTACAACAGACGGAACTTGTGTAGATAAAACTACTATAGAAAAATCACTAATAATAAGAAATAATACAGTTAACCAGTTAAATAATATAGGTAAAGTATTAAATGTATTAACATTAACATTAACAGGTATATCTAACTTCATAAGTCTTATTCTTAAAATTTCAGCAGGAATAAAAGCAGCTAAAGCAACAGCTTTAGTAGCTGAAGCAATAATACCATTATTACCAGGAGCAGTACCTGCAGCAATAGGTGTTTTAGACACTACTAATAATACTTTATTATATGACCAATATGGTAGTAGTAAACTTAAACCTAAAAAAGATGCAATAGATGCAGTAGCTGTGCCAGTAGCCCTTACTTCAAATTATATAAAAAGAGCAGTTATTAATATTGAAGCTATTGATATAATCATAAAAACATGTCAACCTACACTCTCATATAATATTATACCTATATCTACTGATATAACTACTATAACTCAAACTCAGGTAGAAGCAGCAAATACACAAAATAATACTACATATAAAGGATTCATTATTGAAATAGAAGCTGTACCTTTTTCACCTACAGTAACAAGACATAGAGCTATAGGTAAAAACAGTCAAGGTATAACATTAATACAAACACCTTTATCATTTACTACCAATTCTACTACACTTATTAATGAACTTAAATTAATAATTGACTCAACAAATATAAAAGCTTACTAATCTAATATTTATAATCATATGAAAACATCAGATTTCAAAAAAATAATTAAAGAAGCAGTAAAAGAAGCTATACAGGAAGAGTTAAAAGATATTCTTCTTGAAGCTATTAAAGCACCTAAAATGGTTGTTAAAGAATATGAACAACCTAATAGAAATAACGAAGCACCTACTATAGATAAAGCAGAAATAAGAGCAAAAATGATGCAGATGATAGAAGGAGAATCAGCTCCTATAACAGAATTTAAACCTACTACTAGAAATACTATAGCTGAAGGTTCATCTTTACCACCAGGTGAAGTTAGTTTAAATCAAATAATGGGCTTAATGGGATGATAACATTTAAAAACATTCTAAGGGAAATAACAGTAGCTAAACCTGTCCCTAACAACCTCCAGCGCCTCTTAGCGCTTCAGAAGGAGATAAAGACAACAAAAGATAAAAAGCGCCTTAGCGCCTTGACAACAAAAGATAAAAAGCGCCTTAGCGCCTTAGCTATCCTTTGTGCAGAACTAGTGCTTCCTATTTGGAACTACTATTATCCTAACGATGGAAGGGTGAAGCAGACGATAGACGCTGCAAAAGAAGGGCGCTATTATGCTGCTGCTGATAATGCTGCTGCTGCTGCTGTTGATGCTGCTGCTGCTGATAATGCTGCTGCTGCTGATAATGCTGCTGCTGTTGATGCTGCTGCTGCTGCTGATGCTGCTTATTATGCTGCTACTGATTATCATACCTATGCTTCATTTGCTGCTGATGCTGCTATCAAAGCAACTAAATTACATTTTAATCTTTAACTATGGCATTCGAAGGTAAAAAAATTTATCCTATTGATCTAAATCCAGGTAAAGCTGTAGGTATAGGTCTTCCCTTTAACGCTCCTGCTGTATTTAAATCTACTTATACTACTAAAGATGCTATAAGAACTAACCTTATTAATTATTTCTTAACTAATAAAGGAGAAAGATATCTCAATCCAACATTTGGAGGTAATGTAAGAGCTTTTATATTTGAGCAAATAACTAGTGGAAATTTAGACTTCTTAAAAGAAGATATTCAAAGTCAACTTACATTATTTTTTCCAAATGTAAAAGTAGAGAAATTGGAAGTATTAGGAACACCTGATACTAATGAAGTATCTATAACTCTATCATATAGTATCATAAATACAGGTATAACAGATCAATTACAATTACTATTATAACATGGCAAATAAGAAACAAATAGCATATATCAATAAAGACTTTACAGAGTATTTAAATAGTTTAGTTAATTATACTAAAACATATTTTCCTAATACTTATAATGACTTTTCCCCTTCATCACCAGGAAGAATGATAATGGAAATGGCTTCATATGTTGGCGATGTTCTTTCTTTCTACCAAGATAATCAAATTCAAGAAAACTATTTACAATTTGCTCGTCAAGATAATAATTTATTTGAATTAGCTTATATGTTTGGTTATAAACCAAAAGTAACGGGTGTAGCTACTACTACTATAGATTTTTATCAAAAAATACCAGCTAAGATTATTAATTTTACTTACCAACCTGATTTTGATTATTCATTAACTATAGGAAACAACGCAATTATTACTTCAACAAATTTTAATATAGCTCAATTTTTATTAGAAAACCCAGTTGACTTTACAGTATCTAGTTCAAGTGATCCTACAGATGTTACAATTTTTGAAACATCAGCAGGTAATCCTACATATTTTCTTCTTAAAAAATCAAGAACAGCTATTTCAGCTAAAATAAATACAACAACTTTTAGTTTTGGTGCTTTTACAAGTTTTCCAACTGTTAATATTAATGATGATAAAATAATAGAAGTATTAGATATAACTGATAGTGAAGGAAATACTTGGTATGAAGTAGACTACTTAGCTCAGGAATTAGTTTTTGACAGTATCAGAAATACTAATCAGAATGATCCTAATCTTTCTCAATATAAAGCAGATACACCATATCTTTTAAAACTTAAACAAGTTCAGAGAAGATTTGCTACTCGTTTTGTAGGAACAGGTAGCCTTCAACTGCAATTTGGAGCAGGTAACTATAATGATATAGATGAAGAAGTAACTCCTAATCCTGATAATGTAGGACTTGGATTACCTTTTGAAAAAACAAAATTAACACAAGCATATTCACCTAGTAATTTTATTTTTACTAACACTTACGGGATAGCACCTACCAATACAACTCTTACGATAAGATATCTTACAGGAGGAGGAGTAGAAGCAAATATCCCCTCAAATGAACTTACTCAAGTATCAGGTAATATACAATTTTTAAATAAAAATCTTAACGCTATTACAGCACAAGATATATATGATTCATTAGCTGTTACTAATCCTATAGCAGCTGACGGAGGGGGAAATGGAGATAGTATAGAAGAAATAAGACAAAATACAATATCTAACTTCTCTACCCAACTTAGAAATGTAACTCAAGACGACTATTTAGTTAGATCACTTAGTATGCCTTCAAAATATGGAGTAATATCAAAAGCATATATTGAACCTACTAAAGCAATGAATGTAGGACAAGGTGAACTACCTTTAGTCATGGATCTTTATGTTTTATCTTATGATCAAAATAAATATCTTAGAACCTGCTCAGTTGCTCTAAAACAAAACCTTATAACCTATCTATCTTTATATAAGATGGTTAATGACTCGGTAAGAGTAAAAGATGGATTTATTATTAATATAGGAGTAGATTTTGACCTTATTCTATTACCAGAATATAATAATAATGAAGTACTTCTGAAAGCAATAACAGCTCTTAAAGATTTTTTCAAAATAGATAAATGGCAAATTAATCAACCTATAATTCTAAGAGATATTTATGTTCTTTTAGATAATATTGATGGTGTTGAAACTGTTAAAACAGTTACTATAACTAATAAAGTAGGAGAAGCATTAGGTTATAGTAAATATGCTTATGATATTACAGGAGCAACAGTTAATAATATTATTTACCCATCCTTAGATCCAAGTATTTTTGAAGTAAAATACGAAGATACAGACATCTCTGGAAAAATCTCATCATTCTAACCATGATAAAGTTTAAAGATATTCTTAAAGAAATAACAGTAGTTAATCCTTCTAATAAAATATATACCGTATATATCCAAATAGGAAGAACTGATAATAATCTTTTTGTTAGAGCTAAAGATGAAAAACAAGCAGCAAAATTTGCTAAAGAAAATGATGAACTAGATTGGGATGAACTTTATGATGAGGAAGACGAAGATGATGAAGATCAAGGTATTCCTCAAGTAACATTACTTAATCTTAATAAAGCAAAAAAAATGTCGCCTTCAGAATTAGAGAATGATGGTGAACTTTGGGCAGAAAGTACATATATATTAGACTATGAAAAACAATTTAATGAAGAACCTAACCTTAAATCAGTACTCTACGATAGCGGAACCTAAATAATTATGGCAATATATAAACTTTTTCCTACTAAAGATGCAACAATATATTCAGCTTACCCTGATAAAAATACAGGTCTAGATGAAATATTAGATGCTTCTTGTCTTATTGATATAGCTAATATACCACAAACTAGTAGATTTCTTATACAATTTTCTCAAGAAGAAATAATAGATGTCTTAACTAATAAAATTAGTGGTTCTACATGGAGTGCTAGTTTACAAACATTTGTAGCTAATATAGAAGGATTAAATACTGATACTATTATAGATGTTTTTCCTATTTCAGGTTCTTGGGATATGGGGACAGGAAGATATCTTTATCAACCAGAATATACTGATGGTGTTAGTTGGTATTGGCAAGATTATTCAGGTAGTGCTCTTTGGCCTACTTCAAGTTTTAATCCTAATGTAACAGCATCTTGGACATCAACCGCTCCAGGTGGTGGGGTTTGGTATACAAATTCTTTTGCCTCCCAAACATTAGCCTATAAATTACCAAAAGATCTTAATCTAGATGTTACTAATATAGTTACAAAATGGTACACTTCAAGTATATCTAATAATGGATTTATTATAAAACAGAGAGAAGAATGGGGCAGTAATGAAAATTATCAACCTTCACTTAAATATTTTTCTGTAGATACACATACTATTTACCCACCTGACCTAGAATTTAGATGGAGAGATTTCTTATGGGTTACAGGTAGCTCAAGTATTATAGATACAATTGAAATGGTAGCTACTATAGAACAGAATCCTGGGATATTTTATCCTGGAAGTATAAATAAATTTAGAATATATACTAGACCAGAATATCCAGCAAGAGTATTCCAGACAGCTTCTCTTTATACTACTAATTATTATTTACCTAGTTCATCTTATTATGCCCTTGTAGATCTTGAGACTAATGAAACTATTATAGATTTTGACAACCAATTTACCCAAATATCAGCCGATACAACAAGTAATTACTTTACTATTTGGATGGATGGGCTTGAACCAGAAAGACAATATCAAATTCTTATTAAGACTATTATAGGAGGAGAAACATTAATATTAGATAATAATTATTATTTTAAAGTAGTTAACCAATGATGCAAGTTAACCTGATAAAAGATAAAAAAGATAAAGGTCAATATGAAAAAGTTATTGATACTAGTTTTACACAATTAGTATCACCTACAACTTCTTCTATAGATAATACTATTTCTATACAACAATTTTTTCAATACTATAATGAATTATTTTTTCTTATCCCTAAATTTGGTTCTATAAATAGTCATGAGTATCTTGTAAAAACAAGCTCTGAATATATAGATTTTCAAACTACTAATAATGAACTGGATGCGCTTATAGATGAAATAACATACCTAAGGCAACAAAACCTAGAATTAAATCAACAAATAGCTTCAGGAAGTATATGAAAAAATTAATAGATATAGCAAAGGAGATACTTAATGAAATAACAGTAGCTAATCCTACTAAAGAATACTATAAAGGTATGGATATTTGGACACAATATAGTAGAAAAGAAAGATCTCAAAAATGGAAAGTAGAAAAATATTCTAAAGTAAAAGATGGAGATGTTTTTGATAATTGGCTTACATTGATATCACCTAAAAGTGGAACTATAAAAATTTGGAATGAAGAAGATACAGATGATTGGTATGATGAAAATAATAATCTTATAAGAGTATCTAAAAAAATTATTAGAAATGTCTAAAATAACTAATATACAAAATATACCTTCTACTAATCTACAAGATTATACACTAGCAGACAACGCTCTTATTAATCAAACTATAGAAAATACTACTTTTAATCCTAGCAGTGGAGAAGATTATATTGAATATTTTATTTATAATACTAATAATGAACTTTTATTTAGTAACGTTGATGGGTATCCTGGTTATTCTTTTATAGATAATAATCTTACTCTTGACCCTGAAAAAGATCTAAATCTTCAAGGATTCTTAGAAGGACAATATTTTACATCTTACAATTTCTTAAAGAAAAAACTAGCTTCATCAGCAACAAAAAGATATTACATAGATGAAATTTCTAGTGACAGAACAGAAATAAGATTAAATACAACTCAAATATCTATAGAAGAAGTTACTACTTCATCTTTAGCACTTATAGCTGAAATACAAGCTTCATCTAGTTTCTATCAAGATTTTTATCTTAACTTCAATAATAATCAACTAATAATAGCTAATAACTGTTTATTAGATCAAGATAATACTGTTCTTATAAAATTATATGAAGCGTTACCTTTAGAATTTAACGTAAAAAGTGAATGTTGGGTAGTTGAGATTATTGCTGAACCCATTTCTTATTTTATTGAACAGACAGAAATTTTTGAAAACCAAGATCAAAATGTATCTTTAAGAGGACCTAATCTAAATCTTAATATAAAAGATCAGATTAATAATAGTACTAACTACCAAACATATACTTCTTTATTATCGTCTCCTTTTCAACAGGGTTCTAGTAGTCTTCAATATCAAATAGATAGTATCTTAGCAGATAAAGGAATAGAAATAAATATAGATTATTCAGAATATAATAATTTTATACATTTTTCATCAGCTAAAACTCGCTTAGAAAATTTTTGGTATAAATTATCTTTAATAGAAGAATATACTTACAGCGCAAGTTTATCATATGGAGTAGCTATAAATAGTTATATAACTAATAATAATAATATTTGGCAATTAAAAATCCAAGATATTATTAAGAATTTTGATGGATATGATCATTATCTTTATTATGAATCAGGAAGTACTAGTTGGCGTAAATCTACTTCTACGCCACCTTATGGAAATGTTTTGTCAACTTCTCTTATAGGACAAACTTGGTTAACTTCTCAATCAGTTATAGCTGAAGAATTTGACCGCTTTAATAAAGATGCTCTTATAGGAGCTATACCTGGTTATCTTATAGAAGATAGCAATAATGATAAGTATACTTTATTTGTTGAAATGTTAGGACAACATTTTGATAGTATCTGGGTATATGTTAAAGACATAACCAATAAATTTAATGGGGATAATAGAATAAACCATGGATTATCAAAAGATCTAGTAGCTAAAGCTATTAGAGATATGGGAGTAAAGATATATCAAAATAATTTTTCTAGTAATGATCTTTATTTAGCTATGTTAGGGATAACTCCTTCAGGAAGTTTATTAGGTTTACCTTATACTACAGGTTCTTTACCTGTTCCTTCATATAGTGGCTTACAGTATGTTAATACTTACATAACATCGTCTATTTCTGGAGCATTACAACCTACTGATGATATAAATAAAGAAATTTATAAACGTATATATCACAATTTACCTTATCTTCTTAAGAAAAAAGGCACAGTTGAAGGATTAAGAGCTCTTATTACTACTTATGGGATTTCTGATACAATTCTAAGAATAAATGAATTTGGAGGACAAAATAAAATTATAGAAAATGATTATGATTATTGGGAACATAAATTTAACTACGCTTATACATTAACAGGTAGTTTATATAATCAAGCACAAGTAGCTTTAGAAGGAGTAAAAATACCTTGGAAAGCATTATTAGTACCTTCTCAACAAGCACCAGCATTATCATTTCCAGGAGCAATAGAATTTAGGTTTAAAACATTTGGCCTTCCTTCATCTAGTATTCCATATAGTCAATCTATTATTCATAATAATAATAATTCTTTAACTAGTGATATATTTAATGTTGTTCTAGAATATACAGGTTCAGGTTATGAAACTGCTTCATACTCAGGAAGTCCTATAGATCCTAATTATCAATATGCTACTTTAAAATTTTATATTACTAGTACAGGAGAATCAGCTAGTATTTATTTACCTTTTTTTGATGGGGAGTGGTGGTCAGTATTAATTAATGCAACAACAGGTTCAGCTTATCCAGTAAAAGGAAAAGTTAAATATGAATTATATGCTAAAAATAAGGTATATAAAGGATATGATGGAAATACTTTAGGTTATCAAGGATATAATTCATTTACTTCATCATATTGGTGGGGTCCTAAAACAACACAGTTTATTTATCTAGGAGGTTTTTCATGTACACAATCCTCTCATCAGTATGGTCCTATTTCTGCTTCCTTTCAAGAATTTAGATATTATACCTTTCCACTTAGTGAAAGTGCCTTTAATGATTATGTAATGAATCCTTATTCTATAGAAGGAAATGAAATTACAGGTTCACAAACAACTACTAGAACTTTATTATTTAGAGCCCCTTTAGGAACAGAACTAGATAATAGTAGTTCATATACTCAAACTAGAAAATCTATTCATCCTGCTATAACAGGTTCTTATCCTATTACAAATTCATTTGCTGGAAATAGTAATTATGATATATTTCCTGCTAATACATGGACACCTAATAAAGAATATATTTATCTTAACCAAACACCAGTAGGAATAAAAAACCCAATATCTAATAAAATAAGAACAGAAACAGAATTATTTCCAGCTAATAGTAGTTCTAACCCAGCATATTCAATTGTGCCTAGTTTTGTAGCTAATTTACCTGATCAAAATGTTCTATCACCTTATATTTCTATTCAACAACAGCAATCTGATTATACTAAAGATATAAATTATCTAGAAATAGCTTTTTCTCCACAAGATGAAATTAATAATGATATTATAGATCAATTTGGCTATTTTAATATAGGTTCGTATATTGGAGATCCAAGAGATTATTTTACTACAGAGTCTTATTATCCTGATCTTAATAGATTAAGAGATGATTATTTTTTAAAATATACTCATAATTATTCAATTTGGGACTACATAAGATTAATAGAATTTTATGATAATTCACTTTTTAAAATGATAAAAGATTTTACACCTGCAAGAACAAGTTTAGCATCAGGTTTAGTAATAAAACAAACTATTTTAGAAAGACAAAAATACCCAACACCACAATCAACAATAAATACAGATATAGCTTTTGTAGGAAGTCCAACAACAAGAGTTATGAATATAAAATATTAATAACAGATGTCTTTAAAAAATATTCTTCTTACTGGTTCAATAAAAGCTTACCCATCTCAATCATATGGACAAAAGACTTATATTTCATCTACGGATGAACAAAGTTTTCCTATAGAAACAATAACAGGGAGTGATGGAGGAACTTTACCTGTTCCTATAGAATTAAAATATACTCTTCCTATAGCTGTAAGTATCCACCATGAAAAAGTAACACCAAGTGTATATAATATATCAATGGATATATCTTATAATACATCTAGTGGTTATATCTATATTTATGATAACGACTATGGAGATATAACAGGTACTTCCTCAGCCAATATTATTTATGAAAAAGCAACCCCTTTATCTGCTATTAATGTAAATTTAAATGTTACAAAAGGACAATTAGTATTTAGAAAAAGTGGAAGTACAGGTACTTCTCCTACATTTAGGAACCTTGAAATAAGTCTTATACAAGGGTATGTTCAAAATAATGAAAGTATATCTGGTTCATCAGAAGAAATAATACTTAATGATGCTTGGTATAATGGAGAATTTTCAGGTTCTAATCTAACAGTAGTTACTCAAAGTTTAAATAATTGTAATATATTTTTTGATGAAGAAGTAAATTATATTCCTATTTTATATAGAGGTGATGATACTTTATTCACATTTCAATCTAACCCTAACTATATTTCTGAAGCACAATTTTTATTACCTGAAAATTCTCCAGAACAAGGAGAAATATATCTATATTGGAATAAAAGTTTAATAACACAGAATACAACAGCGTCAGGTATTATATGGATAAAAATAAATAGATTTGATTCTAATGGAGTTGATCATACAATACAGTTAGAACAATTAGAAGTTTTAAGAATAAAATATAATAATGGAACTATAGCTAATTTTGTAGTTAATTCAATAACAGAATATTTAACATATTATCTATATGAAGTTACTAGAAATAACACAATATCAACAGCAGATAATGAAATAAAAGACTATAAAGTATCAGTATTAAAAAATACAATACAAAATAACTCTTCATTATTAAATACCAACAATGCCTATTTAGGTATAGGTTCATGGAATACACCTTTATTTAATATGCAAGGATATTTTGATTCTTCATCAGGTCATTACACACAAGGAAATTTATCTAATATAGATTTAATATTTACAGCATCAGTTCAAATTTCCTCTTCACTCAATGAAGCAGTTAATAGATGTTCTGCTTCAATAGGAATAATATCACTTGGTAGTGATGGTTTCTATTATCCATTAAATCTAAATTTAACATCTGCTATAACTCCTTTACCTCAATTTTCAAATGTAACTATCACTTTAACTGGTATAATTTCAGCAAGTTATTTAAGTGAAAATTCACAAATACAATTAGGATATAGACCATTTAGTGTTTTTGGAGCATGGTCTCAAGCTAACATATCAGCAGCTTCTTTAACTATAACACAATCAGTAAATCCACAAACTGGTTCTCTGGATTTAACTATACTTGAACCGTATGTAATAGAACCAAATTTTTATAATGGTGATTGTAATCCTCTTATTAATAATGCTTTAACTCCTAGATATGATAATTTTTATATGGATGTTGACTATACTGATCAAATAACAGCAGAAAATAGAGAAGCAATCCTTAGCAATACAGCACCAAGAGCTCAAGTTCAACCTTATTATTATGAATTAGCTGCTCAAATCAACCCAAGATATGTAGGTACTAAAAATTATACCTATAATGAAGAACCTTCTCTTCAAACTAAACAAACATATTTTGCTGCTTTTGACTGGATAGGTGCTTCTGATTATGAAATATTAAAGAAAGCTAACTTTCATATTTCTTATCTTGTAGATGAAGATGGTAATGCTACTGCTCCAGGATTAAATACACCATTCTATAATAATCTTATAGATAATTTTAATGAAAATGGAAATGAAGCAAACGTTATTCTTCAACAAAATGAAGGAACAACAATAAGTCCTATTACAGGTCTTAAAAAAGTAATAAAATCAGGAGCACTTACTAAAGCAATAATAGTAACACAAACAGGAAGTACTAATAATTATTTTTCTACTATGTCTTTTTCTCTTATTCAGACAAGTACATCATCAGCTACTGCTACTAATAATTTTATTGCTAATGCTTCTATAAGTACAACATATACAGCTGGTTCTTTATTAAATATTACAGGAATTAATGGTGGAATAGGAGCAGATATTCAAGTAAATACAGGACCAGATGATATAGAAATATTAACTAGTACTAATACTGTTACTATAAAACCCTCAATAACTATTAACGGAACAACTAATCCTACAGAACCAGGATATACTAATGCTCAATTTACAGTTAATGTTGGGTTAATTATTGAAAAATGGGATGGTTTATCTTGGGTAAATTTTCAACCTATACAATATAAGCCTTTTTCTCCTAACTCACAAAATATATCTAAAACTTGGAATTTTAACACAGACATACCTATAGATGGAAATAAATATAGAGCTAGAATAGATATAGTAACAGATCAAGGTACTTTAGTCATAAATTCAGCTAATTTTAAATTTACACAAGCTCCATTACCTGGAGGTGCATCTTCTTTAACTAGTGGAGGACCGCCTACAGCATCATATTGGCAAACAGGTTCTGTTTCTAAATCTGTATTAACAGGAACAGCAGGGTTTAATTCAGGAATATATGGAGCAGCATATCAAGATAACGTTACAGGTTCTGGTGGAACTGAAGCTTATTTTAATAATCTCCTTTTTGAGATAAAAAGAGGAGATCAAATTAGATTTGAAGGAGACGAAAATCAAACATATTTAATATATTCAGTAATACCACCAGGAGATCCACAAACAACTAACTATTTATATCTATTTTTAGATAGAGATATAATTAATGGAACAAATCTAAATTCATTTATAATAAGAAGATTTAATCCTGATCCTAATTTTATAATATTAGATACTCCAGCTTATATATCTTCTAAAGGATTTTTATTACCTAAGAATCCTAGTGATAAACTTTTAGCTAATTTTAATACTATAATTCAAAATTTAACTCAAAAAGGCTTAATTTAATAATATTTATCAATGCCTCAAAATTATAACCCATCATTAAATTATATAGAATTAGCAAAAAAAGCAGGAGTAATAACATGAAAAAATTAATAGATATAGCAAAAGAAATATTATCTGAAATAACAATAGTTAACCCTAATAAAAAATTTTTATTTGGAGTAGATAAAGAAGGAATATGGAATGAACTTATTAAATTAGAAAGATATGAAAATAGTGATGATGCATTAAATGATATAAATGATTTTTTTGGATATGTAGGTGATGAATGTTATTATAATGAAGGTGATTTAATGAAGAATCCTAAATATGTTTATTTATCTGATGATGGACAAGCTTTATTTACAATTGATTTTTCTAATTTCTCTGAATATGGAGATAATTTAGATAAATGGAATATAGATAAATGGATAACTCCTAAAGAATTTTTAAATACAAACAATTAATATGAAAATTTTAACTAGACAATCAATAATAGCTCTATGGAGTGAAGATTTAAAATACGAAGGATATATAACTATTAATGAATATATCATAGAATAAACTTAAACTTATAATATTTATAATAAATAAAATAATAAAAATAAATGGCATATTTAAATAGTAGCGTTGTTGTAGTAGACGCAATCTTAACAGATGTAGGGCGTCAAGCACTAGCAAAAAATGATGGTAGTTTTAAAATAACGCAGTTTGCCCTTGCGGACGATGAAATAGATTATCAACTTTATAACCCAACTCACCCTTCAGGTTCAGCATACTATGGTGAAGCTATACAGAACATGCCTCTACTAGAAGCATTTCCCCAAGCTCAACAAGTAATGAAATATAAACTTACAACTCTTCCAAGAGGTACAGCTAAAATGCCTATTCTATCTGTTCCAGCTAGTATAGTATTAAAACAAGGAGCTAGTTTAGCTATTACACCTCAAACTTTAAACTACTTAGGTGGAAATACTTATGAAACTTCAGGTTATAACGCAACCATTTCAGATGTTAGACTTATGAGTTCTTTTGAAGGAGTAGGTATTAATACACCACAAGTTCAAGCATTAAACAGTACAACAACATTAGGCACATCAGTATCTAAGACAGTAGTAGGAACAACTATTAATCTTAAAGCAACAACAGTAAATACATTATTTGGAACTAATACATCTTTATATGCAACTCTTACTATTGAAGGTAGAGACAGCGGAGCAAGAAGTACTATTCCTATTACAATAACTCGTGTAAGTTAAATGAAAGAAAATTTTTATGTTTATTGTCATAGAAGAAAAACAGACGGTAAATGTTTTTATATAGGTAAAGGAACTACTGGTAGATATAGAGAAAAATCTAATAGAAACAGATATTGGAAAAATGTAGTAAATAAACATGGATTTGAAGCAATAATATTAATAAATAATATAAATGAAGAAAAAGCATTTGAATTAGAATTTAAAATAAGTGAACAGTTTGGTTGGGAAAATTTAACTAATTTAAATAGAGAAAAAGGAAATGGAGGTCACTCTATGTCTGAAAAAACTAAATCAATATTATATACTAAAGAACGAAATATTAAAATTTCTAATTCTCTTAAAGGTAGAAAAATTACTTGGGAAAAAGGAGGATTAAAAAATAAAGGCAATAAATTAAGTGAAGAATCAAAACAAAAAATTTCTTTATCTAAAAAAGGACATAAATGTTATAAAAATCCTAATTTTAGTAAAAAAATTAGTAAAGCTTTAAAAGGAAGGGAAACTAAATGGATTTATAAGCCTATCCTCCAATATGATTTAGAAGGTAATTTTATAAGAGAATTTATTTCTCAAAAACAAGCAGAAGATTTTTTAAAATGCAAAAAAGGAAGTATATCTGCCTGTTGTAATAATAGACAAAAGACAGCATATAATTATATATGGAAATTTAAAACAAATTAAAATAACAAACATGTCATTCGTAAGATTAGACCCTCAAGATTTTGTCGTTAGTGCAGATTCTATTTCAGCTACCCTTTGGTCAGGTGGAGTCCCAACTCTAACTACATTTTATACTTCTTCTACACAAGAAGCAGGTTCATCAGGTAACTACTATTTAAATATATTTCAGACAGCTTCTACATCAGCAGATGCAGCTATACAATTTGCAATAGCATATGGTAATAAAGCAGGAAGTGGAAGTTCTTTCTATAATGCTGGAGTAATAGGAAAAAGCCCCACAGGTACTACATATGGTCAATATCAAAATTTAATAATAGGAGATGAAAATACAGACTTTTCATTCGGAACTAATACTGTTACTGAATTCTGGGCTTTATCTATAGATAGAACTCGTTATAAAGAGAAACTATTTTTAGGTTCTATGGCTCTTATCCTATCAGGAAGTTCTGGCTCTATTACCCTAACAGATAACAGTGTAGTAGCAACTTCAGTAGTCTTTAATGAAGCTGGAAGAGTATTTCAAATAGTTTCTGGTTCACAAGGAATAATCTATACAGGAAGTAATTCAAATGGTTATAGTGTTGATCAAGGTTCATATGGTTGGTTCTTACCAGACATAGCAACAATATTATTAAACCCAGCAGCATTAGGTACAATAGCAGCATCAGGAGGAATAGGTTTAGTAACTAGCCAATCCTATAATTCAGACGGGTTAAATAATAGAAAAATGTTTAACGCTATTAATCAGACAGGTGCTAGGTCATTTATGTTAAATAGTGAAGAAACAATAGCTTCAGACTATGTTTTTATTAGAGCTAGAAATGCTGAATTTAATTATTCTGAAAATCCTAGTTTTATTTCGGGTAGTACAGGTGAAGTTTTATATAGTGGATTTATTAATAATCCTCAAACTTACATCACAACAGTAGGTTTATATAATGATACTAATGAGCTCTTAGCAGTAGCAAAATTATCAAGACCACTTTTAAAGGACTTCACAAAGGAGGCTTTAGTGAGGCTCAAGTTAGACTTCATTTTAATTTTTGGATTATTTTCAACAGCTATGTCTTTATTATTTTAATTATGAAAGGAAACTGCATAAATGTTAAATGTCAAATATGCAATTTAGAGATATCCTTTGGAAGAATAAAAAGACATATAAATATAAAACATAAAGAAATAACTTTAGAGAAATATTTAAAACAATACTATCAAACTTTACCTCTTCATCAACCATGTATCATTTGTAAAGAAAATATAATTTATAAATACCAAACTTGTTCTAAAGAATGCCATGGTATTTTAATATCTTCTAAACTTAAAGGTATTTCTAAACCTGAAGGATTCATGGATGAAAAACATAAAGGTAAATTAAGTTTAGCTATGTTAGGTTCAAAAGGTGGATTTACTGGATATAAACATACTGAAGAATTTAAGAAGTCTCAAAGAGAAAATTGTATTAAAAATAAACCTCATAAAGGACATAAACAATCTGACTATCAAAAATCACAAGCTAGTAAAGGTATGTTAAAATATTATTCTGAAGGAAATGAGCCTTGGACTAAAAATAATAAACATACTCCTAAAACTATAAGTAAAATAATAACTCATAGACCTATGAATAAATTAGAAGAACAAGTATTTAATATTCTTAAGGAAAATAATATAAAATTTAAATATCAATTTTTTTTAAATAGTAAAGGTATAATTAAAAGTTTTGATTTTAAAATAGGAAAAACATTATTAGAAATAGATGGTGATTATTGGCATGGAGGACCTGGTTGTAATAGATATTTTTTTGATTTAGATAAAACTAAAGAAAATGATATTTATAAAACTAATCTAGCTGAAGAAAAAGGATATAAAGTTATTAGAATATGGGAAAGTGAAATAAAAACTAACCCTAATATAATTCTTCAAAAATTACATAATGAGTGCCTATAAACAGTTTTTATCATCAGATATAATAATAACTCCATTTTTAGTAAATAAAGATTTTATTTATTATGGTGGAAATGAATTGACAGCCAGTAATGTTTGTATAGATAGATTTCTAGGAACAAATATCCCTGGATTATTTAACTCATCATCTAATATAACAACAGGTTATATCCAGACAGAATATCAAAATTTAATTTATCATTCTGTAAAAGAACTTTATTATTCTAATTATTTATCTTCTAGTTATGGAGATATAGTAACAACAGCTAGTTTAATACCAGGTTCAGATAGAGAAGGAGACAGATTTATAGGTCCAGTTGATTCAGCTCAATATTGGAATTATCTTCAAACTAACCTTACCTATCCTAAATATTTTCCAACAGAATCAGGTAGAGTAATAGGTGTAATATCTATACCTTCAAAATTATTCGGAGAATACATCCAACCAGGTTCATTTAGATTAATAGTAGATAGTGGTAGTCTAACAGATGATGGAGAGGGAAATCTTCTAGACGAAGCAAATAGTATAGTAGGTAACATATTTTACCCACATGGTATAATAGTGATAATGACTGAATTCGCAGGCACTAATAATGGACCTAGATACGCTTCAGCTGTTTATGCAACAGATAGATATGGTTTTTATCCACCTACAGCAAGTATAGAAAATGCAATTTATACAGATAATATAACTTGCTCATTCTCTAGTAGTCTTACAATATATGAAACACAATATAAATGTACTATTAGAGAAAATGAATTTAATTTATCTCTTAATCCAAGTATGTTAACTTCTGGGTCAGAAGATACCTATTTAGGAATAGTAACTAGTTCATATTTTACTCCTTATATTACAACAGTAGGTTTATATAATGAAAAACAAGAACTACTAATGGTGGGAAAACTAGCACAACCTTTGAATAGTTCTGATACAACAGACACTTCAATAATAATAAGTTTAGACAGATGATAAAATTTTTAGATATATTAAGAGAAATAGGTAATATTAAAGACCCAAATGTTCCTGAAGAAACATCATCTTATGAAGGAAATAATGTAGGGAAAGATTATAAATTTACAATAAATGATAAAAAAATAGAATTATCAATAGTTAATAATATAGTATATTCATTGGAATTATTAGATAAAATATATAATACTAATTATTCCCAGCAAATAGATGGAGATAAACCTAATAAACAATCTAGTGATCTTAAGACATATTATGAAAAAAACAATAAAAGTGGTGAATATAACAGGCCAGTAATAATAAATTTTTTTAAAAAATCAACAATTTTTCCTAAAACTTCAGCAATAATATCATTTTCATCAAACGGGGACTGGCGTGGCGAAAAAGATAAAAAAGATAAAAAAAACACAGAAATTAAAGATAAGTATAAAAAATGGCAAGATTCAAATGATATAATAAAAAAAGAAGGTTTTTCTTCATATGAAGAAGCATTTGCTGAATATTTAGATAAAGATGGAAAATATTTAACAAAAGAAAAAGGAGAGATTCTTCATCATACTAAAGAAGAATTAAGATGGGCTTTAAATAATATAAAGTTCTCTCTTAAACAAGAAACTAAAGAATATAAAGAATGGGAAGAAAAATATAAAGATACAGGTTTATCTTTACCTAAACCTAAATTTGAAGATCAAACTAAAGAATATTTAGAAATATTATCTAAATTATCAGGTATAATTAAAAATTATGTAGATAAAGAAAAACCAGATGTTGTTATAGTAAATTACAAAATGTCGGGTGTGGGGGTTTCTGAAGAAACAAGAATAAAAAGAAATAAACTATATTTATATTATATGGAAAAATATAAACCTTCCAACTATACAGTTAAAACTAAAGATGATGTATTATATTTAGAAAAAGATGGAAAATAATTGGTTATATAAAGGGTTAGAAATTTTGTCTATAGAGGATTTAGATCCTCAAGCTTTTGGGTTTATATACATTATAAAATGCGATAAAAACAATAAATTTTACATAGGTAAAAAATTCCTTAAACATAGTAAGAAGGTTAAACTAGGTAAAAAAGCTATAGCTATTCAAAAAGGACTAGGGCGAAAGAAAAGATCTGTAAGAGTTACAAAAGAATCAGACTGGCTTAGTTATTGGGGTAGTTGTGTATCTTTAA
>Ga0315293_10001503_pt1 | contig 22647 bp, 12 predicted proteins | sample YL17G13_20_MG_FD_203071 | JGI IMG/M metagenome (GOLD analysis project Ga0315293, IMG submission 203071) | Sediment microbial communities from Yellowstone Lake, YNP, Wyoming, USA - YL17G13_20 | ecosystem: Environmental > Aquatic > Freshwater > Lake > Sediment | place: USA: Wyoming | collected...
CGCGAGTGGCTGTCGAAGAACCAGGCCTTTTTCTGCCTCATGCGGACGACCTACGGCAACGCCCACTACATCAACGATGTCATGGAGAACTATTACCGCTATCTCGGCGAAGGGAACCGGGAGCGCATCCAGAACCGGGGGGGCGCGGCCGGCGTGCCGGTCCGCGTCGTGGCCCCCTCGGGCGCCGACGAACCCTTTGCCTATTCGATCGAGACCCATTACGGGGCTTCGGACCACGAGGTCTTCAACGATTGGGGCGTCGGGGTCCCCGGCATCATGATGATCGCTTGGCCCGACAAGTGGTACCACACTTCGGGCGACACGGCCGACAAAGCGGACCCGACGCAACTCAAGCGCGCGGCCGTCATCGGCGCGGCGGGCGCCTATACCGTCGCCGCCGCCGGCCCGGAGGCCGCGGTCAAGGTCGCCGGAGAGATCGTTTCGAACGCGACCCGCCGCCTCGGGCACCAGCTCGTCGTTTCTCTCGAGGCCCTGAATCGGGCCACGGCGGAATCTTTCGGAGAGGAGGCCCGCTTCTCCCGGGACATCTTCGAGGCCGCGGTCATGAACGAAAAAGACACCCTCGCCTCCGTCCTCGAACTGGCGCCCGGCGATACCTCCCTCTCCGGCTACCTCGCCAAAATGGCCAAGGCCGTCGATGGAGTCGGTGCGGCCGGGCTGGCCGCCCTCGACGCCCACCGGGCCGCCGTCGCCCAGAAGCTCGGGGCGAAACCGCTTCCGCTCGTCCTTACGGCGCTCGAAAAGAAGGCGGCCAAGATCATCCCCCGGCCGACGGCGAAGGTCCGCCAGGACGGCTACCGGGAATACCAGAAATACATCACCGCCGTTCCCGCGGCCGAGCGGGCCAAGTACCCGGTCCAGGGAAAGGACCTGGCCATCGCCAGCCCGGGCGAGCTCCAGTTGCTCATCAACGGCAGGCACAGCGCCCTCGACATCAGGAAAATGCTCGATGCCCAGAACGAGCGGCGATCGACGCTCCAGGCCGTCCTCAACCAGCTCGAGTTCCTGAAGCTGGCCGGGCTCGTGGAGCGGTGAGCGGGGCCGAGCGGAGCCGGGAAATCCCGGGAATCATAGCACCGAGGCCGCCCGGTTTGTACGCTGGATTATAATAGAATGCTATGACCAAAGACCGGCCGGAAACCAACCGGACCGCCCTCGCGGTCCTCGCCGTCGCCTCCCTGGCGGCCGCACTCCTCGTCCATCCCGCCTGCGGCCGGCGTGCCCCGGCCCTAAAGCACGTCATCGTCTTCATCGGCGATGGGATGTCGGCCCAGACGGAGGTCGCGGCCAGCCGTTATCTCTACGGGACCGACGACGGCCTCGCCTGGCAGAAGATCCCGAGCAAGGCCTATGTTGCGACGTGGGATGTCAACGTCTATAACGGGAATGCCCGAAAGGCCCGCCGCCCGCCGTACTCCCGGTCGTCGTTCACGCCCCTGCTCGGTTACGATGTGAAAACGGAGGGCCCCAGGCCGCTCACGGACCGGGACTCCGGACATCCCTTCCCCCCCGGGCCGGCCACGGATTCGGCCTCGGCGGCGACGGCCCTGGCCACCGGTTTCAAGACCGACTCCGGCAACATCGCCTGGCTCCCGGGAGACCCGCCGGGGGGCGAGTTGACGACGATTGCCGAGGAATACCGGGACAGGACCGGCGCGGGCATCGGTATCGTCAGCACCGTGCCGTTCGACCACGCGACCCCGGCCGCTTTCGTCAGCCACAACACGAGCAGGAGCTCCTATTATACGGGCCTCAAGGGATACAAGGGCCTGGGCATCGCCGACGAGATCATTTTACGCGTCAAGCCCGACGTCGTCATCGGCGGCGGACATCCTCATCTCGACAATCAGGAATTCAACCCCAAGCGGGGGTACATATCAGAATCCCTCTATCTCGGCCTCAAGACGTCCCCGGAATATCTGCTGGTGGAAAGGACGCCCGGCGCCGACGGCGGCCGGGCTGTCATCGAAGGCGCGGCGGCCGCCCTCCGGGCCGGCAAGAAGCTCTTCGGCCTCTTCGGCGGCAAGGGCGGCAACTTCGAGGTCGCCCAGGCGGAGGACAGCCCCGGACGGCCCCTGGTCAGGCCCGGAAGCGAAGAGAATCCGTCGCTCGCGGAAGCGACGCTCGCCGCCCTCGACTATCTGAGCGGAGACGCCGACGGGTTTTTCCTGATGGTCGAGCAGGGCGACATCGACTGGGCCAACCACGACAACGACTTCCGGGCGATGATCGGGTGCGTTGCCGACCTCGACGGGGCGGTCCGGGCGGCGACGGCCTTCGTCGACCGTCCGGGAGACGCGCTGGACTGGACGAACACAGTTCTGCTCGTGACCGCCGACCATGCCACCGGCGGGCTCGTCCTCGAAGGAGCGAAACGTCTCGGCCTCGGGGACCTGCCCCGCCAAGACCCGCGCGTCGCCTACCCGGAAACTCCTCCTCCCACTGGCAGCGACAGGGGAGAGGCCCCCAACGGAACCGCTCTCAAGTCCCCCGTCTACGCCTCGCCCAACGTCTATCCGGACGAGGAGATTATTTACGGCACGGCGGGACACACGAACGAGCTCGTCGACCTGGCCGTAGCCGGCGCCGCGGCCCGCTATTTCATGAAATTCCGGGGGACCTGGTACCCGGGCCTCGTCCTCGACAACACCCAGATCAACGCTGCCCTGCGCGAGGCGCTGGGCCTCAGCGCGCTCGGCCGCCGCTCTGCTCGAGCGTCTTGAACTCCTCTATAATTCTTTGACCCGGATCCTACGGAACTCGACGATGGAGCCATGGCCGAGGAATCCGATGTGACCGAACTTCCGCCTCAAGCCGGGATGGTCCTGGCCGTCCACGGTTCCCCCGGCGCTCGCCGCGTCGACGTCGGCGTCGACAACCGTCGTCCCGTTGACGACGATGGTGACGCGCCGGCCCCGGACCGTGACCTCCTCGGTGTTCCACTCGCCGATGGGCTTCAGGGCGCCGCGCCGTGCCGGCACGACGCCGTAGATCGAGCCGTGATACTGATATGGCTTGAGATCCCAGTAAACGGGCGAACCGTCTTCCAGGATCTGTAACTCCATGCCGGCGTAGGCGGCGTCTCCCTCGAGCGGGGCCCGGACGCCCAGCCCGTTGTTCGCGGCGGGAGTTAGCTTGAATTCGAAGCGGAGGACGAAATCCGTGTAGTCCTTCACCGTATAGAGGTTGCCGCTGCCGCGCTCGGGGTGGATGACGATCTTTCCGGCCTCGGCGGCATAGCCCTTGGTGTCGCCCGTCCAGCCCTCGAGGCCGTGGCCGTTGAAGAGAGGCGCGAACCCCTCGGCCGTCTCGGCTTCGGCGATCCCCGGGACGTCCGTGTCGCGGGGGATCTCCCGAATGAAAATATTCCTGAAGAATAGCGGGTTGCCGTGGGCCTGGAGCTCAACCTGCCCTGACGGATAGATCGGTTTGTCCCTTTCCCAATAGTTCTCGAGGACGGTGTTATCGACGACCAGCTTGTCGTTGAGATAGACGGTCACCCGCTCGCCGATCATGAAGATGCGGAACGTGTTCCATTCGCCGACGGGGCGGTCGGCCTTTTCCAGGGCCTGGCTCCGCCCCTTCTGGTTGTTGTAAAGGCCGCCCGAGCCCGCCGGGTTGGCCTCGGCGTCCCAGATCTGGACCTGCGGCGAGCCCCGGAGATAAAGGCCGCTGTCGCCGCCCTTCTCGATCTTCCAGTCGACGAGGAACTCGAAGTCGGCGTAGTCCCCGAGAGCGCAGAGGCTCTCGCCCTTGCCGTCGAAAAAGAGTGTGCCGTCGGCGACCTTCCAATGGGCCCGCATCCGCTCGTCGGCCTCGGCCTGGGCCTTGAGGAGCTCCGCGGGTGTCATCCTGGCCCGCCCGGGCGGGTCGGCGACGAGGCCCTTCCAGCCGCCGAGGCCGCGGCCGTCGAAAAGCGGGACGAAACCGCCCTGACGCAAACGGTCGAGGATGAGCTTCCCCGCCCGCTCTCTTTCGGCGGGGTCGGCGAGGGAGGCTTCGACGCGCCGAAGGACCGAGGTGGCCTCGTGGCCCGAGAGCCAGCGCTCATGCGGGGCCTGCTCCGAAGCAAGGTCCAGAAGCCCCGCCGCCGCGGTCTCGCGGAGAGCGGCGTTCGCCAGGTATCCCGAGAGTAACCGGAGCGACTCCGGTTCGCGGACTGCAGCGACTCCCGCGAGGACCGCCTTCCTGTCGGCGTCGTCCATGGGCAGGGCGAGGAGGCCCTGAAGATATTCGAGTTTTTTCGGATCAGACATGTTGGCCCGGCCGACGAGCCGGACATAGCCCTCGACGGCCAGGAGTAGATGTTTTTTCGTCCGCGTCGTCTTCACGATGCGCAGCAGTTCATCGGCCGCTGGATAATCGGGCCACTGCGAAAGGGCGTAGACGGCGACGGCCTGCACCTGGGCGTCCGTGCTCCCGTACTCCTCGACGGCCGCCTGAAGCGGCCTTGTCCCGCCGACCTTCGGCAGGACCCGCAGGATCGCGATCTTCCGGGCGGGCGGAGCGTTTTTCAAGAGTTCAAGGAGGACGTCGGCCCTTTTCATCGGGTCGGGGTTCCGGCGGACCGCCGACGCGACGGCCTCCTGCAGACGAAGGATGTCGTCGCCGTCAACGGCTGTCTCCAGCATGGACACGAGGCGCGGCAGGTCTTTTTCCTCGGCGAGGTTAGCCAGGGCTCCGATGGCGGCCGAGCGGACCGCCGGCTCCGGGTCTTGGGCCAGCACGAACACGCGGTCGATCTCTTGCCGCGCCCCTTTTTCGCCGAGGACCTCGATGAGGACAACCTTGCCCGGCAGGGGAGTGGAATCGAGGTTACGAACGCATTCGGGGACGACCAGGCTGGCGCGGTAACCAAGAAGAACCGTCCTCAGCGCCGCGGCTTCGTCTTCATCGGCCGGACCGACGAGCCGGAGGAGGTCGGGAAGAACGGCCTCGCCGCCCAGCCGGGCCGCGGCGGGAATGGCCGCCAGCCGCACGACCTTATCCCGGCTGAGAAGACTTTCCCGGACGAAGGGAAGGGCCGAGACGTCGCCGCGCCGGCCGAGCATTTCGGTGATCTCCGCCCGGACCTCGGGCCCGCATTGAGCGGCCTTTTCGACCCATCGGGCCGTCGCTCCGCTCCCCGGGATCGACGGGGCCAAGGCGAGCGCGGCACCGCGGAAGTCAAGGCGGGGGCTGTCCATGGCCCGGAGAAGGTCGGGCAGGGCGCGTTCTCCGAGGGCCGAGACGATGAGAGCCAGGGCCTCGGCGGCGAGATGGCTTTCTTCGGGCCTGACATAAGAGTCGAGCGCGGCCCGGGCCGCGCTCAGGGCTTCGGAGGTCTTCCCGGATTCGGCGAGTCGTCGCGCGTAGAGGAGATAGAGCGAGGGCGCCTCGGACCTTTCCCGGAACGACGCGGCCACCCGTGTTTTCGCGAGGACCGGGCCCGCTGCGGGGTCGCCGATGTTGGCCAGGGCGAATAAGGCCGTTCGGCGCAGCCCTTCGTCGCTGCTTTCGGCGAAGCGAAGGATTTTCTTCACCGCCTCACGGCTTCGGAGTTCACCGAGCGCCTTGATGATCGCCGAACGCGCGGTCAAGGGCGCCGCGTCGAGCGACTTCAAGAGCGCCCGGGCGGCTTCCGGGCCTCCGATCGTTTGGAGGGCGGCGGCGGCCGGTCCAGCGAGCGTCTCGTCGACGAGATACCCGGCCAGGGGCCTGATGGATTCCTTCTTACCGGCCGCCTGGAGCTGGGACAGGAGAAACGCGGCCACGTTCTTGTCCCGGCTTCCGGTCAGGGAGGCGAGGAGGGCCCGGACGAAGAGGGCGCGCTCGCTCTCGGCCCCGGGCCGCGTGACGTGGAAGGCGAGACCGTTGACGGCGAACCTGGCCTTGGAGTCGTCGCCCGCCCCCGGAGCGAGAACGCGGCCGCAGATCTCCCGGATCGCGGCCGGGCCCAGCATAAGGATCTCGGCGCAAAGTCCGTCCCTCGCCGAGGACGTCTCGGCCGGGAAGCGCTCGAGGATCGATGAGACGCGCGGCTTCAGATCTTCCCCCCTGCGGGGACCGGGGACCTGACCGGCGGCCGTCAGCCAGCCGGATGATACCGCGAGGACGAGAATTGCGATCAGGGTCTTTTTCATCTTCTCTCTCCTCACGGTCCGCTCAGATGTGCCAGGGCGCCCGCATGGGCTGGTCGATGAGGCGGTTGGCTTCCTCGTCGCCGACGAAGCGCTCTTTTTCCGGGTCGAAGCGGAGCGGGCGTCCGAGCTGGACGGCGATCTTGCCCAGGTTGACGAGTGTGCAGGAACGGTGGGCGTTCCGCTCGTTGAGAGCGAACCGGCGCCTTGTCCGGACGGCCTCGGCGAAATCGATGACCTGAGGCTCGGGGTCCGGCAGGGTGGCCAGCATGGCCCTAAGGTTGGGGATGTCCGACTCGAGGCCCCGGAAGAGCTTCCCGTCCGGGCCCTCGAGGAAGGGCGCGTTCTTGTCCCTGTTTTCCCCGTCGAGGACGATGACACAGCCGTCGGCGTATTTCATCTCGATCCGCCGCCAGGCGCCGCAGGCGTCGGGGTGCTGCTGCGGGCAGTCGGCCGAGATCTCGACGGGACTCGTGCCGTCCTTGTCGAGCAGGTACTGGACGGGGTCGAGGTAGTGCATGCCCATGTCCCCGAGGCCGCCGCCGTCGTAGTCCCAATAGCCGCGGAACGTGCCATGGACACGGTGAGGGTGGTAGGGCTTATAAGGAGCGGGGCCCAGCCAGAAATCGTAGTCGAGCTCGGGCGGAACGGGCTCGGGCCTCAGGTTGGTCAAGCCGCTCCAGTAGAACTTCCAATCGAAACCGGTCGCCGCGCTGACCGTCGCTTTCAGCGGCCAGCCCAGGAGCCCGCTCTGGACCACCTTTTTGATCGGCTTGACGTCCGTCCCGAAGCCGTAGAAGCGGTCCTCGAAGCGGAACCAGGTATTGATCCGGAAGATGCGGCCGTTCCGCTCGACGGCCTCGACGACGGCGCGGCCCTCGGCGATCGTGCGGGTCATGGGCTTCTCGCACCAGATGTCCTTTCCGGCGGCCGCGGCGGCGATGGAGATCAGGGCGTGCCAATGGGGCGGCGTCGCGATGTGGACGATGTCGATATCGGGGCGCTCCAGCACTTCCCGAAAATCCGCGTAGCCGGCGACGCCGGGCCCGGAGATCTCCAGGGCCGTGGCCAGGTGCCCGCGGTCGACGTCGCAGACGGCCCGGAGAACGGCCCCGGGGTAGCCGAGGTGACCCTGGCCCATGCCGCCGACCCCGATGACGGCCTTGGTCAACGTGTCGCTCGGGGCGAGGTAGCCCTGTCCTCCCAGGACATGTCGGGGGATGATGGTCAGGGAAGCCGCGGCGGCGGCGCCTGTCCGGATGAATTGCCGGCGGGAGATCCTATGGGGATGGGACATGGGACGATCCTTTCCTGGGGACATTCGCGGACATTATATTATCATTTTCCGGAAGATTGCGATAAGATGCCCGTCTAAAAAAGCGAATGGTGGAATTGTGTCCCATCCCCCCGAAGGTCCTCCCTCCAAGGGGAGCCTTCTTTCGACATTTCCGTCATGATTAAGGAGGTCCGCTTGCGTCGAATTCTGGCCATGTTCAACCGTCCGGCGGCAATCCTGCCGGTCCTCTTGGTTCTCGGACTCGCGCTCACGGCCGGCCCTGCGGCCGCCCAAGAAACGCCGAGGTATCACACTTACGCGGAGATGACGGCGGCGCTGCAGTCGCTGGCCGGCGCTCACAAAACGATCGCCCGGATCTCATCCATCGGCAAGACGCGCGGCGGCCGCGACATCTGGGCCGTGGAGATCGCCAACCCGGCCGGGGTCCCGCCGGCTAAGCGGCCGGCCCTGCTCGTGGCGGCCAACTTCGAGGGCGACCACCTCGTCGGGAGCGAAATCGCCCTCTCCGTCGCCGAATTCCTGCTCAATAACTACGCTGGGAATGCCGAGGTCAAGCAGAGGCTCGACAACTCCACAATCTACGTCATTCCCCGGGTCAACCCCGACGGCGCCGAAGGCACCTTCGCTCCCGTCAAGACGGGACGGAGGGCCAACACCAGCCCCCGCGACGACGACAACGACGGCCGGACCGACGAAGACGGACCCGAAGACTTGAACAACGACGGCTTCATCACGATCATGAGAGTCAAGGCCGCCGGCGGGGAATACATGATCGACCCCGACGAGCCGCGCCTGATGAAAAAGGCCGACCCGAAAAAGGGCGAGACCGGCGCCTACAAGATATTCTGGGAGGGCAAGGACAACGACAGCGACGGCTTCATCAACGAGGATCCTCCCGGCGGGACCGACATCAACCGGAACTTCGCCCACGAGTATCCCTATTATAAGGCCGAGGCCGGGCCGCACATGGTCAGCGAGGACGAGTCCCGGGCCCTGATGGAATGGATCATCGCCCACCGCAATGTGGCCGCGATCCTGACCTTCGGTGAGAGCGACAACCTCATCGTCCCGCCGACGAGCGCGGGCCGGCTGGGGCAAGCTCGCGAGCTCGACCTCGTCCGCTTCGCCGACTCTTCGGCGGCCGGCGCGCGGACCATGGGCGTCATCCAGACGGGAGGGGGGGGCGGCCGGGGCGGCCGGTTCGCCATGGGCGAGTTCTCCTTCGAGATGCTCATGGGCGGCGGCCGTCAGACGGCCCGCCAGGGTCAAGCCGCCGCGTCCGGCCGGATGCAAATGCCCGACCCCCGTCCGGCGACGACGGTCGCTTCGGCCGATTACGATTACTTCAAGGCCGTGAGCGACAAGTACATCGAGATGACCGGAATAAGGCAGCCGCTCCTCGTCCGGGAGCCCCAGGGGGCCTTCTTCCAGTACGGATACTTCCAGTTCGGCATCCCCTCCTTCTCGACGCCGGGATTCGGCCTGGCGACGGCCGAATCCCCCGGACAACGCCGGATGGGCATGGTCCCCCCCGGCGCGCCGGGTGAGCCCGGTCCGCAGGTCCAGGCCGGTCAGGCCGGCCGGCAGGAGACGAGGACGGGCGGCGCAGGCACCACGGTCGTGGTATCGGGAGGCAGCCAGGAAATCATGCAGATGATGCAGGCCGCGGGCGGGAGCGGAGCGGGCAGGATGTTCCAGGGGCAGGCCGGAGCTGCGGAGACCGCGCAGGCCGCTCCTCCCGGCATCGATGGACAGATCCTAAAATGGATGGACGCCGAGAAAATCGACGGCTTCGTCAAGTGGACGAAGACAAGCCACCCCGACTTTGGGGAAGTCGAGGTCGGCGGGTTCAAGCCCTACGCGGCGACGAACCCTCCGGCCGGGAAGATCGCCGAACTCGGCGGCGCTCACGCCAAGTTCGCGCTCTACCTTTCCTCTCTCTTCGCCCGCGTAAAGGTTGCGAAAACGGAAGTCGTCAACCACGGCGGCGGCATTTTCCGGGTCAAGGCGGAAGTCGAGAACGCCGGCTTCTGGCCGACCTCTCTCGCCCATGGCCTGACGGCCCGGGCGGTCAAACCGACCATGATCCAGCTCGGCGTGGACCCTAAGACGATCCAATCGGGAAACGCCAAAACGAACTTTCTGCCCGTCCTGGCCGGCTCCGGGACGCGGGCCAAGTATGAATGGCTCATCCGGGGAAAAACCGGCGAGGTCGTGGAGCTTATCGTCCAGTCGGAAAAGGGCGGCTCGGACATGGCCAAGGTCACCCTGAAGTGAGAGGAGGACGACGATGAACACACGCAAAATCCTTTCCCTCGTCCTGACCGTCGCCGCCGGGTTGGTCCTGACGGTGACCTTCGCTCGCGCCCAAAAGGCCTCGGACCCGGCGTTCAAGGTCAAGCTCGATTTCAACCGCTGGCACGACGTGGGCGAGCTCTTCGCGGACATGAAGAGGCTCCAGTCCGCCTTCCCCAAGTTCCTCAAGCTCAAGTCCATCGGCAAGAGTTTCGAGGGCCGCGACCTCATGCTCATGATCATCAACAACCCGGACACGGGAGCGGAGCCGGGCAAAGCGGCCATGTACATCGAGGCCAACATCCACGGCAACGAGATCCAGGGCGGCGAGGTCTGCCTCTACACGATCTGGTACCTCATGGAAAACTACGGCCGGCTCGACGACGTCACCCGGCTCGTCGACGAGCGCGTCTTCTACATCATCCCGACGGTCAACCCCGACGGCCGGCAGTTCTTCATGGAGGGCCCGGGAGGGAACGCCCGCTCCGGGCACGTCCCCGTCGACGACGACAACGACGGCCTCTTCGACGAGGACCCGCCGGAAGACATCAACGGCAACGGCATCGTCGAGCAGATCCGGATGAACGTCCCCGGTCGGGGCAACTACCGGATCAGCCGGACGAACCCGAACATCCTCGAACCGGTGCCTTTCGGCGAGACGGGCGACTATATCCTGCTCGGCTCCGAAGGCATCGACAACGACGGCGACGGAATGGTCAACGAGGACGGACCGGGCAGCTACGACGCCAACAGGAACTGGGCGAGCGACTGGCAACCGAACTACATCCAGAGTGGGGCCATGGACTACCCCTTCCAGCTCCCCGAGGCCCGGGCGGTCAACGATTTTCTGATGGCCCATCCGAACATTTCCGGCGTCCAGTCCTACCACAATAGCGGAGGCATGATCCTCCGCGGCCCGGGCGCCGAGGCCGTCGGCGATTACCCGATGAGCGATGTCCGCTTCTACGACGAGCTCGGGCAGAACGGCGAGCGCATCCTGCCGTTCTACCGTTACCTCGTCATTTGGAGCGGCCTCTACACCGTGCACGGCGGCTCGATCGACTGGACGAACGACGGCCTGGGCATCCCCTCGTTCTCGAACGAGCTGTGGAACGGAGACCAGTATTTCACGAGCCCCGAGCTCAAGGAACAGCAGGCGAATCCCGCGAGCCCCATCGCGCCGAACGTCTCCCGGTATTATTTCGACAAGTACCTCGAATTCGGCGATGAATATCTCGAATGGAAGCCCTTCGACCACCCCCAGTTCGGCCAGGTCGAGATGGGCGGCGTCTGGAAAAAATACCAGGGCCGCGTCCCGCCGCGGTTCATGAACGAGGAGCTCTGCCACCGCAACATGGCCTTTTCCCTCTACCAGGCCGACGAGATGCCGCTCATCCGCATGGGAGAGACCTCGGTCGAAAAGTTCGGCGGGGACGTCTACCGGGTCTTCGTCGACATCACCAACGCCAAGGTCACGCCGACGATCATGGCCAGGGCCGCCCAGAACAACGTCGTCCGGCCGGACCTCCTCCTCGTCGAAGGCAAGAACGTCGAAGTCATCGCGGCCAGCTTCATCGACAACAAAACGGTGTACAAGGCGAACCCCTCGGTGACGCCGCTCATCGACCAGAAGGACCTCAAGCGGATCATCGTCCGCAACGGGCACCCGGGGAAGACCACCCGGACAGCGGTGCTCCTGGTCAAGGGGTCCGGGACGGTGACGGTCGCCTACGACAGCGTCAAGGGCGGAAAGGCTTCGAAGACGGTCACGCTCAAATAACCTGAGGGAACTTTCACGCCGCGCCCCCCGTCTTTAAGGTTGACGGATGGAGGTTTCCATGAAAAAAACGATCGGTTTCATCATGCTTTGCGCGGCAATGGCTGGGGCGTTGTCCGCTTTCGAGACGACGAAGACCCTGAACCTGTCGGCCCAGGGCGTTCTACGCCTCGATATCAGGGCTGGCGCCGGCTCGCTTACGGTCACGGGCCGCGAAGGCCTGGCCGCCATCGAGGTCAAGGCCGAGGTCGTCGCCCCGGACGTCCGCGACAAGGACATGGAGGAATATATCCGCGACCGCGTCGAGCTGACCCTGGAGAAGAGGGGCGATGCCGCGGTCCTGGTCGGCCGCATCCGTGACAACCACCGGCTGTTCGACTTCGGTGAAAACGCCAGGGTCGACCTGACCGTCACGGTCCCGAAAACCATGGCCCTCGATATCGACGACGGCTCGGGCGACATGGTCGTTGAGGACCTGGCCGCCGCCGTCCGGATCGAGGACGGCTCGGGTGCGATCCGCGTCGCCCGGGTAGCCGGCAATGTCCGGATCGACGACGGTTCCGGAGAGGTGGACGTCGAGCGCGTCGAAGGAAACCTGGAGATCGACGACGGCTCCGGCGGGCTGGAGATCCGCGATGTGACGGGTGACGTCACGATCGATGACGGGTCGGGCGAGGTCCTGGTCCGCCATGTCGGCGGGACGGTGACCGTGGACGACGGCTCGGGCGGCATCGATATCGAGGATGTCGGCAAGGACATCCGCCTGATCAACACCGGGAGCGGCAGCGTCAAGATCTCGGGAGAAAAGGGCCGGGTCATTCGCTCCGAGTAGACAGCGTTCTGCGGCGCGGGATCAGAACAGGCCGGTCACCTTGCCGGTCTTGAGGTCGATGTCGACGTCATAGAACGCCGGCCGTGTCGGCAGGCCGGGCATGGTCCGCATGTCTCCGCACAACGGGTAGAGGAAACCCGCGCCCACGCTGGCCTTGATGTCGCGGATAGGAAGCCGGTAGCCGGTGGGGACGCCTTTCCAAGCCGGGTTATGGCTCAAGCTGAGGTGGGTCTTGGCCATGCAGATGGGCAGGTTAGCGTAGCCGAGCCTCGTGTAGAGCTCGATCTTGGCTTCGGCCGCCGGCTCATAATCGACGGCCGAGGCCCCGTAGATCTGGGTTGCGATCGTCTCGATCTTCTTCTTGATGTCCCACTCGAGCGGATAGAGGAAGCGGAAGTTCCCGGGCTTGGCGCAAGCGGCGATGACGGCCCTGGCCAGGGCGACGGCTCCGGCCCCGCCTTCCGCCCAGTGGTCGGACATGACGGCGTCCTCGGCCCCGGCCTCGAGGGCGGACTGCTGCACCATTTCGATTTCGGCGTCCGTGTCCGAGGTGAAACGGTTGACGGCGACGACGACGGGAACGCCGAAGCCGATGGCGTTCTTGATGTGGGCGACCAAATTGGGCAGCCCGTTGCCCAGCAGGCCGAGGTTCTCGTCCGTGTATTCGGGGGCGAGCGGCCTTCCGGCCAGGACCTTGGGCCCGCCGCCGTGCATCTTGAGGGCGCGGATGGTGGCCACGATGACGACACAGTTCGGGACGAGGCCGCTCGCCCGGCACTTGATGTTCATGAACTTTTCCATGCCGCAGTCGGCGCCGAAGCCGGACTCGGTGACGACGAAACCGTCCTGGCCGACGAGGCGCAGGGCGATCTGGTCGGCGATGATCGAGGAATTGCCGTGGGCGATGTTGGCGAAGGGCCCGGCGTGGACGATGGCCGGCGTGTTCTCGACCGTCTGCATGAGGTTGGGCATGATGGCGTCCTTCATCAGGACGGCCAGCGCTCCGGCTGCGCCGAGGTCTTCGGCGCTGACGGCTTCGCCCGAGCGGCTCGTGCCGATAACCATTCGCCCCAGGCGTTCGCGCATGTCGGCCATCCCCGTGGTCAAGGCCAGGATGGCCATGATCTCTGACGCGACGGAGATGTCGTAGCCCGTCTCCCGGACCAGCCCCAGCTCCTCCGGGCCGAGCCCGATCTTGACTCTCCGGAGGAAACGATCGTTGACGTCAATGACGCGGTTCCAGGTGATGCTGGCCGGGTCGATGTCGAGCCGGAACATCCGGCGCTTTTCCTCGGGGGTGAGCGTGGCCGGGTCGGCCTTGTCGATACCGAGTTTTCTGAGACGCCGGAACATGGCCGGAGAGAACCGCCGCTGGCCCTGCTTGTCGGCCGGACAGAAGGCGCCGAACAGCTTTTCGTCATCCTGGTAATACTCGTGGAGGATGCGGGCGTCGATGGCCGCCGCGAGCAGGTCGTGGGCCACCGTCACGGCGTGGATATCGCCTGTCAGATGGAGGTTGAAGTCCTCCATGGGCACGACCTGGGAATAGCCGCCCCCCGCCGCTCCGCCCTTGATGCCGAAGGTCGGCCCCATGCTCGGCTGGCGGACGACGGTGACGACCTTTTTCCCGAGGTGGGCGCCGAGTGCCTGGCTGAGGCCGACGGTGGTCGTCGTCTTGCCTTCCCCGAGGGGAGTCGGCGTGATGGCCGTTACGTCCACGTAGTGGCCCTGGGGGCGGTCCTTGATCCGGTCGAGGACATCGAGGTGGATCTTGGCCTTGTGCTTGCCGTAGAGGTCCAGGTCCTCTTCGCCGAGGCCGATCTGTTTCGCGATCTCGACGATGGGCAGGAGCTCGGTGGCCTGGGCGATGTCGATGTTGCTCGGGACGGGTTTCACGCGTTTGACGGACATGTTGAATGGCTCCTTTTGCGATCGCTCGTTCCCGCCGGAGGCCTGTCGCCTTTGATGAATGCCGGCCCGGGAAAGGGAGGGGGAGCGGATTCCGGAAACGGGGGATCGATGGTTCTGGGCGGGCGTAGTTCTGAGCTCATCATCAGCGAGACCCAATCGTAACGATTTGCCCCGGAGAAAACAAGCCCTCCGGCCGGCGTCCGCCTACATCTTGATCGAGATGCCCCTCCGGCCGTTGCCGAACCGGGGGTTGACCACGTTGCTCCGGGTCGAGCCGAAGGTGAAGTTCAGCCCGACGGAAAAGGAGTAGCTGTAACCCGTGGCCAGCTGTTTCTGGCGGAGCAGGATCTCTTCATAGGAGGCCCCTTCCCCGGAGAGCGAGAGCAGGTCGCGGATCCGGGCGTAGCCGCCGTCGATCTCGAAACTCAACCCCCGCCAGATCCGGAACGAGACCATGCCGACGAGCTCGATCCGGTTCTTGCTGAAATCGTGGAAGTAATGCGACCCTTCGAGCTCCAGGCTGATCGTCCCCCACGGCTGTTTGACCTCATAGGCGAAGGACAGGGCCTCCTGGACTAGATTCTCGGAGGTCTTGAAATAGATCGTCTCCTCGATGTAGTCGGCGTGCGTGAAGCCGATCCGGTAGAGGACGCGGAACTGCCTCCTGGTCGATTCGGAGTAGGGGAAGAAGTTATATTCGACGGCCGGGGCGACGGTTGCGCCCAGTTTCATGTTCGCGTAGGTCGACGACTCGACGCTGAGGAAAGGGCCCGCCGACAAGTGCTGGGACAGGCTCTTGACGACGAGGCCGGAGAAGCCGTAGCCGCGGGACTTGCTCTCGTAGATGTCGTCACCGAAGTCGAAACGCACCTTCTGGGTGTTGCCGTAGACCGATGTCTGGATCTTGAGTTCGGGCGTCACCCGGTTGGCCGAGAAGGAGCCGTAGTATATCGCGTCCCTATACTGCGTTTCCCCCATGAGAAAGGAGTTGGCGCTGAGGCTGAAGACCCAGAAGTCCCACTTGTCGATGACGGACGTCGGTTTGACCAGGTCTTGGAAATTGACCGAGACGAATTTCGCGGTCGGGGTCTTGGCGACGTAGCGCATGAGGCCGAGTTTGAGGATGCCGGCCAGGCTTTTGCGGACGTCCTCCGGCTTGTCCCCGGGAGCGGGGGTGTGGGTGAGCGTGTTGTCGTCGCCCTGGAACTCCTTGAGGCCGGAAAACTCGAGGAGGAACGTTTCGCTTCCCGGGGGTCCCTGGGGCGTGACCAGGACCCTGACCCGGGCCTCGTCGAGGCCGGAGACGAATTCGACGAAGGGAATCTCCGTCCGGAAAAAGCCGACGTCGGCTCCGGGCCAGTCCAGGAAGACCTTCGGGAGCGCCTGGGGCGGTCCGGCCGGCTTAGCCGGGGGGGGCTGGGCGCCCGACGGAAGGACGGCGAGGACGACGAGCGCGATGAGAAGGACGGCGGTTGCCGAAATGATTTTATTCATGGTCTTCTCCTTGCCTCTCATGACGCGCTAGTCGATGTGGATGTTCATGCCCCCGCTGTGGCTTGAGCCAAAGCGCGGGTTGATGACGTTGGTGAAGATGGAGCCGAACGTGAACTGAAAGCCGATCGAAACGAAATAATCGCTGGTCCTAGGCAACTCGCGGAGACGGAGCAGTTGCTCCTCGAAGGTCGGCTCACGGCCGAGCAGCGAAAGCTGGTCGTGGATCCAGGAGTATCCCACCAAGCTGAAGACGCTGAGGCCCTTATAGAGGTTCAGGCTGACGATGCCGAAAAGGTCCAGCTGGTTCTTGCTGAAGTCGTGGAAGTAATGGGAGCCCGCCGCGCTGACGCTGACCGTCCCCCACTTTTCGCGAAGGTCGAGGGTAACGGACAGGGACTCCTGGAAGAGCGTCTCCTGGGTCTTGCCGTAGATCGTCTCCTCCCGGTACTTGACGGGATTCACGGTCAGCTTGTAGAGGAAGCGGAGCTGCCTTCGCGTTGATTGGGAATAGGGGAAGGCGTTGTATTCCAGGGCGGGCGCGGCGGAAAGGCCGAGGTCAATATTGCTGTAGAGGGAGGATTCGGCTTCGAGAAAGAATCCCGCCGACCAATGTTCGCCCAGGCTCTTGACGAAGAGGCCGCTCCCGTTCCAGCTCGATTTGGTGCCGGTGATGATCTCGTCCTCGATGTCATATTTCGTATTCGACGTGTCGAGCGAGAGGCCTAGCCGGACCTTCGACTCCGTGGTGACGCGGTTGGCCGAAAAGGAGAAATCAGCTTCCTGATCCTTATAGGATTCCTCGCCCCTGAACCGGCCGCTTCCGGTCAGGCTGAAGACCCAGGAATTCCAGCGGTCGCGCCCGGGGCCGGCCTTGTCGGGCGGGAGATAATCGACGGTGATCCGCCGCGAAATGGGCGTCTTCCCGACGTAGCTCATGAGGCCCATTTTCAGGGCCTTGACCAGGCCGCGGCGGACGTCGTCCGAGGTGTCGGTCGTCGACGAGAAATATTTCTGGACGTCGTTCGTTCCCTTGAGATCGTTCTGGCCCATGAAGTTCAGGGTGTATTCGCTTCCGCCGCTTCCCGTCGTCTGGGTCGTGATCAGGATGTGAACCTGGGCTTCGAGGCGGTCCCGGACGTAGTTGACGAAGGTGATCTCGGTCTTGATGTACTCGATGTCACAGCCGCCGCAGTCAAGATAAACTTTGACCGCGGTCTTTTTCAGCTCATCGATGGCGGACTGGTCCTGACTCATGGCGACGGCCGAGCTCGAAACGGCCAGGGCCAGAACGAAAAATATTCCTAGGTGTCTGCGCATGCCTCGCTCCTTAATATGCCTGTTGTTAGGACGGTCGGAGGGCCAATTTCTTCCCATCAGGCAGTCGTCCTCTTATTCACATCAGGCCAACCTGGTCTTAAAGACAGCAATTCTCATGCCACGTTAAAACGACCCTCTCGATCGGGGCCGTACCTGGGCAACGTACTTATAGACGTCCGAATGTAAGGAATGCTTACGCACGGTAATGATTAAACGCTGGAAGGGCCGGCTTAGTTTCAGCTTCCGGGCGGGCGGGGGGCTTTTAGGGCGAGACCTCGGTCATGTCGCCGCCGTCCGGATCGGCGAGAGGGCCCTTGGGGAAGAGCAAAAAATGCCCCTCCCGGGAGATGCCGAAGGCGGGCTGACTTTTTTCGGCCTGGGCCGTGGCCGGCAGCGCGGTCATGGCCAGCGCGAAGGCGATTGTGAGAAGCTTGGGTCCTAGGGTCCGGATCTTCATGCTTTCCTCCCCGGCGAATTCTGCCACCCCTGGTATGCAGCCGCGGGGGTGCCCCCCCTGGCAAGCAGAGATTATAGCGGGCCGCGAGGAAATGTCAAAGATGTGATAAAATCTTCCTGATTTCCGGGAGCGTCTGAAACGGGAGAACCTTATGAGAATCGTCCGAAAAGCACTCCTCGGTCTCCTCGTCCTGTCGCTTTGTCCCGGCCTCTCCGGCCAGCGCCGCGATTTCCGGCTGGGGGAGGAGGATTTCCTCCTCAACGGTAAGCCCTTCCGGATCATGGCCGGCGAGGTCCATTTCCAGCGCATCCCGCGGGAATACTGGGCCGACAGGCTTCTCAAGATCAAGGCCGCGGGCCTCAACACGGTCGGGACCTACGTTTTCTGGAACGCCTTGGAACCCGAGCCGGGCCAATGGGATTTCTCCGGCGGGAACGACCTGGCCGCCTTCATCCGGACGGCGGAGCGGTTGGGGCTCTGGGTCATCGTCCGCCCCGGCCCTTACGCCTGCGCCGAGTGGGATTTCGGTGGTCTGCCCATCTGGCTTCTGCGGACGCCGGATATCAAGGTGCGCTGTTCCGACCCGCGCTATCTCGCCGCTTGCGAGTCTTACATCCTGAAGATCGCCGAGGTCATCCGCGACCTCCAGGTCCATCGCGGCGGGCCGGTCCTGATGGTCCAGGTCGAGAACGAGTACGGCAGCTTCGGCAACGACCGGGAGTACATGCTCGCCCTCAAGGGATTCTGGGAGAAGGCTGGGATCGAAGTCCCTCTGTTCACGGCCGACGGCGCGACGCCGTACATGCTCGAGGCCGGAAGCCTGCCCGGCGCGGCCATCGGCCTCGACCCCGGGACGAACGAAAAGGATTTCGCCGAGGCGGCCCGGCTCGAGCGCGGCGTCCCCATCTTCTGCAGCGAGCTTTATCCGGGCTGGCTGACCCATTGGGGAGAGGAGTGGGCCAGGGTCAAGACCGAGGACGTCGTGGCCGACCTGCGCTGGCTCCTCGACAACGGGAAATCCTTCAGCCTCTACATGTTCCACGGCGGGACGAACTTCGGCTTCTGGGCCGGCGCCAACTTCAGCGACAAGTACGAGCCCGACGTGACGAGCTACGACTACGACGCGCCCCTGAACGAAATGGGGCAACCGACGCCCAAGTATTTCGCGATCCGCGACCTTCTCCTGCGCACCCTGCCGAAGGGAACCAAGCCTCTCGACCTTCCCCGGCCGGTTCCGGTTATCGAGATCCCGTCGATTCGCTTCGACGAAAGCGCTTCGCTTTTCGACAACCTCCCGCCGGCCGTCCGTAGTCCCCAGCCTGGGCCCATGGAATCTTACGGCCAAAATCACGGCTTCATCCTCTACCGGACGAAGCTCCTCGGCCATCGGGGCGGGAAGCTCACGGTCACGGACGTCCACGACTACGCCAGCGTCTACGTGGACGGGAAGTTCCTGGGGACGATCGACCGGACAAAAAAAGAGACGGCCATCGACATCCCCAAGGCCGAGCCGGCCAACGAGACGCTCGACATCCTCGTCGAGGGAATGGGCCGGATCAACTTCGGTCCCCGCCTCATCGACCGCAAGGGCATCACCGAGCGGGTGACCCTGAACAACATGACGCTGATGACCTGGGACGTCCACAGCCTGCCCCTGGACGAAGACGACCTGCGCCTGTTAAAGTTCGGCGGGAGGCCGGCCGACCGGCCGGCCAACTTCTTCCGCGGCCACTTCGAGCTCCAGGAGACGGGCGACACCTACCTGGACATGACCGGCTGGAAAAAAGGGGTCGTCTGGGTCAACGGACACAACCTCGGCCGCTACTGGGAGATCGGGCCCCAGAAGCGGCTCTACTGCCCGGCGCCGTTCCTGAAAAGGGGCAGGAACGAGGTCGTCGTCTTCGACCTTCACGTCCTCCGTCCGGCGCCCGTCCGCGGCCTCACGACTTTGGAATAGGCCACCGGCATCGCCGGCGGCCGATAATCGCCCGGCGTTTGTCTGCACGGGCCGATGGGATCTTGGTCTAGAGTATGTACCGGATGCCCGTTGTCAGTGAGAAGCCGGGGGCGCCGTAGCCCCAGACCTGCTCGTAGCGGGCGCCGAGGATGTTGTCGAGACGGAGGAACAATTCGAGCCGAGAATCGACGGCCGTCGACAAGACGGCACCGAGAAGGACATAGCCGGGGAGCTCGACCGTCTGATAGGGATACGCGCTGAAGTCCCGGTCGAGCCGGCGTCCGATGTAGAGGGCCGTCATTGTCAGGTCGAACCGATCGGCGAGGCGCGCGCCGATGTCGGCGGAGAACTTGTCGCGGGGCCGCCGGAGGAGGTCTGTCCCGGCGTCCTCGTCCCTGGCCGTGAGCCGGGTGTAGGAGGCCCCCAGACGGACTCCGCCGTCAAGTCGTGTTTTGGCTGAGGCCTCGAGGCCTTTCGTCCGTGCTCGGCCGATGTTGATATAGCCGGCCGCGAAGTCGAAGTCGACGAGGTCCCGGAAGGTGTTCTCGAACCAGGTCAGACTGAACGTGAAACGCTCCTTCAAGAAGCTCTGCTCGAACCCCGCGTCCCAGCCCGAAGCCCGTTCCGGCCGCAGGGCCGGGTTGCCTACCGGCCCCCAGGAAGTCTCCGGCGCAAAAAGCTGGTAGAGGGAGGGCGACTTGAAGCCTGTGCCGAAAGAGGCCTTGAGTTTCGTTCCCGTTGCGGCGACGAAATACGCCGGAGCGACGCGGAACGTCACCGCGGCCCCGGCCCGGCTGTGGCGGTCGACCCGGACACCGGCCGTGACGAAAAACCGCTCTCTGCGTTCCCAGCGATCGAGAACATAGATGCCGGCCGACCCGGCCCGGACGGACGGGAAGCGGGATTCGACGGCCCCCCAAGCGCTTTCTGAGACGTAATCGGACCGTCCTCTTTCTTGCTCGAGCTCGAGGCCGGCCGTGAGCGTGTGCGCCGGGTGGAGGAAGAAATTGTTCTGCCAGTCGACCTTGAAAATATCGCTCCGGTAAAGACCCTCGTCCCGGTCCTGAGGATGAGTGTCGTCGACCGGATTCCTGTTTTCCCGCCTGGCGCCCAGCCAGGAGACGGAGAGGGCTTGTTCCCAGCGGCCGCCCATGGCGAGGCCGCGATACTGCCCGCGGACGAGAAGGGTCCCGTAGTCCTGGCGGCTGTTCGGGTCGTCCCCTCCGGGCCCGCCGAAGTTGTCGAGCTCCGTCCGGGCCTCCACGGCCTTGAGCGTCAAGGTCAGGCTCTTCGTCGGCCGGAGAGCATAGCCGAACCGGGCGGCGAGAGACAGGTTGCGGTAGCCGTCCTTTTCGACGTTGCCAGGATAGGCGGACGAGGCCGCGGAGATGCCCGCGGTCCGTTCGTGAAAAAGGGAGAGCGAGTAGTCTGTCTTCCGGCCCGAACCCGAGAGCCCGAGGTCGGAGGTGAGCGTTTGGAGCGTGCCCGCAGACGAGGCGAGGGTCAGGCGAGGCTTGCCGCGGCCGGCCCGGGTGATGATGTTGACGACGCCGCCGAGCGCGTCCGAACCGTAGAGGAGACCTTGGGGGCCGCGGAGGATCTCGACCCGCTCGACCTGGCTGAGGGACAAATGGGCCAGGTCGTACGAACGGGAGGGGTTGATCGGGTCGTTGAGCTCGAGGCCGTCGAGCAGGAATAGCGTGTGCTCGCTGTTGGCCCCGCGAATGGAGACGGAGGACGTCGCGCCCTGGCCGCCGTTCCGGAGGGTCGAGAGGCCGAGGACATCTTCCAGGGCTTCGAGGACGAAGGCCTTGTGGCTGCGGGCCAGCTCCTCGCTCGTTATGACCGTCAGGGAGCTTCCGACCTTCTTCTCCGGCGTCTCCAGCCGCGTAGCCGTGACGACGATGTCGCGCCGCAGCGCCGAGCTGGTTTTGTCCTGGGGGTCGTCGGCGCGAAGGCCGGTCGGGATGAGCGCGAGCAGGCCGGCGAGGGCGAGCGTTCGTCTGTCCATGGGAGGAGCTCCGCAGCCGCCCCCGCCGCTTTTAGTTTCCCGTCTTCCGCCCGAAGACCGGTCGACCCTGGCTTACGGAAGGTCTCCTGACTCCCGGATCGCTCTCCTCCCAAGCCTTCCAGCCGCGTGGCCGTGGCGTCTCTTGGGATTCGTCCCCGGTTACAGTAGCGGGGGCTGTGTCCGCATCCGACGGACTTCCCTTCGAATAAGCCGGAAGAATTTTAATATAAAAAAAGGATGGGGTCAAACCTACCTTTTTCACTTTTCTGACGTCCGTCGCCAACTTAACATGCATCCAACATGAAAGTGAAAAAGGTAGGTTTGACCCCTTCTTGAAACATGGACGAGGCTGCCCTGACCCGGGGACCAAATCAGGGCGGCCTCGTCAGGGGAATGGATCTATGGGAGGCCAATAAGGAGGTCTTTGTTGTGCATCGATGTCTTCCATTATGGAGTACGACCGGCACAGCGAGAAGGTTGCGTTTGGATCGGGGCAGGCAGAAAAATCCCAATGGCTACTTTTCTAAGTTTTTCGAATTCCCCTTGATGACCATTTTTAATTATAGCACAAAGCCGCGAGGAAAGCAATAACTTTTTTAGATCTTTTTAAAAATACTGTGATGGCCGGATCCACGACCGATTTTTACCTTTAAAACCACCCTATATTGCTGTTTTTACAGAAATGACCAGGCAGGGGCCATCATTTTGAGATTTACCCTGAAAAATTGTATAGTGGGGACGCCTTAAAGAGGGATAAAAAGGCCATTTATCGAGGAGAAAGGCATGAAAAACGAGGATTTTCGGCTTGTCGGGCACCAGTTCGTGGACTGGATTGCCGATTATTTCGAGAATGTCGAGAAATTCCCCGTCCTTTCCCCTCTCGAGCCGGGCGACGTCAAGAAAAATATTCCCGCCGTCCCGCCCGCCAGGGGCGAGGCCATGGAGGGGATCTTCCGGGATTTCGAAAGGGTTCTCCTGCCCGGTATCAGCCACTGGCAGCACCCCGGTTGGTTCGCCTACTTCCCGGCCAATAATAGCCCTGCCTCGGTCCTGGGGGAATTCCTCACCGCCGGCCTCGGCGCCCAGTGCATGGTCTGGCAGACCTCTCCGGCGGCGGCCGAGCTGGAGGAAGTTGTCCTCGATTGGCTACGGCAGATGA
>Ga0315293_10001504_pt1 | contig 22642 bp, 23 predicted proteins | sample YL17G13_20_MG_FD_203071 | JGI IMG/M metagenome (GOLD analysis project Ga0315293, IMG submission 203071) | Sediment microbial communities from Yellowstone Lake, YNP, Wyoming, USA - YL17G13_20 | ecosystem: Environmental > Aquatic > Freshwater > Lake > Sediment | place: USA: Wyoming | collected...
ACTGATACTGGAATAATGACCAGCTATAATTCGCTTGTCACAGTTACGAAATGCCTTAGTGCTAACAATAAAAATAAATTAATTCAAGACCTGATCCTCTTGCATTGCAAACTTTAAAATTTAGAACTGCCCCCGATGGCGCTGTAAGCACTTGCTTTTCTCCTCAGCGCCACTCAGTGATCCCCCCATGCTTTGCACCAACCAACAGATATTGCGGCAATCGTTTTGCAATAGAATACCGGTGGCAATAATGGTGCTCCAGTCGTTGAGTAATTAATGGCAAGGCAGCCTCCTGTGCAATCTTTGGCTACATCACAATGTTTGCATGCCTCACGGGCTTCTCTGCCCGCTTGGGCAGTTTCAAGCATTCGGTCAACCGCAAGTTGGTCCAGACCATTAACCACATCGCCTAACACTAAGGCAGGAAATTTTGAAACAATCATCGCCAAAGCACTACACCCTGCAATTTTCCCATTCGGAAGGAAAGCGAGATTCGAAGATCCAGCATGACACCCCCACTGATCCGAAAGAACACCATCAATATGCTGAGATTTTCTGAAAAGTGGCCCCACTTCAAGTTGGTGACCACAAGTGTGCTGCACGTGCATGTATTCAGCGACATCCATTAACGATTGAACGAAACTCGCGCTATCGGAATCTGACCAAGAGACCGTGCCATATGCAGGTCCAACATCGAGTTCTTCAATGCCAAGTGTGTGCATAAAACGAACATTCGCTAAAACTTCATCCACAGTGTCTGGATGAACGGTCATACTGGCGACGCAATATACCTGGTTATTGCGAAGTATTCCGAGATTCCGCATAACAACATCTTGGGTGCCTTGGCCGTTAGCGGTTTTTCTGTGTTTGTTGTGGGTACAAGGAGCACCATCAAAACTAACTACAACTTTAACACTATTAGTTCGCAAGAATTTAATGATGTTATTGTCGAGTATGGTACCATTGGTTTTGAGAACATAATATGGTTGCATCCCAGCTTCACGGATGTGGCTGTCGGCATAATGTAATAGGTATTTAAAGGTTTGGAATTCAATCAGTGGCTCTCCGCCAGTAAAAACAAGTTCAACCGTCTTACACCCTTGTGCAAGATACAAAAACAAGTCTATAGCCTTGCGACCAGTATCTCTATCCATATGCGCGCTTGGTATCTCTCTAGCTATGCAGTAGGTACAAACCATATTGCATGAACTTGTAATTAAAATTTCGCAGGACGAATGCTCATATACTGCAGCCAGTGGCATAAAAGACTACTTTCCCTCTGGATTGTTAACCGTACATCCACCTTTGCCCCGAGGCTGATTGACAGTACAGGTGGCGTTTGGTTTGTTGATGGTACAACCACCTCCCTTGCCAGCTGGTTGGTTAGTAGTACAACCACCTGTTCCCCGAGGCTGGTTAACTGTACACCCGCCCTTTCCCCAAGGTTGATTTACTGTGCATCCACCCTGTCCCCGCGGTTGGTTCATAGTGCATCCACCATCTTTTGGTTGATTGATAGTACAACCCCCTTGACCGTGCGGTTGATTGGTTGTGCAGCCTCCCCCTTTTGGCTTGTTAATTGTACAGCCTCCTACGCCACGGGGTTGGTTTACCGTGCACCCCCCAGTCCCAGCAGGTTTGTTCATTGTGCAAGTCATTTTAGTTCCTCCTATTTTCAAATTAGTATTCAAACAATAAGCTAAAACCTCGTCTACCCCAAACAACAGGAATTTCTATCCCACCTATTAAGTATAAATTAACCGAAATGTCAGGTTCAGACATTTTCTCGCAAGTCCTTTCGCATAGCAGAATTGATTATGGCCCAACGATCTAAAAAATCATCTGATATCTCCGAGTATCGCTGAGCAGCGGCAGCCAATAGTACACAGAATTTAATAAAATGACGAGTTTTACACTCATTCTCAAAATCTGTCTTTTTATATAGTTTCTCTCCGTGGTATTCGTCTTTTTGATTTATCCGGAGATTGATACTATCAAAAAGTTCACCATCAAGCACCAGATGACAGAGCTCATGAATCAAAATCGAACTAAATTCATTTTCGGATACCATCCTCAACTCTGTAGATAGCAGTAATACATCTGCATTTACGTTCACATCTGGGAAGACACTACCGACATTAACCTTGTATCCAGCAAGTGAATCCACATACTTAGTGTTCATACTTTCGGTTAAGTTAGAAGGTGGGTTCCCGAATATTGGCAAGTAGGTTGTCTTTGGTCGATCAATTGCATACCCAAATAAGGACCGCCCATTGCGAGCTGCAAGGTAATTCTCGATTGAAATGCCGAAGATAACTGTCGCAAGAAAAGAGAAACGGTCACGGGAATTACTATTAAGGTCGATTATCATTTAAAACCAAACTTTTATAAACATTGATGGAGTGTTTCTAAAAAAAGCCAACATTTTTCTTTTTAAATATTTTCTCTTTCAAACAATTCCGGGGCTAAGTCTTAACAGTAAACACAATATTTTTTTTATCAATCTTTCCTCCCTTTGTCTTTTTCTCGGCTAGATAGACAATCAATCGTTTCACTCTGAAATGCTGATGCACACGGCCATAGATGGTAATAAAAAGCAAATTCTACATTCTTAGTAAAAAGCACAATATATTTATAAAACTTATTTGAAAAAAAACAATAGGGAAAAATGTAATATTGAGAAACTGCCACAAACAGCATTTTTACTTGTCAAAATTGGCACAGCTGCAGTATTTTCGAATGAATGGAAAGAAGCCTGGGGACGGACTATGAAAATGTGAAATTGTTAGGAGATCTCCGGGGTCGGGGCGCTATGCAATCGACCTAACGTCATTGTCGAGATTATGGTAAGATGAAAGTGCAACCAAGGAGGCTCAATGAGCAAACATATGCCTAAAGTGATCATAGCGCTGGTTGTTTGTGGGCTGGCCGCTACCACGATGGCTTTCGCCGAGGGGTCGGCGAAAACGGTCACGGCGCAGGAGGCGTTTGCTCTACTCAAGGGGCTGGCCGGGGAGTGGCAGGGAAAGGCGATGGACAATGATAAGGGGCCGGAAATAGCAGTCAATTACCGGATAACCGCCAATGGCAGCGTCGTCCTGGAGACTCTCTTTCCCGGCAGCGACCACGAGATGCTCACCCTGTACCACCTCGACAACGGCAAGCTCGTCCTCACCCACTACTGCGCCATGGGCAACCAGCCGCGCATGGAGCTCGACCCCGCTTCGAGCGCCGATCGCCTGGTTTTCAACTTCGCCGGCGGCTCCAACCTCGACGCAGGCAAGGACATGCACATGCACCAGGGCCGCGTTTGCCTGGTCGCCCCGGACCGACTTGAAAACGAGTGGGACACCTTCCGCGGCACCGAGAAAATCGACACCAAGAAATTTTTCCTGGAGCGAAAAAAATAGCCGCGGCCAGCCTCTTCTCCCACAAATTTAAGCTACCATCCCCAAACACTTTCGGAGTCAAGCTTCGACATAAGACATTCACGTGAAGGCTCTATTATTTTCACATCTGCCAAAAATAACTGATCTTCATGAAGAGGGTGCGGTCGGATTGCGCCAGGGAATAATCCTGGCCACTCTAAGCGTTGTTGGTGTAGTCGGAGGTACAAGGACGGGCTTTGCAGAAAATTCTTGTTTTCATCAGCTTATACTTCAAAATATATAAAATCTGCTAGTTTTAAACTAATATCCTCAGGTTTGCTTTTAGGCTGCAATCTAATATCACTTTTTTCATTATTTAAGGATTATTACTAACATTGGATTTGAATCTCCCCGATAATAAAACAGAATATTTTCTTCTTGTGTTGTAAAAATCACATTTTTTATTATTTCATTATTCACCTTGAAAAAATATCGTGTTAACAGGAGAAGAAATGACTTTATATGATTATCTTAAAGAACCGATTATTGCATTTTTAATAATAAGGCTTTTAACTTTTTTTACATCAAATCTTTGTATATTACTAGGATACTGGTTATACAAGCTAAGGTTTTTAAGCAAAGGTAATTTAACTTTCAAATCAAAGCCTGCTGAAGTTTTATTATCTGGATCTGGTCCTGGATTATTTTTCATGGCATTTGGGGTCATTTTACTTATTGTTTCGCTAGTCTCGACTGGCGTGAAAACCGAGTCTTCTTATAAAGATGGCCAAGAGAAATTGACAATTGAACTCGCTTCGCTAAAAAACCAACTTAATAAAGTTGAAAATAACATCGATCTCATCAATGAGTTCAAGGATGACTATAAGTTGGCAAGCCAATTGGGAAAGGGTAATTCTAAATTAGAAATAGCATCAGTTTTAAATAAGATTACAAAAATTGAAAATCAGGTTTATTTATTAAATAAAGATTTTAAAGACATCTCATTAACATATAAAAATGAAATCAGCCAATCAAAGTTAGAGTTAGCTTCTATTACAAATAAATTAATGGCAATTGAAACTGAACTAAAAAACAGTGACTTAGTATTTGCTAACAAAATAGAATATGAAGAGGCAAAACGTCAGGAAGAGGAAGCAATGAAGCAGCGAGAGCAAGAAATGGCACGAGTTAAAGAAGGTGATATCGTTCCATTAGCTGATATCGAAATTAAACCAATATTTACTCCTAAAATGGAAATGTCAAAACTAAAAATTAGTGACCCAAATATTCCCGACAATATTATTGGAACAATTCTAATCAATGAAAATGGAGAAGTATCTCAAGTTAAAATCCTCACGAAACTTCAAAATGAAAAATCAAAATTGGCAATAGCAGAATTTTTAAAAACATGGAAATATCAATCTCCCTTAAAAAACAATGTGAAGGTGAAGGTGTGGAAAAGTTTTGCATTAAAAATATCAAAATAGTTATAATAAAATCAAATCTAACAAATATGTGAATATAGCAATCTATGGAGGTATCTGAAGTGCGCCAAGATCAAGTCAATTTTACTGTTTATCAGTTAGGCGATTTAAATTTAAGAAGCGATATTGAAACCTCGCTCTGGGAAGCAAATGATACGCAGCCGTTATATCGATTTGTTTTTTTCAATAAGGCGATCAAAGTAGACAATGACAAGTACAGATTACCTAATGGAGGGTTTGCTCTTGATGAGATTGCGGATGAGTTATCTCGTAAACATCAAATTAAGGAACCAGCTATATTTTTTACTTCTCTTCCACTTGGAGATCGAGCTTCTGGAACTAAACGAAATGATTTTTGGTTTGACAACTATGATGTAGCTTGCCCAAAAAGACCCCTAATTATAAGTACTTATTGGTGGGAAAGGAAATTTAAAAAACGTTATGTTAAACCATTTATCTTGATGGAATTGAGTGGTTTTTTTATTTGGTCAAAAACAGGGATAATGCCACATGAAAAAGTAAGAAAATGTATCAATGATTTAAATGATGATATTGTTAGTGTGATTAAATGCTTCGAAGGAAACGGTTTTTGCTCAGATTGTTGGCCGCAAATCGAAGGTACAATTGACAATCGAAAGATAGGATTTCTTGAATTAGCAACAGCACTAAAACTATTTTACAAAGCAAAGGACCAAAAAATTTGTTTTGTCGCCATGCCTTTTCGGAAAAACATGGAATCTATATTCGGGATAATTCATAAGGTACTTAAGGAACCAAAATGGTCAGTTTTACGAGCTGATAAAATGAAAAATTTCAGAAGCATCACAAATGCTATTTTTTATGGGATTTTTATTGCGGACTCAATCATCGCAGACCTAACCGGGAAAAATGCAAATGTCGCATTCGAACTGGGTATTGCTACAGCTTTATCAAAAAACATTTATCTTATTACTCAAAACAAAAAGTTACCTTTTGATCTTCAAGATAAAAGAACAATTTTTTATGGCCCAGTTATGAAAAAATCACCTAATAACCTTGAAGGTAATAAAACAAATTCTCAAGGTTCATCAACCCGGAAGCCTAATCTTTCAAAATTGAAAACTGAACTTTTAAGAACATTCGAAGAAGAACAAACACGCGAAAAAAATTCTTTATAAAATCACATAATTTTTCATTGTGACAAGCATTCAAATTTAATTCCCCCCATGCCTCTGAACCACCGAAGGCCCTTGGGGACGGCGCTTAACTTAATGACTTTATAAAACAGATCTCATCTTGACACTATGACGTTTGATGGACCTCCGGAGCCGGGTCATGTTGCGATTGACCTGACTCCATTGTCCCCATTATGATAAGATAAACAAGCAAACCAAGGAGGATCAATGAGCAAACATATGCCTAAAGTGATAATAGCATTGGTTTTAATGGGACTGGCTGCCGCCACGATGGCATTCGCTGAAGAGTCGGCAAAACCGGTCACGGCGCAGGAGGCGTTCGCCATACTCAAGGGGCTAGCCGGGGAATGGCAGGGAAAGGCGATGGACAAGGAAAATGGGCCGGCAATAGCGGTCACTTACCGGATTACCGCCAACAATAGCGTCGTTTTGGAAACACTTTTTCCCGGCAGCGATCACGAGATGCTCACCCTGTACCACCTCGACAACGGAAAGCTGGTCCTCACCCACTACTGCGCCATGGGCAACCAGCCGCGCATGGAGCTCAACCCCGCTTCAAGCGCCGATCGCCTGGTTTTTAACTTTGCCGGCGGCTCCAACCTCGACGTAGGCAAGGACATGCACATGCACCAGGGCCGCATCTGCCTGGTCGCTCCCGACCGGCTGGAAAACGAGTGGGACACCTTTCGCGGCAGCGAGAAGATCGACACCAAGAAATTTTTCCTGAGCAGGAAAAAATAGCCGCGTCCGCTACGGCAACCATGGGGACAGCCCCTTATGATTTTTTTCGCTTCGATCAGGCTGAAAGAATTTCAGGGACGGTGCTTGTATTTTTGCATAAATCATAGTTTCTTCAATTTGGGAATATTTTTACAGCAATTCGGGATAGACCGTTAATTCTATTTCTTAACAAAAAAATTAACTTCTTAATCCTTACTTTTTTATTGTATATATTCTCAATGCAAAAAAGCAAGCACCATCCCCAATGCGTTCTTAAAACCTGACCTCCATTCCTTTTATTGACTAATTCACATTATAGAGTAATTTTAAACCAATCTCCCAAGTATTGACTTTGTTAATGTCTATAAACGGATCAATTCCAACTTTATAAGAAACCCCAATTGCCATACAGACTTTTTCTAAACTGGCATATGAATTATCGTTTGCTGGGTAATAATCCAAGCCAATGACATTAATCAACGGGCTCTTCACTGATAGTTCTTGATTAGTTGAAAACCTTTGCCTGAATGCAAGTGACCAATAAAAAACACAGTGATCAAAAGGTTTTTTGGGAAAAAGATTCAGATCCGCCTTGAAGCAGCCATACAAAATACGCCCTTCTTTTGCAGCATCCTTTGCTTTATACACATTATTATACTCAATCCCATAAACCGGTAAAAAAAAGAAATCGGCAAAACCAATATCATTCCTCGTTGAAAAAAATGGGAATTTGTTATTCTGCTTATTCTTTAAAGACAAATAGGCAGATGCTTTAACTGAATCAGAGCTTTGTTTGCTGTCTCTGATATATAGAAGATCGGGAAGAATTACTAGAAAGACTTTGTCGGAATTGGTTATTTGCCAGTCACCTTTAAAGCCCGTTTTAAGGAGATTGGTTTCTTTTCCAGGATCGACATCCGTCTTGCGCTGCCTTTCAAAGGAAATTGAAAAAACACTTCTACTTGTACTGAACAGATCATAGATTAACCCAAGAGAGACATTGGTCTGAGACTCGGCATCCTTGGATTTCGAGATTGAAAAAATTGCCGGCTGGGCAATTTCCTTTTTGGTCTCGACGTTGTGTCGTATATGAAGTCTTTCCCAAAAACCCAAGGAAGTTTCCTTGGATGTTTCACCGCAGAGAGGGATAAAAGAGATTAAAACAATAATTAATAAGTATTTCATTTGCTTCTCGCGTTTATGCTGGTGGACAAAACCCGGATTGGTCCAGTACAAAACAGATCACATCATTAACTGTATTGAATTTTTTACAATCCGAAATTCTTATGACTGCCGAACGGTTATACTCCAATGCAATCTTTTCCAAATTATAGGCTATATAGCCAAATTGTACTTTGCTTAAATCTAAACAAGCCCCTCCCAATAATTCCGAGGGTAAAATGTCTTCAATGCACGCGTCTCTCGGGTTTGCCATGAAATATATTTCATATAAAACCTTTTTTGTAATTTCAATAATGATGGGATCATTTATATTACAAGCCAATTTCCCCTTACTGCATTCAAATTGTCTAAAAAAATCCGGATGAAGGTTGAATCTCAATAATACTTCCCAATTCCTTGCCATTTTTTTCTCTCCTTGCTTAACCTACTGATTTTTTGTGACTTTCCTTTTTTTTAAGTTATACAATATAGCAAGGAAAATAAAAACAAATCCTGAAAATTGTATAATTTTTATTCCCAAGATCCTTACTGGGAGATATTTTTTAAACCAATAGTGAATTTTGTGATTTTTTCCCCCTCTAAGCCTAGAAAGTCTAGGGCCGGACTATGAAAATATGAAAATGTTGAGGTTCTAGGGCTGAATCCACATGGTCGCCCCGGACCGCCTGGAGAACGAGTGGGACACCTTTCGCGGCAGCGAGAAAGTCGACACCAAGAAATTTTTCCTGGAGCGAAAAAAATAGCCGCGGACGGCGGAAAAGAACGTCCTGACCGTACCCCGACGGCTTGAATTCACTCTTCGCAAAATTGCAAAATATCGAGCAATTCCTGTCTGTTATAAATTTTCCCGATTGGATATACATTCAAGCTTTTAGCGGCGAACTCCGATCGATTGAAAAACCAATCGAGTATGGCGGAAGGGTCTTTTGCGAATTCGGGGTTTTGCTTTTTCAATTCGTTCAGTTCGGGCAAAAGTCCGGGATTTTTCTTTATCATATCCCTGGCAATTATCTCCAGGATATAATTTTCAGGCCTTTCTTTGACTTGAAAGCATGAATTGAAGAATCCCCAGGCAAGAAAAGATACAGGGCCCTTCGCCTCGAATAAATGGGCGATAAGCGGTGCCGTGGGCTGCGCCGTTTCAATGATTACCGAACCCTTGGGAAATTTTCTTTTGTCAGAAAATTCCTGAGCATCGAAACTTTGCACTCGGATTCGGCTTTCAAAGGGTTTATCTTCATATACAATATTGCTTAGTTCATCCATTTGGGCCGTGATCGATAAATCTTCCTTCAAGCACTTCATTTTTATGCCATGCAAACGCGTCCTGGCAATGACATCGATCCATTCGACGGGAACGATGTAGGCTTCGGGAATAATGCATTGACTCTTGGGAACCGGCTTGTTAAAAAAAGGAATTTTCAGGGTAAGCGGTTTCCTGTTATCGAATATGGTCCAATCTCCCCCACTGATCTCGCTTTTAACGACCCGGTAGTCATAGCCCAGGAAATCGATCATGACGCTGTCATTGGCAAGCTCGAAGGTCAAACTGAAAGGTTGCTTGCGAAACTCTGCACTGGATATGAATTCATCGTTTTCCCGCAATATTTTTTTCAGGTTGGCCGATTCTTTATTCAAGAGAACGATCGACTGTTTTAACAATTCGTACGTATTGATCACCCGGGTGCGAAAATCCTTGTACATGTGGGTTTCGATCAGAAAAGCCGGACGATTGGTGACGGAAACATATTCATCGCCGTACATCGGGCCCCAAACGCCTGAAATGATACCGCTTTCAGGGTCGCTGGTCTTATTGAATTCAACATAGTAAGAAATGGGCTTGCTGAATTTCTTCATCTGTTTTTCAATGAAACTCAGGTAGGTATCCTTCGCCCAGCGCGTTACCCCGGGAGTCATATTGCCGAATATGCCGAAATTATAGGTAATGATATATTGATAATCGGCTCCATCGGTAACATGGCAATCTATGAAAAAATCGGGGTTCCAGTGATGGTACATTTTCAACCAGCTTTTTATCTCGGGAGAGTCGGCCTTTGAAAAATCCCTGTTCAAGTTCAAATCCTGAGCCGATGTTCGGCACCCTTTCTCCCGCGGCCCGTTTTGAAAAACGCGGTTATAAATGGAATTGTTTTCGTGACCGTCCGGATTCATCATCGGCAGAAATAAAATGGTGACGTTGTCCAACAAGGATAAGAGCTCGGGTTTTGTCAAGATATCGCGGATCAACAATAATCCGGCATCTTTCCCATCCGGCTCGCCCGGATGAATGCATGCTTGTATGAGCAGTGTTGCTTTTGCCGAGTTTTTAACGGCTTGCACATCAAATTTTTTGTCTTTATTCACGATCAGGAATGGAATATCCCTGCCCTGCGCCGTTTTGCCGATGAAAGCGAGCTTGACCATGCCGGATGCCTGCTCAAGCTCCTTGCAGAATAAAACCGTCGAGTCATAATTTGGCGATTCCAGCCCGTTTGTTTTTTCGAACCAAGTAAGCAAATCCGCTGGCTGCGAAAAACAATTAAACCCGACAAGGAAAACCGCGCATAGGAGAATGATGGATCTCATGTTCCAGGATGTTATAGAAAAAACATTGAAATTTCAATAGCTGGATGAAGGGGCATTGGGAGCCATGTCGCTTGACTTTTTCTTGGAAGCCTCGGGGACGGTCCCCTTATAATTTTTTTACGGTTCGATCTTGCTAATGCCGAGTGTTACTTTGCTACAGTTATTACCACATTTCCCTTTTTGTGCCCCTGATCGACATAGCGGTGGGCCTCGACGATCCGCTCCAACGGATACGTCCGGTCAATGACCGATCTTATCTTCCCCGCCTCGATCAGCTCCTTGAGGAAAACCAGATCTTCGGTTTTTATGACGGCTGAACCATGAGCGTCATGAGCGGAAAGAAAAATTCCTTTTTTCTTCAGCGCTCTTTTGCTGCGCGAGCGCGACGCCTTGGCTACGGCATCGAAAATGAAATCGTAGCTTTCATTGCTTGCGCTAAAATCGGTTGTGGTGTAATCAATGACCTTGTCGGCGCCCAGGGATTTTACCAGTTCCAGATTTGCGCTGCTGCAAACCCCGGTGATTTCCGCCCCGAAATATTTGGCCAGCTGCACCGCAAAAGTGCCCAAGCTCCCGGAAGCTCCATAGATGAGGACTTTTTGTCCGGGCCGGATATGCCCGCTTCTCATATACCTCAATGCGGTCAATGCCCCGCCAGTGGCGGCGGCGGCCTCCTCAAAGGTCATATTGACGGGCTTCAATGCCACCAGCCCTTCTTCCGCCCTGGCGCCGTTTTCAGGCAGGCATTTGTACTCGGCATAAGCGCCGAAACCGAAACCGACAAATGAAAAAACCCGGTCGCCTTTCTTGAATCTTGTCACGTCCCGGCCCAGCGCTTCAATTTCCCCGGCCAGCTCCATTCCGAGCACGGCCCTTTTCGGTTTTCTGATGCCCAGGTACATCCGCGCCGGGAGCCACTGCCAGAAAGGGACCGTGAAGCTTCGCATCCTGACGTCTCCCCTGGCTACGGTTGTGGCATATACTTTTACCAGTACTTCATTGTCCCTGGGAACGGGCTTTTCCACCTCTTTGAGCTGGAGAACCTCCGGCGGCCCGTATTTCGTGCATACGACCGCTTTCATCGGTGTTCTCCCACGGTGATGACCACGCTTCCCTTTTTGTGCCCCTGTTCGACATAGCGGTGAGCCTCGGCCGCCTGGGCCAGGGGAAAGCGCCTGTCGATGATTGTTTTGATCTTCCCCGCCTCGATAAGCTCCTTGACGGAAAGCAGGTCGTCCCTGCTTCCGGGCGCCAGCGCGCATATGACCCTCTTGCCGCCTATTATTGAGGTCCATAGCATTTGCAAAAGCTCTCTCATCTTGAAGCTGGCTCGAAGATAGCGCCCGTTTTGCGATAGCGAATTTTTGCAGCGGGAAAACGAACTCTTGCCCAGGATGTCGAAAATAAGGTCATAGGTCTCGCCGCTTTTAGTAAAATCCTCCTGGTTGTAATCGATCACCTTGTCCGCTCCCAGCGATTTTACGTAGCCCAATCTCGGCGTGCCGCATACCCCGGTCACTTCCGCCCCAAAGTGCCTGGCAAGCTGGACCGCGGCCGAGCCTATTCCTCCGCTTGCCCCATTGATAAGAACCTTTTGTCCCGGCCGGATATTTTGTTTTTTTAACAAGTACAACGCCATGATCGCCCCGTAAGGAACGACGGCGGCTTCCTCAAAGGTCATATTGGCCGGCTTTTTTGCCACCGTCCCGTTTTCGGGCACGCATAGATACTCGGCATACGCGCCCATGTTCTGGCCGCGATAGCCGAAAACCGGGTCGCCTGCCTTGAATCGTTTTACATCTTTTCCGACCGATTCAATCACACCGGCAAACTCGCTTCCCAGGATGGTTGTTTTCGGTTTCCTGACGCCGAAAAACAGTTTCGCGAAGATCCATAAGAGCAGCGGCATGTTGAATTTCCGCGGCGAAATTTCCTTGAAATTCCGCGCCAGGAGATCCCCGTAATTTACCGATGCCGCATGGACCCGTATCAGTATTTCATTGTCCTTGGGAACGGGTTTATCCACCTCTTTTAATTCAAGAACTTCCGGCGGTCCATATTTTGTGCATACGATCGCTTTCATTTTTTCTGCCGCCTGCCCGCGGCCAATCTTATTTCCGGACATCAGCGGCCTCCCCGGCAATAGTTTGTCATTTCAGTTTCTCCTGTTTTGTCAGTTTTGTTCATTAAGGCTGTCTCCAGGGTTGGACCACTTCCACGCATACCAGACAATCAGCGAAGTGCACCCAATTTCTATGATTGAAAAAAACCCGTAATAAAGGGTTGAGGTTCCGGCAAACAGCGATGCAATTTGAACGGCCGTCATGATCGTGCCTGCGATGATGTTTGTCCAGCGATTTGCTCCATGCTTCAATACCCGGGACAGGAGAATCATGGCCATTGGAATTTCCATTAATAGTGCGGCTCCCAGCAAAAATCCCTGAGTGATGCGAAAACCTCCCGCATATCCCGCCATAAACTGCTTTAATATCGTTGGGTCCATCAACGCCATCACATCACAATAAAGATAATTAACCGTCACAAATGCCCATAGAGTTGAAAGTATTGCTTTCCTATCTTTCATTTCGGCTGTCTTTTTGTCTGTCATTTTTATTCCTCCTTATTTGTCAGCTTTTGTTAATATGTCCAACAGTGATTACCACGCCTCCCTTTTTGTGACCTTCGCCCACATATCTGTGAGCTTCGACAATTTGTTCCAATGGATAGCTTCTATCAATGGCCGGTTTTATTTTCCCCGCCTCAATCAGCTCTTTGAGCAAGATTAAATCTTCGGTACGTATCTTTGGCGTTCCATCTTCGACCGATATAAATATCCCATTCGGATTCAGCGCCTTTTTGCATTGCAGTTTTGAGCAATATCCCTTGCCAACCGCATCAAAGATGAAGTCATAAGATTCTCCTCTTTCTGAAAAATCCTCTTTCGTGTAATCAATTACCTTGTCAGCTCCAAGCGATTTTACCAATTCCAGATTCGCGCCGCTGCATACACCGGTGACTTCCGCCCCAAAGTACTTGGCAAGCTGTATTGCAAAAGTACCTACCCCTCCGGAAGCTCCATAGATAAGCACTTTTTGTTTGCTTTGGATATTTCCTTTTTTCAGATAATGCAATGCCAAGGTTCCCCTGGAAGGAGCGGCGGCGGCTTGCTCATAGGTCGCATTGGCTGGTTTTAATGCCATAATACAGTCCGCGGGCATGCACGATCCGTCTTCAGGCAGGCACGCGTGCTCGGCATAGGCGCCAAAGCCCTTCCCGGTGAACGCAAAAACCCGGTCGCCTTTCTTGAATCGTTTTACATCTTTGCCTATGGCTTCGATTTCTCCGGCCAACTCAAGCCCCAGTATGGGCTTTCTTGGTCTTCTGAAACCGACGAACAGGCGCATGGGGATCCAGAGCAGGATATTCACTTTGCCGCTGCGAACGAAGCAGTCCGAGACGGTGACCGCCGCCGCGCATACTTTTACCAGCACGTCGTTGTCCCTGGGAAAAGGCTTTTCCACCTCTCTGAGCTGAAGAACCTCCGGCGGCCCATATTTTGTGCACACGATCGCTTTCATAAGTGTTCCTTCTCTTTTACGTTAGTATAGCATCTCCGGTTATCACCGAAAGAATACGCTTAACCTTTCTTGAATTTAACCGGGATCTTTCATACAATTCAAGCGCGACCTAAGTGCGGGAGGTGGGGAATGAAAAATGGAAAACTTATTATGAGTATGGGGATCGTGCTTTGGATAACGGCGCTGGCTTTATATCCAACCGGCAAAGTTTATACGCCCGACATGAACAACTGCGCCGGGTTCACGGCGGCGGACGCCGCCGAGGTCATGAATTTGCCCGCCTCGGCCATCACGGCCAAGACGGAAAAAGTGCGTGCCGGACTCTGGATGTGCACGTTCAGCTCCGACAGGAAAGCGCTGCGCTTGAGCATCGCCCTGGCCAAGAGCGCCGTGGAAGCCGCCATCGACATGGAGCGCTACCGCGAGAGCCTGGAGCTCGAGGCCCGGACCGCGGCGTTCAAGGGCAGGCTGCCGCACGGCGCCTGGAGCGAGGTTTTGCCACTGGGGGAAGAGTCCACCTGGACCGACATCACCCGCACCCTCACCGTCCGCCAGGGCAACCTGACCATCCAGGTGCAGGCGCCCACGAACAAGCTCGAGCAGATCAGGGTGGTCCGGGCCTTCCTGAAGAAACTGTAGGCTTAGGTAAAATTTTTAAACAGCCGTCCCCGGGGTTTCCTCTTCGTTATCTGGGAAACCGTTTCGCTTGCGCTGTTGGGACCGGTTTTGCCAGGGGACTCGCCGCACTGCGTTCAGCCGTCCAGTTCCATAAGTCGCCTTCGTCGTTCAAAGTTCCGGTCATCGTATTCTTGCCGGTGAATTGACCGCTGCACTGTATCTCAGGATAGAGCGTGAATGTCATAGTGACATTCTTGCCGTCGACGGTATAGGGGCCAAAATCGGCTTGAACATCCATGGACTGAAAATTTCCGCTGGCCTTGGTTCCGGTAAAAACGATGTTGTTGTTCTCGATGTCCGACCCTTTGCTGAATACGAAATCCCACGTCCCGGTGATGTCGTAACTGGTCTTGAAGACCACCAGGATCAGGACGGCGGCCACGGCGACCACGCCCACGCCGATGAGGACGTAGGGCAGGATGCTTTTTTTTGGCGGCGGGGCGGCCTTATGGCCAGCGGCCTCATAGAAGTCGGGCCCCTGTTCGGCGCTGGCGACGCCGACCTGCTCGCTTGTTCCGGCGGCGGCGACGGGCATTGCGGAAACTTGCAACAACCACATGAATGTCAAAGCCACGAACAACGCGATCCATTTTTGTTGTTTTTTGATCATATTCGACAGCCCTCCCTAATACATGGATATATTTATATGATTTTGCTTTTCTATTGTCAAACTCAGGTGCGTTTCCAGGTCTGGCTTGGGGAGAATGGGAATGATATGATTTACAATGCATATCCAATCAATGCAACCGGGATTATCTAATTTTATCGGCTGATTATGCGTATGCTTTTTGTGCAATTCAGGAAGAGGCTTTAAACACCATGCTCTTCGATTATCCTATCCGAGTTTTGCACAAAAATCTGTGCTAAACATTTCCTTGGTTTAATTTGTCAGGTAAAAAAACGTTCGTTTTTCCGATTTTCCTGAGTTGCAAAATTAGAACCTTATTAAATCTTTGACAATGAAGTTTGCTGATGGAAACCTGTTTGACTCCGGGATCAGGTCCCGGCATTTTTCAGCAGCCCCCCAAGGGGACGCCGCCCAAAGTGTTGGGCCGGCAGCCCCCCGAAGGGACGCCGCCCAAAGTATTGGGCCGGCAGCCCCCTATTCCACCACCTCCAGGTAGCCGTACATCCCCCGCTCCAGGTGGCTCTTGGAGAAGGGGATCTTGTGGGAGCAATGGAAAAGCCTTTGAATTTGCAATTGTCTTCGCTACCCTCTCTTTATCAAATCGCCGTCAGAAATAAAATGATTTATTCAGATCACGTAGCCGATGAGCAGGGCGGCGCAATGGTTTTTATGGTCCAGCACGGTGGCGCTCGAATTGGGATCGGTCATGAGATTCATCAGTCCGTGGGTGTATTGCAGCTCGACGAAGACCGATTTCAGGCGCCAGCGGAAGCCGGCCGCCAGCCCGGCATCCGAACGCTTCAGCTTGTATCCTTTCCAGCACCAGTCATGCTCGTCGTCCAGCGGCGTCGAGCTGAGCAGGATGCCGTAATAGGGCCCGATAAAAAAAGATATGGACTTGCCTTTGAGAGACAGGTTCACGAGCACGGGGATTTCCAGGTAATTGAACCGGGCCGAGCGCGTCCCCCGGACATGGGCGCTGTAATAGCGGCCGCCGCGGACGACGTAATTGATTTCCGGCTGCCAGGAAAATAGCCCGCCCAGCGGCAGGGAAGCAAAAACACCGCCCTTGATGCCCAGCAGGTTCGAGGCATTGTAGATCTCGTTCGGCTTGAAGACAAAAGAGAGGTTCGCGCCGGCTTTCACCCCAAACTCAATGGCAAGCAGCGGCACTGCCGCGCTAAGGATGCCGATCGTCAAAAAAATGGCCGATGCCCTTTTAATCATATTCCTTTTTTTTAACGTTGCTGAATAGATTTTCATGCCGCCCCCCCCGATGTTACCTGAGGATATCTTCGGCGAATCCCGGTCAAAAGTCAAGCGCGGGTCTACATCCCGGGCGCGGCTTCCCGGGGGGATTTCAGCCGCGCGCCCACGACGACCAGCCATAAAATGAAGGGCAGCTCGCCGAATGCCATGATATTGGCGATCGGGTTGATCTTCGCGTAAGCGCCCGGGAAGAGAAAGAAGGCGAGGCAACCCGCCAGGTAGCCGAAACAGGCGATCTCCTGGAGGGCGCCCAGGATTTTCGGAAAGAAGCCGGATTTGATGACCAGGATCCCCAGCGGCAGGAGCCACAACCCCCAGAATATTTGCGCGATGAAATTACTCTGTTTCTGCATATCCAGGAAGGCCATGGCCAGGGATTGGAGCTGGCCTGGCGCCAACGCCTTTAGGTAATCGGCGCCGCTGCCGAGCCGCAGCAAGGCGATCTGGAAGAGGGTGCTGAAAAATCCTACCGGGACGCTGACAACGACGAGCGCGGCCATGATCCTGGCCTGGCCCTTGTCCACCGCTTTGAACAATTCATACAAGGCGAGGCCGGTGAGGAGGAAGCAGACGGCGCTGACGAATTCGACCACGATGCCGAGCCGGAAGAGCGCCTGGCCGGCCGTGATATTGGCGAGCGTCGTTGCGGCGTCTCCCGGGACGATGAACCTGGATGGGAGATAAATCAGGACGAAGGGCCCGGTCAGCGTAACCAGCAGGTACCAGAACGCCGCGATCCTTGATTTTTTACGAAGTTCCGACTGGGCGGTGCCGACGAGTTCAACAGAGATCATTTCATTTTCCCCCTTTTTTCAAATAGTGGCTCTCTCGTTATCGTTTTAATTTACGGAATAGCCTTCAAATAGTTTAATCAAAAGCAAAGTAAGACAGGTTCGAAAAACTTATGGCGACGCGTAACGCTTGCCGGAGGACCGCGTCCGGATCATTCTCCAGGCATATCAATTTAACCGTCCCTATTTCTCCACTCCATTCTCCTTCAACCTCAGGAAGCGTACGGCATTGTTGTAAAAAATGTCTCGCTTTTGTTCCTTGGAGAGAAACTGAGCGGATTCAATTCCCTCGATGGCCATGGCGATCGCTTCCGGCCATACCATCTGGTCGGATCCGAACATGATTCGTTTTCCCAGTCCGGCGCGGATCAGGTCTCTGAGGTACTCATGAAATTCTTCCCGTGGGATGATCCAGTCGATCACGGCAAGGTCGGCATACACCTGCGGGTAGACAGACATGATCGCCTTTGTTGCTTCCAAATAAGGCCAGCCCCCGTGCATGATGTATAATCGCAGTTTGGGATGTCTGAGCAGCACTTCTTCAAAAGAAATGGGATTGCCGTACATCACGCGGAATTTGGGACAACAGGTATAGGGTGTTCCCTCCGGCCCCAAGCCCGTATGAATTCCGACGGGGATATCCAGTTCTTCGGCAAGAGCCAGGTAGGGTTCAAACAGAGGATCGGCCAGACTGAGTCCGACATGCTGGGCTACGAGTTCTCCCAGCACTCCCAGTTGCCCGGCCATGAAATGCTGCCGCAATCGTTCCACGTCCGGCAGCGAAGTCACCTCATCGAGATACGCGCCGCCGATGATGTGTTCTGGCTCCGCCGACTTCCAGCGCAACACGACCTGCAGCGGCCCGCTGGCCACGGCTTTGACGATATTGTAGCGACGCATCTCCTTCAGTGTTGCCTGCAGGAGTTCCTCGTCACTCGCCGCAGCGGACGGTTTTCCCGTCACCGGGTTAGGCATGGGCACTTCGCCGTTATACGCTGCCGGATACGCATGCATGTGCATGTCGATGACGGGAAGGCTTTTGCTTGTATCCGCCTGGGCGAACAGCAAACCGATGGCTCCCATAAGACCAATGACGATGCGCAGTAGTTTCATGATCTTCCTCCCTCCGATCAAAATCCGCAAACAGAGGATGTTGGCCTCATCTGGCCAAAAGTTGATTGCATTATAAAAGCAATCCGTTTCAATAGCAATTTTCCGCCGATCTTCAAAATTTCTTTATGCAATTTTCTAAGCATGTTGGATTGATTCCTTGCCGCATTGCCGCTAAAATGGTTGTTCGAATATTTTGAATCGCCAAAGGAGACATACGGCATGGAAAAATATCATGAACTGCGCAGGAAAGAACAGGAGATCCGGGGCCAGGCCGAGCTGAAGGCGATACTGGCGAAAACACAGTATGTGACCGTCGCCATGTGCCGGGGCGACGAGCCCTACCTCGTGACCCTCAGCCACGGCTACGACGAAAAGCGCAACGCCATCTATTTCCATTGCGCGCCCGAGGGGAAGAAAATCGACATCCTCAAGGCGAACAACCGCGTCTGGGGGCAGGCGATCGTCGACCGCGGCTACGCCCACGGGCACTGCGAACACCTGTTCGTCAGCGTCCAGTTCAGCGGCCGGGTGAGCTTCGTCAAGGACGGGGCGGAGAAGCGCCGGGCGCTGGCCGTGATGATCGGCCGGCTGGAGCACGAGCCCGAGAAAGTGATAGCCGCCCAGGTCACCGACCCCTCGGTCGCGAAAGTCTGCATCGGCCGCATCGACATCGATTTCCTGAGCGGCAAGCGATCGGAGAAGATAATCGAATCGACCTGATCCCGTGGCGTCACGCCGAGGGACAGACAAATCAAATCTGCCAAAGTCGGCAGATGATTTGAGCTGTCCCCGAAGGGAGGAAAGCATGGAAGCGATCAGCAAAAAAAATAGCGAGCATTACACCTGGGGCGGGATCTGCGACGGCTGGCACCTGTTGAAATCGCCCGGCCTCAGCGTCATCCAGGAGCGGGTCCCGCCCGGCGGGGCCGAATCGCGCCATTATCACGAACGCGCCCAGCAGTTTTTCTTCGTCCTCTCCGGGGAAGCGGTCATGGAGATTGAAAATAAAGAAGTGGTTTTGGGTCCCCAAGAGGGTTTCGCCGTGCCGCCCGGGTCACCCCATCGCCTGCTCAATAGTCACACTATGGTTTCAGCAAGTTCTGTAATTCGCTGAAACTATTTAGTGTGACTATCCCCAAGGGGGGATGTACAAATCAATCCCTCACCTGACGGTTCGGGATGATTTGAAGTATACCAACACTAGATGTTTTTGACGGCTTGCCGATATTGTCAAAAACATAGTGTTGGTACCGCGGCAACATGGATCTCTTCTTCCTCGTCATCTCCGCGCCCCCCAACCACAACGACCGGGTGTCGGTCGAATAATTAAATAAAAATATCACAAAATTCCCCATAATATTTTAAATTTAATGCTGTTGCAGTTCTCCAAAGAGATTTATATACAAAATTCAAGCTATCATTTTTTATTCTCCTGGTTTACAAGAAGCCAATTTCCAAAACGATAACAGGGGAGGTCGGAAAATGGCGGCGAACTTAAACACCCTTGAACCAAATTTCCGGGCCAAGGCCGAAACATTAATTGCAAATTGCAAATCGAATGGAATTGAAATGCGGCCGTATTGGGCTTTGCGCTCGCCGCCGGAACAGGCAAAAGTGTGGCGCCAATCGCGCACCATAGAAGAAATCACCCAAAAAATCGCTGAACTGAAAGAAAACAAAGCCTTTTATTTAGCCGAGTGCCTGCTGAACGCCGGCCCCCAGTACGGAAAATTTTGCACGAACGCAATACCCGGCCTTTCCTGGCACCAGTGGGGGGAGGCCATGGATTGCTTTTGGGTGGTTGAGAATAACGCGGAGTGGTCTACCCGGATTCTGATCAATGGGATCAATGGCTATTCGCGCTATGCGGAGTTGGCTGAAAACCTTGGCCTAACCGCAGGCGGTCATTGGGCAAACCTCAAGGATTGGGCCCATGTCCAGCTCAGAAGCGAGAGAAGCCCGCTTAATTCATTTTCTATCTCTGAGATTGACCAGACAATGAAAAAAAGGTTTTCGTAATGACCATGGTTTAAAGAAATAATTGACAAAAAATCAGCATTCAATGAAAATATTGTTAATTGACCCTCCCCAATTTCAAATTAATCCGTATATTTCTTTTGCAAATATTCCTTCTTTGGGCCTGTTAGCTTTAAACTCCTATTTAAATGAAAAAGGCCACGAAATTTTGTTCTTGGACTGCAAATGTTCTCAGGTTTATTTCAATGAAATAAGGGAAACCGTCGGACTGTTTAAACCGGATATCGTGGGGGTCACGGCATATACAATTGATATCTATTCCGCCATGGCAGTATGTTCGGTTATAAAAGAAGCATATCCAAAAGCTTATACCGTGCTGGGCGGTTATCATGCAAGTGCGTTGCCCGAACTCACATTGGAATCATGCAAGGATGTCGACTGTTGTGTAATCGGCGAAGGTGAACTGACCTTTCAAGAACTGACAGATCTTATTGGGGCCCACAAATCTCTTTCTGCATCTGATCTAGCAAAAATTCCAGGACTCGCCTACCGTAGCAATGGAAAACCAGTCCGTTCATCACCGCGACAATTTTTAACCGACTTAGACATGCTACCTCCCAGTCATTACTCGAATCTTGATATGCAAAAATACCATTTCCCCATCAAGGTTGAAAACTGTGATTATGCCACCGGTTTTGCTTTCAGTTTTTCAAGGGGATGCTGGTTTGATTGTAAATATTGCAGCAACAGTATGCTTTGGAAACAGACTTGGCGGAGCTTTTCACCCAAACGTATGATCAGCGAAATCCGCCAAGTCCATGAACAATACGGGAAGCTGAATTTTTTCTTCGGCGACAACGATTTTTTGCTCGATCAGGAACGATTGAGTTTATTTTTAGATGAATTAGAAAAAAGCGGATTGTCCATCAAATGGTCATTTGAAACCAGTACTGCGAATATCCTGAAACATCAAGACATTTTGCCCCGAATGAAACGCCTTGGGCTGTATATGTGCATCACCGGTTTTGAGTTCGCCTCCCCAAGCCGGTTGAATTGGATGGATAAAAGGAATGGATCGATTGAACAAAGCATTCTGGCGGCAAAAATCCTTAAAGAGAATGGAATTCTTATTTTTGCCCTCGGCATTATAGGTTTTCCTGATGAAGGAGAATCATCCATACGCGAGTATGCCAGATTTTTCCAGGGCTTGCGGGCAGATATCGTATACACCCAATGCCTGACTCCACTGCCAGGCACCCGACTTTTTCATGAATTACTGGGCAAAGACAAAATCGGCAGCTTTGATTTCAGCAAATACGATCTATTGCATCCCGTTCTGGCATATGACAATGAATCGACAGAGCAAATCCAAAAATGGCATAAAGACTTGTCAGATTTGCTTTATCAGCCTTTTGCAACCGATTTGTACGCGGAGTATCGCCAGGGAACAATTACTTTAGAAAATTACAATCGCCGCTTTTTTTTAATGGCAAACTCATTGGAGAATTTTTACAAAAACAAAATAGAATTCGCCCAATTGTTAAGAATTTACAACAAGCTTCAAAACGGCGAGGAAGCTCCTCCAATTGCGACAGACATTAAGTCAACTGAGCTTGGATTGGCGGAAGCAGAAAAATTATCCCTCTACAATGCCGCAATTCAACGAATAGGTGAACTTGATGAAATTCACGAAAACATATTCGGGACAATTTTCAAGCCCTTAAACGAATTGCAGAAAAAAGAAATTTTCTCATGCTTAGCCACGCACGATCAGGCAAAAAAAATCATGAAAGTTTTGGGAATCAAATCCAAAGACTTAATGCTGAAATATAAAAACATTGACCGGCGGCTTTTCGAAGAAGCCCATCAGGAGTGGGAGGATAGAAAAGCAATGTACTTGGAAATTCAAAACAACGTTCCGGGTTTTTCAAAAAATAGCTCCGATTTACTTTGGGAGAAATAAGAATGATCATGTTTTTTTCAATAAATATATTTTTTACGCTTGGGACTTTTTTGCTCGAATTGGTTTTGATCCTAATATCACAAAATTCCTTACACCTAAAATCAATCAATATAGATATTATTCTAAATAA
>Ga0315293_10001505_pt1 | contig 22628 bp, 24 predicted proteins | sample YL17G13_20_MG_FD_203071 | JGI IMG/M metagenome (GOLD analysis project Ga0315293, IMG submission 203071) | Sediment microbial communities from Yellowstone Lake, YNP, Wyoming, USA - YL17G13_20 | ecosystem: Environmental > Aquatic > Freshwater > Lake > Sediment | place: USA: Wyoming | collected...
CAGGCCTTGAGCCATGACCATTTTGCCGAACGCACCAGCATGATATGGGCCGCTTCGTAGAGCATCATCCGCATCATCTCATCTCCGCACCGTGATATTCCGCCATGTGAGTGCGTCATGCGGTATGGCAGCGTGCCCCTTAAGCGAACAGCGGGACCGCCCTAATCACCTGTGCCAGGGTTCGGCGATAACAGGTTGACCTTGTTAGGCTTGCCCTCCCAGTCCTTTGCATCTGGCGGTGGCTCACGTTTTACGGTGATGTTTGGCCAGACCAGAGAATATTTGGCATTGATGTCGAGCCACTTTTCGAAGCCGGGCTCAGTGTCTGGCTTGATTGCGTCGACCGGGCATTCCGGCTCGCAAACGCCGCAATCGATGCATTCATCCGGGTGGATGACCAACATGTTCTCGCCTTCGTAGAAACAGTCCACCGGACATACCTCGACACAGTCCATGTACTTGCAGCGAATGCAGCTCTCATTGACGATGTAGGTCACTTGAGCCTCCTTCCAGCAGGCTGACCGTTGACCTCCGAGTCATCGAATTCTTGGGATGCACCCATAACGGTCAATGGCCACCGGTGAGTGTGCGAGGTGGGTGACGCGTGTCGCCGCGTCGATTCGACCGCCGCACATACATGATCGTGGCTTCGGGCTGGTCAGCCTTGGCCTTTAAGGCGGCAATGAGTGCGTCTTCGGCGTCAACGACCATTCGGTCGGCCATTCCTTTCACCCTCAGTCCAACAGTGAATTGCCACGACATTTTGGCCTTCCTTTTAATGCTGAGCGGTTCGGGCTAAAAAGGAACGCTCATTGGCATTGGCCGGGTCCTCGAGGGGACAGCTTAGTCTCTTTTTCGCCTGAAGTTGTCGCAACGAACCGGCCTCTGGTCCAGCTGAGGCGGCCACCACGCTGATGTTGGGGTTCTACCGTCCCGCGTGGCGGCGGGCTGGAAGTAGCTCTGAACAAGTGAAGGTTCGACATCTGAACCGGAGAGGTCCTAACCCAACCAGCATACGAAACCGTGACGTGTTACACCGTGCGCGCACGGGAACGGAGATCGAGGTCGAGGTTTAGCGATTATCGACTTGGAAAAGAGACATGGACATGGCGGAAGAACTGCGTGGACGGCGCATTGTGGTGCCGGAAACTCGGGAGCTTAGCCAGCTGGTTCGCATGCTGGAAGAGCGCGGCGCCGAAGCCGTCCCCTGCCCGATGATCGCCATCCGCGATGCACCTGATCCGTCACCCATAGAGGCATGGCTGCGCCGCTTTTCGAGCGGCTCGTGCGATGATCTGGTGTTGCTCACCGGTGAAGGTCTGCGGCGGCTACTCGGGTTTGCGCGACGCTTCGATCTGGAACCCGCTTTCGTCAAGGCGCTGAGTGCCGCCCGCAAGATCACGCGTGGACCGAAACCGGTCCGAGCGTTGCGCGAAATCGGATTGGCTTCCGACGTGCCTGCTGACGAACCCACGACGGAAGGAATTATTGCGGCGTTAGAACGTCAGAATCTGAGTGGGCGCTGCGTCGGCGTGCAGCTTTATCCCGACAACGCGAATGAGCGCCTACTTAATTTCCTCGAAGGTGCTGGGGCCAGGGCCGATCCGGTGCTTCCTTACGTCTATACCTCTGAGGCTGACGACGCACGCGTGCTGGCTGTCATCGCCGAAATGGCTGCCGGCAGGATTGACGCGATCGCCTTCACAAGCGCCCCCCAGGTTCGGCGGTTCCGCGACGTTGCCCGCGCGTATGGTCGAGACGGGGAGTTGCAGCAAGGCTTAGAACGCATCGCCGTTGCTGCGGTTGGTCCGATCGTTGCTGCAGAGCTGAAAGCGCTTGGGGTTCAGGTGAACATTACGCCTCGAGACAACACGTTTTTCATGAAGCCACTCGTCCGAGAGCTGGTGGCGGCACTAACGAAGGACGAAAGGCGCTGACCTTGCCGGCTCGCCATGCCAGCCCGGATAACGGCGCGTGACCGGCCCATCCGGTCAGAACGGGTTGCGGATCGGTCTCGATCTTGGAGGGTCCAAGATTGAGGGTATCCTTATGGGCCCCGGCGCCACGGAGTTGGCGCGCTATCGCGTAGCGACGCCACGCAACGACTACGCGGCTACTATCGCGGCCATTGCCGATCTCACAGCCAGGCTTAAGCAGGGCATCACGGCCGGCGCCAGGATCGGCATCGCCGTCCCAGGGTCCATCTCACCCCTCACTGGCCTGATGCAGAATGCAAATTCGACCTGGCTCAACGCCCGCCCCTTCGACCGCGACCTAGCAGTCGCGCTTGCCACCCCTGTGCGTCTCGCCAACGACGCCAACTGCTTCGCCCTTTCCGAAGCCATCGATGGTGCCGCAGAGAACGCGCGCATCGTATTCGGAGTTATTCTGGGAACAGGATGCGGCGGTGGCCTCGTCGTCAATGCGAGGCTGCTCGACGGACCGCGCGGCATTGGCGGGGAATGGGGCCACAACCCGCTTCCCTGGGCCACGCCTGACGAATACCCCGGATCGCTTTGCTGGTGCGGACGCAAAGGGTGCTTGGAAACATGGGTTTCGGGCCCCGGCATGGCTGCGGATCATGCCAGGGTGACGGGCGAGGCACATACGGCTGTAGAGATTGCCGCCCGCGCCAGGTGTGGAAATGGTGCCGCGAGGGCCACTCTCTTCAGGCACGCCGACCGGCTGGCGCGTGGGCTGGCGCACGTCGTCAATATTATCGATCCCGATGTTATGGTGCTCGGCGGAGGGCTCTCCCATCTCTACGAGCTGCTACCACAGCTGATGGGCCCGCACATCTTCGCCGACCGAGGCTCGATCGTGATCAAGGCCCCCAAATGGGGCGATGCCAGCGGTGTTCGGGGCGCGGCGCGCTTGTGGGATTGAGCGCCTTCCCGCCGCGTACGCACCTGCAGCGGGTGCTGCGCTGTAGTTATTGGAGGTTGCGTCGAACATCCAAAGCGAACGGATAATGACCTTAGGCTCGTTAAGCCGGGGGTGGCGTATGTCGTCAATAAACGACCAGCCAGGATGTCCGTTTGCCGCAGATTGTGTTGAAAAAGTCTGGGTTCTCGCGAGGAGACGCCGACCGCAGAGTAGCGTTTCGAACCGCAGGGGATTTTTGGGATCAGGATTCGCGATCAGCTGGGTCGCGAAATGGCATTCTCAGCAATTAGTACGAGTACATGCCCAATGGGAGTTCGAGGGACATACTGCAGCACACTAGAATGTGTTTGGGCGTGCAATTTTGACCCCCTGAGCGGGGTTATCGGCGTCCAAATTGACCCCCCTCCCGTTAGGCCTGATGCGCTGCTCGATCGCCTGACCCACCACTGCGACATCATCGAGACCGGTAACGACAGCTGGCGCTTCAAGACCCGGGCCGACGATCACACGCAAACCCGACCAGCTCCGACGGGGCGAGCGCTACCGTCCGAGCCCGTCGCTCAAGGGGGACGCCGATCGGGGGTCAAATTTGGAAGCCGTTTGACACCGGAGATCGGATCGTTGGTCCTAGTTTAATCCAGCGTTCTAAAGCGGTTCTCGTCGTGTTGCCGATATCAAAGCAGCGCCCGGTGCATAAGTAGCTGCCTTTCTACTACCACTGCACAAAGCGTCCCATCAAGTCCCGTTCGTCGAGATCACCTTTTTCAAGAAGGCTCTCAGCTAACGCTAAGGCCATCCAGGTATCGTCGGTCCACTGGCCCGGCTCCAAGCTGAAGGGACCGCCGCCAACCATGTCTTCAACGAATATTCGCCGCGATCGACGGCCCGAACCTCAGGAACCGCCGCCGGACCGTCTCGTAGGATGCGTCAATACCTCGCTCGGCCAGCAATTCCTCGACATCCCGAAAGGACAGTGTGAGCTTGGCATAGAGCCGGATCGCGTGGCGGGAAGCGGTGGCGCTTAAACGATATCGGTCTCATCCGATGATGCTAATCGGCGACCAACCGCAAGCTATCCGAGTTACCGTGACATTGCCGAGCCGACTGCCAACACGTCACCGGCTAAGGATGCGTGCCGAATATACGCCCCCACACCCCAGGCGCAGACGGTGGTGGTGGTGACGGTGGTGGTGGTTCCGCCGTGGCGGGCCCCTTGGACACCTTGGCGGCCGAGGGCTTCTTGGACACCGTGGAGGGCGATGGTGGCGGGCCTGCCGTGGGCTGGTTGGACACATTGGAGGCCGGTGGGGGTGGTCCTGCCTTCGGCAAGTCTGGCGGCACTTGCTCACCGGCCGCTTGGCTTCCCGGCTCAGACTCGGCCGTGACGGCATCGGACGACACTTGGGTAGGCTTGAAGGCCTCCATGATGGCCGTCGGGTCACCCGGACCCGTTGGCAAGCCGGTCCTAAGGTTGACGCGGACGAGCTGGATGCCGGTCGGCACGCGAAACGGAATGGCCGGCTGATCGGCGAGCGCAACCTTGAAAAAGTCGCGGACCACCGGCGCGGAGACATTGCCGCCGGTCTCGCCATGACCGAGCGGCGCCGGATTGTCGAAACCGACATATACGCCCACCACGAGGTCCGGCGTAAAGCCGATGAACCAGGCGTCCTTCTCGTCATTGGTGGTGCCCGTCTTGCCGGCGATCGGTCTTTGCAAGACTTTGAGCTTCTGGGCGGTACCGCGCTGGACGACGCCTTCCATAATGGAGATGGCCTGATAAGACGTCAGCGGATCGATAATCTGCTTGCGGTCTTCAACCAGCTCCGGTTCGTCTTGGCCGGTCCACTCCCTCTCCGCGCAATTGGCGCAGTCCCGGTTGTCGTGCTTCCAAACCGCGCGGCCATAACGATCCTGGATACGGTCAATCAACGTGGCCTTCACCTGCTTGCCGCCATTGGCGATCATCGCGTAGGCGTTGACCATGCGTAGCAGCGTGGTCTCGCCAGCGCCAAGCGCCATGGGCAGCATCGGCGCGAGGTTATCGTAAACTCCGAACCGCCGCGTATATTCACAGATGATCGGCATACCCATGTCGTTGGCGAGACGGACGGTCATCAGATTGCGCGAGTGCTCGACGCCGAAGCGCAAAGTGGATGGGCCGGCCGCTTCGCCGGCCTCATAGTTCTTCGGGCGCCACGGCGGCCTGCCCGGCCCCTGACTGATCGCGATCGGTCCATCGACGACGATGCTCGCGGCCGTGTATCCGTTGTCAAGCGCCGTCGTGTAGATAAGCGGCTTGAGGGTCGAGCCTGGCTGCCGAAGCGCTTGGACGGCGCGGTTGAACTGACTCTGGTCGAAGCTGAAGCCGCCGACGACGGCGAGCACTCGGCCTGTATGCGGGTCCATGACGACCATTGCGCCGCTCACATCCGGCACCTGCTGGAGTGACCACTGGCCATTGACGTTGTCTTGGGCATCCTTCGGCTCGCGTGGCGACACATAAATCACATCGCCCGGCTTGAGCACGTCGGCGACGCCGCGAGGCGAGGCGCCCGTGCCGCCGCGGGGCAGCTTGGGCCGGGCCCACTGCACCTCGCTGAAGGGGATCTCACCCTGCTCACGCGTCTTTTCGAACTCGCCCGTGGAGGTGCGAGTGGGGCGCAAGCCTATCACCGCCTTGTCCTTGGATGCATCGAGCACAACGGCAAGTCGCCAGGGGTCGATATCCGACCAGACTTTCATGGCTGCGAGCGTCTTGCCCCAATCGCCCTTGAACTCGACGGTCTTCACCACGCCGCGCCAGCCATGGCGATGGTCATAGGCAACCAGCCCATCGACGAAGGTCTTGCGAGCGATACGCTGGAGCGCTGGATCGAGCGTCGTGCGCACAGAAAGGCCACCGCCATAGAGCTTGTCCTCGCCGAAAAGGTCGATGATGTCGCGGCGCACCTCCTCGGCAAAGAACTCCGAGGCGACGATCTTGGGGCCGGCCTGACGCACCGTGACGCCGAGCGGCTGCGCCTTGGCGGCCTCGCCATCCTTTTGCGTGACGTAGCCATTCTCGACCATGCGGTCGATTACCCAATTGCGGCGGGCTATCGCCCGCTCGGCATTCTTGAACGGGTTGTAGCTTGAGGGTGCCTTGGGCAGCAAAGCGAGATAAGCACAATCCGCTATGGTGAGCTCATTCAGAGACTTGTCCCAATAGGTCTCGGCGGCCGCGGCGATGCCATAGGCACCGGCGCCAAGATAGATCTCGTTCAGATAAAGCGCGAGGATCTGCTCCTTGGTGAAAGCGCGCTCGATACGGACGGCGAGCATCAACTCCTTAAGCTTGCGATCCATGGTTTGCTGGCTGCTGAGTAGGAAGTTCTTGGCCACCTGCTGGGTGATAGTCGACGCGCCTTCTTTGCGCCCGCTGCTCAAATTAGTGACCGCGGCACGGATGATGCCCTGAAAGTCGAGGCCGGCATGCCGAAAGAAGTCCTTGTCCTCAGCAGAGGTGAACGCGTGGATGACGCAGTCAGGAATGGCGGCGTAGGGCACGTAGATGCGCCGCTCGCGGGCAAACTCGGCGATCAGACTACCGTCATTGGCGTGGATGCGGGTCATCACCGGCGGCTCGTATTTGGCGAGCGCTTCGTAGTCCGGCAGGTCCTTGGACGTTTTCCACAGCACGAAGCCCGCAACGCCTGCGGCGGCGACGAAAACGATCATCAAGGCGGCGAATGCAAAGCCAAGGAAGCGTAGTAAGAAGCCGCGTCGCCGCCGTTCCTTAGGGGGCATGATAGGAGTCGTAAGGTCCATGTTTTCCGTCCCGTCCAGCGTGTTCTGAAGGCACCAAAGCGCCCGAGGCCACCCCAGCAAACATTATGACAACAGGTGGCTTCACGAAGCAAGGTGCCGGTCGCATCCATTGCGCCTCAGAGCCTTTCTTGGTGAGAGCCTCATTGCCGAACCTGCGGTGGCGAAGGCCGTCTCGCCAGATGATCGCTATGTGCTGGGCCCTAATTCTCAAGTATAGCCAGGTGTACCGGGGGGCAAAGTTACCGACTTCCCCCTCGCGACCTCGAAAGCTTTCCCCGGCTTTGAGCACAAGTGGTGGCTATACATCGCCGCGCAATACGACGGCAAGAAGTCTATCGCGCTGCATCGGGAGTCCGGGTGGATTGAGCGCCGCAACTCGGTTATTCGCTCCCTGGCAGTCCACCGCATGAGCGCCTCACGCCATATCCCCTCGCGCTCGCTCCTCCTCCTACTTGCGAGGTATCTCGCCGTCGCGGCGGTGGTGGTCGCCTTCGCTCTCATCGCGCGGTATTTCGGCCTCGACGACAACGTGCGGTTGGATCCGGGCACGCGGATCACGGCACTTGACGGCGACACGCTGAAATCTAGCGACACCGAGTACCGCATTTTCGGCATCGACGCGCCGGAGCTCTTCCAGACCTGTAGCGAAGCAAACGGGAAGGCTTGGAACTGCGGCCGCGCGGCACAAGCGCGGCTTCGGGCGCTGATCGCAAGCCAAACAATAGACTGCGAGCCGCGCGCCCGCGACAAGTTCGGCCGCACCGTCGCGATTTGCAGCACGCGGAGCGTACCCGATCTCGGCGAGACCCTCGTGCGCGAGGGACTCGCGATCAATTTCAGTGGTTTCGCCGAAGGTCCCTATGTCGACGCCGAAGCGGACGCGCGGCTCGCCAAGCGGGGCATTTGGCGAGGGCACTTCGATCGGCCCGGCAGTTGGCGAAAGGCGCACCCGCGCCAGGCAGACTAGTCTAGACTTCGCTCGATTTTTGGCAGCTTCGTTTTTTGACGGGATTAGGGGCCCGGTCTTAGATCCCGCACTTCCTGCAGCAAGGCTCGAAAATTGGGCAGGGGCACAAGACACATAGCTCGATACGTGTTCGGGAAGGGGAGCCAACCTTTCCAAGGGGATTACGCCACCCGCCCTCCCCTCCCTCGGTTGTGTGCGACGGCGAACGTTACCGAGGCCGATCAGACCCGACTAGTCAGTTTCTCCTGCTGACAGACATTGTGACGCATGAAGCTGCAATAGAGATGGTTCGCGGTTCGCCAAGGCGTTCCGGAAATCATGCCCCAGCTAACTCGGTGAACCGGGGTACTAAGTTAACAGTCCCCGGGAAGCGACCCGCAGCCCAAGTCAGAAAAGAAAAAGCCCCGACGGGACGGGGCTTCTTCCTAGTGTGGAGAGGTGTTGCAAGGGATAACATCACATACGCTGCATACCAGTTTCCAGTCGATGGTCGCGCTGCGCCGGTTCCGGTCGTAGTCCTCGTACCGACCTCCGCCGCCATAACCATGGCCATAGCCGCCGCCATATACATGTTGGTCAATTTGCTCCGAGCAGTCCGGATGCGACCCGCATCGAAAACCCGCTCGGACGATCTTAAGTATGCTGCCGAAAGCCGGTTCGGGTGGCGTGACCTAGCGCAGACGCACTTCGCACCGCGGGTGCTGAGATGGACCTACTCGGAAGCGGCGTGCTCGTAGATGTCTTCTTCCTGTGCGTTGTGGAGGCGCACAAGGAACTCTATCGACTCGATGGCGCGCTGCGCGTCGCGAATTAAATAGCGGTCGACGTCCTCCGTTCTCAACCCGTCTGACAGTCTCGCCAGCAGTCGGGCTAAATGGAGGATTTCACGATGCGCGCGGCTCATGGCGGCGAGGCCAGGCCCGTCGTGTAAGGACTTCGCAAGACGCGGATAGATGCGGCCCTCGTCGTCACGCTCGTGCTCGACGATCTGCCCTGCGACAAGACGGTTCGCCTCGCCAAGCAGGCCGACCGCAGCGGCCGGGGCCGCATCATCCAAGGCGTCGGCAATCTCGCGCAGTCGATCGAGGATTGCTTCGAGATTTTTGTGATCCTCATGGAGGGCTCGTGCAGCCGTAGGGGTCATAACCGCACGCCCGAACGCTCTCCCACCTTTCAGCGCGCGCAATGAATTGAGGATGACGGCGACATCGATCGCTTCTTGTGTCAGGGCGCTGGCCACCGGCGTGAGCCAGCCGAATGCTGCAGCCAACATGGCAAGCCCAGACAGTGCCATACCGGCACCAATGCTCTGGACAGCGATGCCGCGGGCGCGCCGCGCGATGACGACCGCGTCCGAGACCCGATCGAGGCGATCAACAAGAATGACGACATCTGCGGCCTCGGACGAGGCGCTGGCACCTCGGGCGCCCATCGCGATGCCAACGTCGGCCGCCGCAAGCGCGGGCGCATCGTTGATTCCATCGCCTACCATGAGCGTTGGATGCAGCCTCTGTTCAATTGCGACCGCTTCGACCTTGTCGGCGGGCACGCGGTCGGCCAGCACAGCATCGAGATCGAGCGCCGCGCCGATTGTCTCTGCAGCATCCCGGCGGTCGCCAGTGACCATCACGATGCGCGAAACGCCGGCCGCCCGCAGCGCTTGCACAGCCCGGGGCGTCTCGCGCCTCAGCTCGTCGGCCAACAGAATTGCACCTATCGCGCGTTTGTCGACCGAGACAAAGACACTCAGCGCTGAGCGCCAGGATGCGCGTCTTAGTGCGCGCACGGCCCAACTCTCAGGTCGTCCCTGACCGCAAACGAGCTGATGCGAGCCCACCCTGACTTGCTTGTCTCCAACGCGACCCTCGAGGCCGGAGCCCATCGTTTCACGTACCTGGTCCGGAGCCTCGAGCATGAGCCCCCTGGCCAGAGCGGCCGACACGATCGCAGCCGCCACCACATGGTGAGAGGCCTGCTCGAGTGAGCCAGCCAGTTGCAGCACCTCGTCCGCACTCTCGCCTGGCGCGGTCTCGACGGCGACGAGCCGTGCCCCGCCCACTGTCAGCGTCCCAGTCTTGTCGAACATGACGGTGTGTGTTCGAGCGAGCGCTTCGAGTGGACCTCCGCCCTTGATCAGGATACCGAGTCGCGCGGCGCGAGACACGCCCGCAATGAAGGCCACAGGCGCCGCAAGGATCAGCGGGCAAGGCGTCGCAGCCACCAGGACGGCGAGTCCACGGATCGGGTCACCCGACAGGAGCCATGCCGCTCCGGCAAGCAGAAGCGTAACAGGCAACAATAGAAGCGCGTAACGATCGGCAAGTCGAATGAATGGAGCTTTCGCCGTCTGCGCGGCGGTCACCATGCGTACTATACCCGCATATGTGCTTTCGCCTGCAATTGCGGTGGCTCTCAATTCGAAGGTCTCACCGGCGTTGATCGTGCCGCTGTGAACCGGGTCGCCGGTGTTGCGGGTGACCGGAATAGGTTCGCCCGTCAGTGCCGCCTCGTCGAGGATAGCGCTGACACCCGATATGACGCCGTCGACGGGAATAATCTCGCCCGCGCGCACCAGGATCACGTCCTCGATCTTGACCTTATCGATCGGCACATCCTCGACCGAGTCATCGGTTCGTCGGTGGGCGACGCGCGGGGCGCGATCGACGAGAGACTTCAGGTCTCGCTCAGCACGGGCGACCGCGAAGTCCTCGAGCATATTGCCACCGGCATACATGACCGCAACGACCGCGCCCGCCAAGTTCTGTCCAAGTAGGAGTGCAGCCGACATGGAGACGAATGCGACCGTGTCGACACCCATCCGGCCGGCCATGAGATCTCGGACCATCGACACTGCGAGCCCAATAACGACCGGGACCGTGCCAGCGGCCCAGATCCGGCTGGCCAGCACGTCGCGACCTGCGAACCAGGCCATGGTGCCCAGAGCCAACCCCGTCAGTGCGATCGCAATCAGCGCCCTACGGAGGTTACGATCGGTCATCAGTTTGGCCCTTCTGTATCCCCGCTGCTAAACCTCACGCTGCGACCACCCATGCAGTAATGATGACTTCAGTGACACTTGTGACCACAACCTCGATGACGCACGGCGCGTTTCTGGTTTTCTGCAAGCGCCACAGGGAGCCCGCGGATGCTATGTTCTCGCGCACGGCGGCGGGTTGCGGCATGTCCCCTTCAAGGCGCTGAACCGAGGGCCTGGCGCCGGCCCCGGACATCCCGGCCGCAAGTCAGAGCAGCATGTCGAAGTAGATGGTGACGAGGAAGGTGACCTCAGCCGCTTCGGGTCCCTGCCTTCCCGACGTTTCATCGAGGCCAGGGACGGTGGGAGCGCCTTAACTCTTTTTCCTGTGATCTGGCGGCGGGCCTTTAGGCACTTTGACTCCCCAAGAGGTAGAGGTATCGGGCTTTTCACTGGCCGAAGCAGTTGCCGGCTGCGCATTTCGTAGAGTCTCGGTCATTAACCGGCCGAGTTCTTGCGTCTGCAGTGCATACAACTTTATCAGCCTTTGCGCGTAGTGACTTTGCAGGGTCACCAATTCTTGCAGGTCCTTGGCTTTGGCGAGTTCACTGGCTAACGCAAAGCCAGCCTCCGCATTCTCCTTCACGTATGTGATCGCTCGCTCGCGAACCTCATTGAAGCCAGATGGTATCGCGTCGGACGATGCTGTAGACCAGGCACCCATCGCTTGCGCCACGCCATCCATGAATTGAAGGTAGAGCTTGCGAGCACGCTCGACATTTTCTTCAGCAAGCTCACGCAGTTCCTGATGAATTTCGAAAGGTTGATTTTCGGCCATAATTTTCTCCTGAGGCTGCTGAGCGGATCACCGTTATACCACGGGGGTCAACCAGCTCTCACCGTGCGCTGCAGGGTTGCCGCGCTACGATCCCCATCCTAAAGACCCCGTGTCGGCGCAGACGCAGTTTCTTGACGCCCGCGTCGCCTTAGCCGGAAAAGAAGAAGCCCCGACGGGGGAGACGGGGCTTCTTCGGTTCCTTTGGGGGGAACGATGATGGGGAGGGACTCCCATCAAGCAAATGGCATAGCATCGTTAGGTGCCGCCGAATTTAGGTAATTTGTCTCAGCCTTAACTGCCGAGATTACCCAAAGAGAGAGCCTCCCCTTTCAACCTGAACCAGGGGTCTTTTCAAATCGGGGGACTGCGATACGGCGTTAGGCGACCTTCTTGGAGAAAGCCTGCTCGACCGGCTTGTATGCATCACGAGCGATCGCGACGTACATCTCGCCGAGCTTCGACATTTCGGCAATGTAGGTTTCGTACGCCTTCTTGGCGTACTGGGATTGGATCTCGATCGCCTGCTCGACCGACTTGGCGGCGATCAGCTGCTCGAAGGCACGCGTGCCGTCCTCGAATGCCTTTTTGGAGTAGTCGGTGAACTGGGCGGAAATGGCTTGGAAGCCCTTGCTCACCTCGCCAAACGACCGTGCAGTCGCATCGACGCCGTCCTTACCCATCTTCTGAACCACTTGACCCACCTTCTTAAATTCTTCGACCACTTCGACCATCTAAGACCTCTCTCGATAATACCGGCTGCGCGGTAAATGTTGCGTATGCGAAGGTGAATATATGCGTTGCACTATGACGTCAAGCGGAATTTTTGTGCACTGCACAACCGCCTGGCTTCGGACCAGGACGCCGAGAAGTAAAGGGGGGCTATGATCCTGCGTTTACGGTGGCGTAGCGATAGCTAGGCCAAAGCGGAGAACACCTTGCAGAGATGTCAGCGAGTAAGCGCCGGCTGTAGATCGTGTCGGGCCGCCTATCCGGGGTTGACCGTTGGATGTCCGTCACTGGGCACATCTCGGACGAAGTAACGCGTCGGTCTAAGGTCGGAGGCTAAGGCCTGACGCGACGCCAATGTCACTGCCCAAACAGCTAAGGGGACCGCTAGCAGAAGAGCACCCCTCTCCTTTACCCTTCGTTGCTCACTTCGTGCACGCTCAAGCGGCCGCCTTTTCCAACGCGCTCACTTGCTCGCTGGGCTGCCGGCAACCGATGTCCAGTGATCCCGGAGCCCCGCACGCAATCTTCGCTCAATTTTTGAGAGTAGTGTCATCCGGTTTCACCCGTCCGCTCGGCTTTCTCGCGTTCGCTCCTCGATCGCCGCCACGATCTCGCGGGCGAAGTCCGTCAGCGATGGATCGCGCGCGCCCATAACCAGCACCACATCGCCGGCGCGGGCTGCCTCGGCGATGCGGGCAGCGAGCCAGTCGCGGGACGGCGCGAATTCGGCCTTGACGCCGCGGTCCGCGATCTCGGCCACGATGTCGGCGGCGGAGAAATCGCGTTGCGCCGTTCCGCCCGCGTAAAACACCTCCAGCATCCATAAGCGATCGTCGGGCCTGAGCTCGCGGGCGAAGGTCGTGACAAAATCCTGGCGGAGGAAGCGCGTCGGGCCGTAGCCGTGGGGCTGATAAACCGCCAGCACTCTTGCAGCGCGCAATTGCGCCGTCTGGAGCGCCGCGGCGATCTTGTCGGCGTTGTGGGCGAAGTCGTCCACTACCACGACGCCATGCGCGGTGCCCACGGTCTGGAACCGCCGCCCGACACCCTGGAAGCCCGCGAGTGGCGCGACCATGTCGCCAAGCGGCACGTCGAGCGTGCGGCAGGCGGCGATGGCCGCCAGCGCATTGGCGACGTTGTGGCGGCCGGGCACGGGGAGCGTGAAGCGAACGTCCTCAACCCGGAAGCTGCTGCCGGCAACGCCGAGTTCAACATCCAGCCCGCGCAGATCGGTATCGGGTCCGAAGCCGAAGCGGAGCGCGCCGCCGGCAAGCACGTCGAGATTCTCGCCTTCCCCCACCACCAGGCCCTCACGGGCCCGCGCGCGGAGCACGGCGAACATCGCGGCCACCTCTGCCATCTCGCGGTGATCGCGCTGCAGATTGAGGATCACGCCCACAGCGGGCGCGTAGCGCACCAGCGAGCCGTCGCTCTCGTCGGCCTCAATCACCAAGAGGTCGGAACTGCCGGCGAAAGCGTTGCCCGGCAGCCCTTGCGCTTGCAGCAGGAGGAGATCGCCGCCGGTGATCACCGACGGATCGCGGCCCGCCCCGGCCAGGATCTCGAACACCATCGCCGTCACCGTGGATTTGCCGCTGGTGCCGCTTACCGCCACCGTGCGGCGGGTGGCGACGAAATGCGCAAGCAACTCCGACCGGTGGAGAATGGGGATGCCTTTCGCGCGCGCGGCGGCGACGTCCGGCACCTGGTCCTCGACCGCGGTAGACACGATCAGCGCCGCGCAGTCTTCTGCAAGACCGCTTCCGTCCTGGGGCAGCACCGTTATGCCCAGACGCTCGAGCTGCTCGCGGAGTTCGCCGCGCTCGCCACGGTCGAAGGCGCGGTCGCTGCCGCTCGCGCGGCCCCCAATCATCATTTGGAACTGCGCGAGCGCGCTCATCCCCGACCCGCCAAGACCGGCGTAATGGAAGCGTCCCGCCTTTTGGGGATCAGGAATGGTCCGCGCGGCGGGCTCGGCGATCAGCACGAGATCACCTTCCCGGATGCGCGCGAAGAGACGGCACACATCGTCGTTTGCCATGCGCACGCAACCATGGGATTGGGCGCGGCCGAGCAGGCGCTCATGGTTCGTGCCATGCACATAGATATAGCGCTCGAGCGAGTCTCTCCCCTCGCCCCGGTTCACGCCGTCCTCGAGCCCGTCGAGGGTGAGGATGCGGGTGAGAATGAGATCGTCTTCGCGCGCCTCGCCACGCCAGGTCTCGCCGGTCGGCTCGCGCGCAACGAACACCGCACCGGCTTCCGCGCCCTCCCCTATCCGCCGCTGCACCCGATGCCAGCCGGGGGGCGTGCGGTAGGAGCCCTGCCCGCCGCCGATGCCGGCGCGCGCGGTCGAGACGGGCCACGCGGCTTTGGCCTCCGCACCCTCGAACCACACGGCAATTTGGCGTTCCACGTCCACCACGAGCAGGCGGGACGGCAGTTCCGCCGGCGCGCCTCGTCGCTCAAGCGCGCTGCGCGCAAGGTTCAACACGCGCGCGGCCGAATGCGGGTCGAAGGGATGGGTCACGGCCGCACTCTGCCACAGCCCGGAGCTTGGGACAGGCTCAAAACTCCAAGACCCTAACTGTCGAGCCAGATGGACGCTGGACGCTTAGCGCGAGGAGCGGAAGGATGGGGTCGCATAGAGTAAGGGCGGCAGATCCGACGAGGCCGGCGATTGCGGGATATAAACGCCCCCGCTGTCGGTGTTTCCTCCGGTTGACCCGAACACCTGCAAGCCCCCCAACGAGGTCGGCGCTTCATCCGGATCGGAGAAGCGGGTCGAGCCGTCAGGATTCGTGGCGGTCGAGTTGTTCACTTCGAAGGCGAGAGCCGCCCGCGGCAGAAGCAGCGCGGCAGTCAACGCCGCCGCCATCAAAATCATTGGTCGCATGGGCGATCCTCCCCCGGTCAGAGTGCCACCAACCGACTGACAGCGACAGTCTAACCCAGTCCGCGGCCCGCACGCGGCATGGCGAAGTGCCGCAAGCCCGCCACCGGTTGGTCGCGCCCTGCGGCAGCCCTATCGGCCGGGTTTCGCCTCTGGGGTGGGGTCATCGCTCTGGACGGGGGGCGGGCCGACACTCTCCACCGGCGCGCCCTCGCCTTCAATCGCGGGAAAACCCGCGCGGAGATAGGCGATGACCTGCCAAATCTGGTTTTGCGTCAGTACGGTCTTGAACGCGGGCATCGCCGTGCCGAATTGCTTGCCGCCCTCGGAGATGGTCCACAGCAGATATTGGTCCACCGCGATCGGCTGCTGGACCAGGTAAGCGAGAAGCGCCGGCGAGGGGCTAAGATCTTGCGCGAGCTCGCCGTTGCCAAGGCCGGTTTCACCATGACACCGCCTGCAATTGGCACTGTAGAGCGGGCCGCCTTCGGCAATCGCCTTGGTCGTGTAGCCGACGTCGTTGGACGCCTTGAGATAGGCCTCCGGAACCTCTTTGTTGATGAACGCCGAGGAGCGCAGCAAACGCTGCTGCTGCGCGGGGCTCAGCGCCTTCAGGTTCCAGCCCGTCGACGGGCCTGGCTGCCACAGATTGGACGGAGGCTCCGGCTCTTGGCCGAAGGAACTCGAGGCTCCCGCGAAGACGAGCGCTGTTAGAATGAGGGCTGCATAGGCGAGAGACAGTCGAGATATTGGCAAGGTGGCTTTCGCTCCAACGATCCAATGCAAGCGAGTCCAGCATCTTGCCGGCTCGCACGTGAAAGCGCTTTGATCTCGATCAACCGGGGTCAACGACGCCTGGACTCTCCCAGGCTCTAGGCCGGGATGAATTTCAGGGCGACGCCGTTGATGCAGTAGCGCAAGCCCGTCGGCTGCGGACCATCGGCGAAGACGTGGCCTTGATGCCCACCGCAGCGGCGGCAATGCACCTCGTCCCGGGCCATGCCGAAGGTGTAATCGGAGCTCTTCCTGATCGCGCCGTCGATGGGCGCATAGAAGCTCGGCCAGCCCGTGCCGCTGTCGAACTTGGTGGTCGAGGAAAACAGCGGCAGGTCGCACCCGGCGCAGGTGAAGTTGCCGTTTCGCTTTTCATGGTTGAGGGGGCTCGTGAAGGGCCGCTCGGTGTCCTCCTCGCGCAGCACCGCAAATTGCTCTGGCGTGAGCAGCTTCTTCCATTCCTCCTTGGTGTGGTTGACCTCGAAGGTCTCGGTGGCGGCGGTGGCGCGGCTGCCCATGAGGCGCACCACAAGCGCGGTTGCCGCCATGCCCGCGAAGGCAACGGTGCCGAGAGCGATCTGGCGCCGTGTCAGCATGATGTATCTCCTTGTCTCCGGCCTTGGGAGCGGCCATTGGCGCGTGATCCGCGCTGTTACCTTGGTTGGAAGCTAAGGTGCTCTGTCGGCAGGGGCAATTCAACTTACGCGCACGGACGATCACGAGCGCGTTGGCCGCTTGCTAATCGCGGGAGGCGACCTGCGCCGACGGAATGACGATCACGCAGCACACGCCCTTGGCCGGGAATGAGAGCTTGACCTCGCCGGCCAACGCCCGGCTCACCACCTTGGCGGCGTCGCAGACCTGCCAATGGATGCACACGCGGCCGCTGTCGCTAGGGAGCGCCCCATATTTCTGCGCGTTGGTGGCAAGCTCGTGCAAAGCGAGACCGAGATTTTGAACGGTCTCCGGCTTGAGCATGATATCCTCGCCATCGATGGCGATCTGCCCGCCGAAGCGATCCGCATACGCGCTCATTTGCTGCTCGACCAGCGCCCGCAACGACGCGCCATGCCAGTCATCGGCCACCGAAGTGCTGCAGAAAATCGTTTATCGACTTGGTGCGCGACGCGGTTGCCGGCCCCACGGCTGCGGGCGTTCCTTTCATGACCGACGGCAGGAAAAGCGACAGCTGCCGGAGCCCAGCAAGGTACCGAGCGGCGTTGGCGAGGCTCGCGACGGCCCGTGCCTAGAGGAGCGCGGCGACGAGCGTGATGAGAAAGATCACGATGAAGATGAAGAACAGGATGCGCGCGACACCGCCCGCGGCTGACGCCACGCCGCCGAAACCGAACACGCCTGCCACCAAGGCAATGACGGCAAAGACAAGCGCCCAATAGAGCATGAGATTCTCCCAAGGTTGGATGGCTGGCCTTACAGGGACGCGTCTCCCCAGAAGCCCCCAACGCACGGTCTTCCGATTCTGTTCCGAACGGTCAAGACGGCCGGGACGCCGCCTTGGCGTCAAGAGCCCGTCCGAAAGCGCGCGACCATTGCGAGCAGCTCCTCGCTCGTGAAGGGTTTCCGGACCAAGGGCGCATCCCGATGCTGCGGGGGAAGCTGGTCCCGCCCGTAACCGCTGACAAAGGCAAAGGGCACCTCCCGCGCCAACAGGGCGTCGGCGAGACCGCCAACCGATTGACCGCCGAGATTGGCGTCGAGCAGAGCGCCATCGACCGCTTCGTGCTCAAGCGCGTGGAGCGCGTCGGGAATCGAGGCCAGCGGCCCAATCACGACGAGGCCACCTCGCTCAAGCGCGCCGGCGATATCGAGCGCGATGAGAAACTCGTCCTCAACGACAAGAATACGTTTGGCTGCCATCATTGCCCGTCCGTCGAGGCATTCCGCCTAGACCTGCTATTTCCGACCGATCGTTTCATCGATTTCGGCAAATTTGATCAAGCCCATTTGCTTTGCCGCAAGCGTAATGAGGGAACCTTGTTGCGATTGCGTACGTTGGATCGGCACCTCTGAACGTCCTGCCCTCCGAAGCCGGAGGCCATCAGCAAAAGGAGCAATCCATGAACTGGGATCGGATCGAAGGCAATTGGAAGCAGCTACGCGGCAAGGCCCAACAGCAATGGGGCAAGCTCACCGACGACGACCTCACATACGTCGAGGGACGCCGGGTCGAGCTGATCGGCAAGATTCAAGAGCGCTACGGCATCGCCAAAGACGAGGCCGAAAAGCAGGTCGATAGCTGGATGCGCAACGTCGGCTAAGCGGTCGGCCGCCGGCCTCCCTTGGCAACCGCGGAAGTTCCTTGGGAGGCCGCGGCGTGCGACCTTAAGCGCGCCTGCTCTTCCCGCTTGCGGGCATTAGGAGGGACCATGAGCACCATTCTCGTCATCATCCTGATCCTCATCCTGGTGGGCGTTTCCCCATCCTGGCCCTATAGCCGCGGCTGGGGATATGGCCCTTCGGGTGGGGTCGGATTGATCCTCGTCATTCTCTTGATTCTCGTGTTGCTTGGCAAAATCTGACGCGAGGAGCGGGCTTTGTGCCCGCTCGATCGCATTTTTGCTGAAGCCGCCGGCTCACCAGCGCGCCTAACCCTCGACACTCTAAGATTTGGAGCTTTAGGCGCCCGCGGGATCGCGCAACCGCGCCCGGCGCTCGAAGAACAGCGCCTGACTGACAATCGCCTTCACCGTGTCGGGCTGATAGGGCTTGGTGATCAAGAAAGCGGGCTCCGGCCGCTCACCGGTGAGGAGCCGGTCGGGATAGGCGGTGATGAAGATCACCGGCACCTGAAATGAGCGCAGCATCTCGTTGACGGCGTCGAGGCCCGAGCTGCCGTCGGCGAGCAGGATGTCGGCAAGCACCAGACCAGGCTTTTCCTTCGCCGTCGCTTGCACGGCCTCGGCGTGGGTGCGCGCCACGCCCATGACCCGGTGCCCCAAGCCCTCGACGATACTTTCGAGGTCCATGGCGATCATCGGCTCGTCCTCGATGACGAGCACGTCGGTGGCCACTTGCGCCGCAATTTCGCGCCCCGCTTGATCGATCAGCGCCTCCACCTCCCCCATATCGAGGCCGAGAATATGGGCGATTTCCGGAACTCTAAATCCTTCCACCGAGCCGAGCAGAAAGGCCTGCCTCGGCAGCGGCGTGATCGATTCGAGCTTGCGGTCCACCGGGTTGGCAGGTCCGGTCGCGATCTCAGGCTTGAGGTTGAGGCCGACGGAGTTCCACAAGCCGGCGAAGGTCCGATGCAGGGCTACCCGCGGATCGAGATCACTGTCGAACAGCGTCGGGTCTTCGATCAGCACCTCGATCGTCGCCGCCACATAGGTGTCGCCTGCGGTTTGAGTGCCGGCGAGCGCGCGGGCAAAACGGCGCAAGTAAGGGAGATGTGGCGCGATCGCTTGCGATATCGACATGCGTGATTGGCTTTCGATGATGACGGACAGCACCCCTTTGCACCACCGGCGCAGCGGTGGCAATCCGATAGAACGCGGCGGCCGCCAAATTGGTTCCTAGCGCATGGAACCAATTGAGGATTGAGGTGTTTTCCACCGGAGGTATGATCATATCCGCTGTCTTGGGTATTCTAACCCGGCAGATAGGGGATCATCGTGGATCAAGCGGACAAAAAGGACCGCCGGCGAAGGACAACCGGCGACGGCAAGAGAATGAAGCAGCCAACTGGTACTGGCCCGCGACCAGACGCCTCTCCCGCTATTGAAGCGGGTTTGTCCCCGAACCTTCAAGCGCATATCGGGCGCCATTTGCGCGCTTCGTTCGACGAGATCGCGCGTGAGCCAATACCTGATCATTTGCTTCAGCTGCTGAAAGAGCTCGACCGAAGCGGAGACAAATAGGTGCGGGGCAAGGTGTCGGCGAGCCTGCGAGATGCGCTTGTAGGCGAGATGACCAATCTTCGTGCGTTTGGCGTGTCGCTTTGCGGTGACCGCGAGCGGGCGGACGATCTGGTCCAAGAGACGCTGTTCAAGGCGTGGAACCACCTCGATTCGTTCTGCGAAGGGACCAATCTGAAGGCGTGGCTCTTCACGATTTTGCGCAACACCTATTTCTCCGAGCGGCGTAAGCGTCGCCGCGAGGTCGAAGATGCCGACGGGAGCTATGCGGCGAAGCTTTCCACCCATCCCGAGCAGCACGGCCATATGGAGATGCAGGACTTTCGCGCCGCGCTCACCCGCCTGCCCGACGACCAGCGGGAAGCTTTGATCCTAGTGGGAGCCGCGGGCTTCTCCTATGAGGAGGCGGCTGAGATTTCTGGCTGCGCCGTCGGCACGATCAAGAGCCGCGTCAACCGCGCGCGCAATCGCTTGGCCGACATGCTGGGGCTGGATGAAAGTACCGATGCCGCCGGCCGCATTACCAAGAGCGCTTGAACCTCCAGACTTGCACGGTGTCGTAAGGATTTTCGGCTAGAAGCGGGGCGTGCTTTTCAGCCTTCCAAGGAACGCGTTTGGCCGGCAGAGCGTTGCAAAGCTCAGATGACATGGAGACAAGACTGACATGACGACGACCGTTACAGCCATCGACCTCGACAAAGCCAAGCTCGATCCCGCCGCGGTCTTCCGCGCGCCGAAGGACGTGCTCGGCGTCCCCGGTCTCTCGCCGGACGACAAGAAGACGATCCTGGTTCGCTGGGAGGAAGATGCCGAGGCCCTCCTCCGCGCCACCGAGGAAAGGCATGCCGCCCGCGGACAACCGCAGCCCAGGCGAACTGCTCCGCGCCCTGCATGAAGCCATGCACGCGCTCGACGCCGGCTGCTGCCGATCCGCCGCCTGAGATCCATCGCCTTCCCGTCGGTTTCTCTCGTCTCTCGGAACGGCGGCGACGCCCTCCCCGCGTTAGACAAACCGGGCGGGCTTGGGCCCAAGAGAGAAAGGACCCTGCCCGATGGTCACGGAAGTCAATACCACACAAGCCCGGGAGGGAACGGACCAAGAGCCATGGTTTGGGTTCTTGCGGTCTCCATCATGCTCGCGATTATCGCCGGGCTCACGCTAACCGTGGGCTGGATGAGCCTTCCTTGGGGCGTGTGATCCCCGCCACACCGTCGAATTGGTGAAATCGTTGCGTCCGGGTTCCGGATGAATAGCGCCCTCAGCGCGGGTTCAGGCGCGCGGTCCTAAGACATTCTCCATAAATTTGAGACAAATTGGCCTCTGACCGAGAGGAGGTCGCACCATGACATGGTTTCTTCGCAACGCTTTTCTTGCCCTCGTGGCATTCGCCGCTCTCGCCATCATCGTGATGATGGCCGTGACCGCCGAGGCCAAGGACCTCACGCCGAACCCGATCCCAGCCAGTGCAGCGGCATCGGCCGTACCGATTGATTTTCGCTTCCGGTCCTAGCACCGAAGGCCAAGGCCTGGACTCCTGTCCGCTGGCCTCTTTTTTATAAGCCTCAGTGGCTTACGAGCTCGCGTGCCTTCTCCGCTTCATGTGCTAGCCCGAGCGGTTCGGCGCGGATCAGACCCCTCACCGAATTACCGAGATAGATGCGGTCGGCGGATGCGAGATCGGCGAGCGTGAGCACCGCCTCGCTTGCCGCGGCCCTGGGCAGGTCGATCAGCTCCTCCCGCAAGGTGCCCGGCAATAGGCCGCACGTCAGCGCCGGGGTGAACAGGCGCCCATCCTGCTCGATGAACAGATTGGTGCGGGTCCCTTCCGTCAGCTCGCCCTTCTTATTAAGGAAAATAACCTCGTCGCAGCCGGTCAGGGCCTTTTGCCGCTCCATCTCGCGGTCGTAGAACTGCCGCCGCGTGGTCTTGTGGAAGAACAGCGGGTCCTTCTCGTCGACACGGCTGTCGGAGATGACGAATTTCCACACCGTGCCCTTGGCTGGAAGCTCGATCCTGGTCGAGTTCACGGTGAGCGTGCCGTCCTCGGCCAGCAGCAGCCGCACCATGTGGACATCGCTGTCGAGCCTATCCACCTCAGCCGCAAGCGCGGCATGGACCCCCTCGCGATCGAAGGGGTAGCCGAAATGCGCGGATGAGGATTGGAGCCGCGTGAGGTGACGCTCCAGCAGATAGAAGCCGCTTTCCCTCTCCCAGCGCAAGGTCTCGATCAGCTGGAACGAGACATCGGTGTCGGTCAGGAACTGCGCCTTGAGCAGGCATTCCTCGAATTCGGATTCGACTTTGGAATCGGCAACGACGCCGCTGCCGATGCCCATCTCGCCGCGACTGCCGTTGAGCACGATGGTGCGGATGGCGACGTTGAACTGGGTATCGCCGTTCGGGGCGATATGGCCGATGGCGCCGGTATAGACGCCTCGCGCGCTCCCCTCGAGCTCGCGGATGATCTCCATGGCGCGAACTTTCGGCGCGCCCGTCACCGAGCCGCAGGGGAACAGCGCATGCAGCAGGTCTTTCAGGCCCATGTCGCCGCGAAGCTCGGCGGTGATGCCCGAGGTCATCTGATGCACCGTGCGATAGGTCTCGACGGTGAAGAGGTCGGTGACCTCGACGGAGCCAATCTTGGCGATGCGGCCGAGATCGTTGCGGAGCAGGTCCACGATCATCAGGTTCTCGGCCCGCTGCTTCTCGTCCATGGCAAGCCAAGTCCGCAGCCGCGCATCCTCGCGGGGCGTGCGTCCGCGGGGCGCCGTGCCCTTCATCGGACGGGTCGACATGTGCTTGCCCTCGCGGCGGAAGAACAGCTCGGGCGACAGCGACAGCATGTGAAAGCCGGAGGCGCCGATCAGCGCGCCATATT